>Ga0209099_1004815_pt1 | contig 10060 bp, 8 predicted proteins | sample AD_JPNHW2_MetaG_FD_184430 | JGI IMG/M metagenome (GOLD analysis project Ga0209099, IMG submission 184430) | Active sludge microbial communities of municipal wastewater-treating anaerobic digesters from Japan - AD_JPNHW2_MetaG (SPAdes) (version 2) | ecosystem: Engineered > Bioreactor > Anaerobic >...
CGGGCAGACGGTCGAGCAGGACAGGCAGCCCAGGCACTTGCCGGCATCAACTCTGATCATCTTCTACCTCCGTGGGCGGCGACGATGGCCGCGCGCGTCCTCGCCCTCCTGGACGCCTCCTCGAAATCGGTCGACAGGGCATTGGCCGGACAGGTCGTGACGCATGTGGGCGAGTCGCGCCCCTCGCACAGGTCGCATTTGTGGGCGATCTTGTCCGTCCAGACCACTCCGAAGGGGCAGGCCAGCCGGCACAGGCCGCAGCCGGTGCACCTGGTGACGTCAAAGGCCGTCTTCTCCCCCTCCTTGTGCAGCGCCCCGGAGAAGCAGACCAGGGTGCAAGAGGCATCCTCGCAGTGATGGCAGAATATGGGAACCGAGGCGTGGTCGCCCACGAAATGTACATTCACGTGCCCGTGGCCGCTGTGCACCCTTTTGCATGCGACCTCGCAGGACCGGCAGCCTATGCACCGGCTGATATCAATGTAGACAGGCATTTCACTTCCTCCTCGCTATATTGCAGGCCGAGACCTTGAACTCCGGAATCCTGGCCTCAGGATCGACGGTCTCGGCGGTGAGGATGTTGGTTCCGGGGAAGTGGAAGGGCATGAAGGCCACCCCCTTCTTCACCCCGTCCGTGAGCCTGGCCCGGGCTTCCGTTTGGCCGCGGGGCGTGCTCACTATCACCATGTCCCCATCCTCCACATTCAGCCGCTCTGCGTCTGCCCTATTGATCTCCACATACAGCTCCGGCTCGCGCTCCAGGAGAGACGGGCTCCTCCTGGTCATGGACCCGGCATTGTGATGCACTGCCACTCTGCCCGTGGTCAGGATGAGGGGATAATCCCGGCTCACATCCTCTGCCGCCGGCTTGAAGGGCACAGCCACCAAAGAGGCCCGGCCTTCGGCAAACTTGAATCCCGCGCTGTGCAGTATGGGCGTTCCGGGATGGTCGGCATTGGGGCAGGGCCAGATCAGACCGCTCCTGCTCCGGGTGAGGCGGTCCGGCGTTATGCCGCCATACTGGGGCACAACCCGGTTGATCTCCGCCAGAACCGACGCTGCATCCGGATAGTCGAAGGGCAGGCCCAGCCTCTGCCCCAGCAGACAGATGATCTCCCTGTCGGAGAGAGCCGATCCCGGTGGCTGGATGGCCTTGTGGCTCCACTGCACCCGCCGTTCCGTGTTGGTATAAGAGCCCTCCTTCTCAGCCCAGGCCGCCGCCGGCAACACCACATCCGCCATTTGCGCCGTGGCGGTCATGAAGATGTCCTGCACCGCCAAAAAGTCCAGGCTCTCCAGAGCCTCACGCACATGCTTGCTGCTGGGATCGGAGTTGGCAGGGTCCTCTCCTATGATGTACATGGCCTTTATCCGGCCCGATGCCGCGGCCTCGATCATCTCCGTGGCCGTGAGGCCCCGGCCCAGGGGAAGAGCTGCGGGTCCTGCGTTGCCTGCGTTTCCCGCGCCCGTGCCTCCTGCACCATCCTTCCCGGTCGAACCTGCTTCAGCCATCGATCCCACCCCCCAGGCCGACTGGAAGTATCGAATGGTCTCAGGGTCGTCTGCCTTCCTGTATCCGGGATAAAACTCTGCTAAAGCGCCCATATCGCAGGCCCCCTGCACATTGTTCTGGCCGCGCAGGGGCATGACCCCCGTGCCGGGCCTGCCCATGTGCCCGCAGATGAGGGCCAGATTGGATATGGCCTGCACGTTGTCGGTTCCCGTGCTGTGCTGGGTGATGCCCATGGAATAGAGAATGACTGAGGCTGGAGATATGGCATAGGCCCGCGCCGCCCGGATGATGTCGGCGGCAGCGATGCCTGTGATCTCCGAGACCCTTTCGGGAGTGTATTCCTTAACCGACTCCGCCAGGGCCTCAAAGCCCCGGGTGCGCTGGGCCACATAATCGCTGTCAATCAGCCCCTCCTTGATTATGACATTGGCCATGCCGTTTAGCAGGGCCACGTCCGTGCCGGGCTGCAGTTGCAGCAGGATGTCCGCCATCCAGGCGGTGTGCGTCACCCTGGGGTCGGCCACTATCACCACCGCCCCCGCGTCCTTCGCCCGGTGAATCCAGCGGGAGATGATGGGATGATTTTCCGCCAGATTGGAGCCGATAATGAAAATGCATTTGGAGTTGGCGATATCGGCAATGGGATTGGTCATGCCGGCTGCCCCCAGCGTCCGGTTCAGCCCAACCACCGAAGGGGCATGACACAGCCGGGCGCAGTTGTCCACGTTGGCTGTCCCCAGCATCCGGGCCAGCTTCTCGACGAGGTAGTTCTCCTCGTTGCTGCACTTGGAGGAGGACAGGACGGCAACGCTCTCTACGCCGTACTTTTTTATGGCGTCGACCAGCCCCCGTGCCACCCTGTCCAGAGCCTCCTCCCAGGATATGCGGGCCCATTCCTCCCCATTTCTGTGCAGAGGCGCTGTGAGCCTCTCCGGGTGGTCGAGGATCTCCAGAGCGGCGTTGCCCTTGGAGCACAATGCCCCCTGGCTGGCAGGATGCTCCGGCATAAACTCTATGCCTGTGGCATGCTCCTTATCCACCGCCAGATATAATCCGCAGCCTGCACCGCAATAAGGACAGACTGTAGCAACAAGCACTTGTGTCATTTTTTATCCCTATTCTTTGATCCCTATCGCATTATCAGCATTCCGGAGAGCATCCTAGTAGGCATACAGTCCGCTGTAGGGCCTCTTGGACCGGGGAGTCAGCCGGACGAATTCCGATCTCAGGATCTCCTCCCGACTCTTTCCCGTGTCCGGGAAGCGCTCGAAGAACCCGTTCACGTAATTTTCCAGCACCTTCCGGTCGGCCTCATCCAGGGGCGAGATGTCCACCTGGCCGCCCACCTGATCCTTCTCCACCCCGCCCCTCAGGTAGATCACTCCTCCGTGCATCCCCGTTCCTATGAAGCTGGCATTGTGGCCGGCATCATCCAGGTCGAGCAGTATGACAACTCCGCCTGCCATGTACTCGCCCAGAAAGTCCTGGGAGACGCCTCCCACAACCAGCACCGGCTTCTTTCCTTCATACTCCTTCATGTGCAGAGCCGTCCTGTATCCGCAGCCGTCCCGCACATAGATCTCACCGCCCCGCATGGAAAAGCCCAGCACGTCACCAGCTCTGCCTTCCACCACGATCTCTCCGGCGTCCATGGTGTTTCCCACACCGTCCTGGGAATTGCCGTGCACCCTGATCTCATGGCCGTAAAGAAATGCGCCCAGGTCGTTGCCCGGCGTGCCGAAGATCTCAATGTTCATCTTCAGGTGCTGGGGGGTGTACAGGCGCGTGCCGATGTACCTCTGGCCGCAGACATTTCTGATGACAGCCTTTTTCGCCCCGGAGAGCAGCAGCTCCCTCAACCGGCCGTTCAGCTCCTTTGTATCCAGGTCGGTGGCGTCGATCTCAGACGGCTCTACCTGAAGCTTGCAGGCAGATGGATCAGATTGATCAAATGGATCAGATGCAGCCATGGCCATTCTCCTTCATTCTCCAACACTCTCCGCTCTCTGCTCTTCGCTCTCCGCTACTCTCCAGCGCCCTTGATTCCCAGGACGTCCATCTCCCACTCGTACAGCCCCACGCCGCGCAGGTGGTCCCGGTTGCCCCGCAAGCTCTCCAGAGCATTGATGCCCATGCCTCCCAGCATCTCGGCTATCTCATGCGACCAGGCGGATATGAGGTTGGACAGCCTCTGCGAGGCTATCTCCACGCTGATCCTCCCCGACAGCCGCGGATCCTGGGTGCATATTCCCCAGTTGCACTTTCCGGTGTAGCACTTCTGGCAGAGGGTGCAGCCCATAGCGATCAGCGCTGCCGTGCCGATGTAGACCGCGTCAGCTCCGAGTGCAATGGCCTTGATGACATCTGAGCTGCAGCGAATTCCGCCGGCGGCGATGATCGAGCACCTGTTTCTGATGCCTTCGCTTCTCAGACGCCGGTCCAGGGAGGATATGGCCAGCTCCGTGGGAATGCCCACGTTGTCCCGGATGACCTTGGGAGCCGCTCCCGTTCCGCCCCGAATTCCGTCTATGGCGATGATGTCCGCTCCCGCCCGGACGATGCCTGAGGCAATGGCTGCGAAGTTGTGCACGGCAGCGATCTTGACGGATATGGGCTTTTCGTAATTGGTCGCCTCCTTGAGGGCGGTGATGAGCATGGACAGGTCCTCAATGGAGTAGATGTCATGGTGGGGAGCAGGCGAAATGGCATCGGTCCCCACGGGGATCATGCGCGTCTCGGCAACCATTGCTGAGACCTTCTCTCCGGGAAGGTGGCCGCCTATGCCCGGTTTCGCCCCCTGGCCCACCTTGATCTCCACCATCTGGGCGCAGTTGAGATACTCGGCGTCGATGCCGAACCGCCCGGAGGCCACCTGAACTATGGCGCACCTTCCGAACTCCTCCCTCATCTCCCTGGGCAGGCCTCCCTCGCCGGTGTTGAAGTAGGTGCCCGACCGGCAGGCGGCTGTCGCCAGGGAGCGGAAGGCGTTGTAGCTGATGGCCCCGTAGGACATGGCCGAGAAGAGTATGGGCGTCTCCACCATGAGGTTGGGGGCGATGTCGGTCTTGATCTCTATCTCGCCGTTTTGGGTTGTGACATCCATCAGGTCCGGCTTGGCTCCCAGAAACGTCCTCAGCTCCATGGGCTCCCGCAGGGGATCGATGGATGGGTTGGTCACCTGGGAGGCATTGAGGACGATGTGGTCCCAGTAGATGCGGAAGGGCTTGTCGCTGCCGCTTCCCGTGAGGATCACTCCCCCCGTCTCCGCCTGCTTCTTGAGGTCCTCCAGCTTCTCCCTGGACCAGGAGGCATGAGGCCGATAGAAGGAAGGCGTTGGCCTGATCTCTATGGCCTTCTTGGGGCAGAAGATCACGCATCTCTGGCATCCTGCGCACTTGTAGTCGTCGGAGACCAGGCGGTCGGCAACCGGATCGTAGGTGTGCGTGCCGAAGGCGCACTGCCTCTCGCAGCCGCGACACTGGCCGCACTTCTCTTCGTCCCTGATGATCTGAAACTCTGGAAAGACGAATGACTTCATTGCAAAACCCTCATGCTGTTTAATTCGCCTATGACCGGCTCTCCTCCGTTGGGGGTCCAGACGCGGTCAAGCTCCGGCGAGATGAGTCTGATTGATGCTTCCTCTGAGGAGAGATAGAACATCTCCCCCCGCGTGGCTGCCGTCAGCGGCCGCAGCCTTATCCTGTCCGTGAGGCCGATCATCCTGCCCGTCTGGCCGATGATGACTGCGAAGGGGCCGTTCATGAGCAGCGGGCCGTAGACCATCCTTAAAGTGGTGAGAAGCTTTCTCTCCTTCTCGTTCATCCGGTCGATGCGGTTCCAGATGGGAGGAGCCAGTATCTTTGCTACGACCTCAATGGGCAGCTTCTGCCTCCTCATGAGCAGGTCGGCGGCATAGGCAATGACCTCGGTGTCCGTCTGCAATGTGCAGGCATAGCCGTACATCTCCAGGTACCAGCGATTGGTGCCGTAGGAGGAGATCTCGCCGTTGTGGACGACGGTTGTGTCCAGCAGGCTGAAGGGGTGGGCCCCGCCCCACCAGGCCTGGGTGTTGGTGGGGAATCGGCCGTGCACCGTCCAGGTGTAGGCGGAGTAGAGCTGGTCGAGCATGAAATACTCGCCTATGTCCTCAGGATAGCCCACGCCCTTGAAGCAGCCCATGTTCTTTCCGGAAGAGAATACATAGGCATTCTCGATACCGGTATTGACGGTCATGATCTTTTTGACTATGTAGTCGCCATCGGACAGATCTGCCTCTTCACCCTGCTTTTTGGGCTGGGCGAAGTAGCGCCATACCAGGGGCGGGTCGCTTACCGTGGACTCGTCCCTGTGGGGGATCTCCTCATCGTGCACCACATCGAAATTCTGGCCGAGGAAGGCGTCCAGCTCTTTTTTGGCGGAGAGCCTGGCCTCCATGCTGTTGCCGGTGAACATGAGGTGAAAGGCGTAGTAATCGCTGTACTGGGGATAGATGCCGTAGGCAGCAAAGCCGCCGCCCAGGCCGTTTCCCCGCACATGCATATTGGCGATGGCCTTCATGACCCTCGCCCCAGTAAAACGCTCCCCGTCCCGGTTCATTGCTCCGAAGATGGAGCAGGCGCAGATGTCCTTATTGTATAGCTCCCGTCTAATCCTTGGCATAATAATCTACAGCTCCATCAATCGACCATGTGCAGGCAGCTCTTGATCCAAATATTCATTTTATATCTATTTAAGAAATATTCACAATATTTATGAATCTCGCCGGTCGACGCAGCACCCATCCCTTTCATGATTTTTCCTCGCACATTTCCTCGATTGGAGTTGTTTGATTAATTAATGTTCCTCGATTTCTCTGGCCGGCAAAAATAAAAAGGTGAGCCCGGAGGAGGGGCTGCATGCGGGCTCAGTTCGGACCTAAAGCAGGGGCAGATACCTCTCCAGCTCCCACTGGGTCACATTCATGCGGTAGGCATCCCACTCAGCCTTCTTGTTGGTGATGAAGGCCTTGAAGACGTGCTCTCCCAGGGCCTCGCGAATGAGCTTGCTCTCCTGGGTGAGGAGGATGGCGTCGTTGAGGCTGCCCGGCAGGGAGGCAATGCCGGCCTTCTTCCTCTCTTCGTCGCTCATGTGATAGATATCCTGCTCCTGGGGGGCAGGCAGGTCGTACTTGTTGGCGATTCCGGCAAGGCCCGCGGCCAGCATGACCGAGAAGGCCAGGTACGGATTGGCCGCCGGGTCCGGGCTTCTGTACTCGACTCTGGTGGCAGCCTCCTTTCCCGGTTTGTACATGGGCACTCTGACCAGTGCGGACCTGTTTCTCCTCGCCCAGCAGATGTAGACCGGTGCCTCATAGCCGGGGACCAGGCGCTTGTAGGAGTTGACCCATTGGTTTGTTACGGCTGTGATCTCAGGGGCGTGCTTGAGCAGGCCGGCTATGTAGTACCTTCCCTCCTCGGAGAGGTGGTAGGGATCACCGGCATCGAACATCACATTTCTCTTGCCCTGGAAAAGGGACTGGTGGACATGCATGCCGCTTCCGTTCTGGCCGAAGATGGGCTTGGGCATGAAGCTGGCGTGATAGCCGTAGCGGCGGGCGATCTCCTTGACTGTGATCTTGTAGGTCATGACGGTATCGGCCATGGCCAGAGCATCCTTGTAGCGCAGGTCGATCTCATGCTGGGAGGGTGCGACCTCGTGGTGGCTGTACTCCACGTCTATGCCCATGGAGTCCAGGGCCAAGATGGTGTCACGGCGCAGGTCGGAGGCGTTGTCGGCAGTGGTCAGGTCGAAGTATCCGCCGCTGTCCAGGATCTCAGTGCTGTTTTCGTTCTTGAAGTAGAAGAACTCCAGCTCCGGGCCTACCAGGAAGTTGTAGCCTTTGTCCTTCAAGCGCTGCAGGTTTCTCTTGAGGACGTATCTGGGGTCGCCTTCGTAGGGTGTGCCGTCGGGATTCTGGATGTCGCAGAACATGCGGGCCACGGCGTGCTCCTGTTGCCTCCAGGGGATGAGTTGGAAGGTGGTTGGGTCCGGCTTGGCGACCATATCGGACTCGTGGATCCTGGCGAAGCCCTCGATGGAGGAGCCGTCAAAGCCCATGCCCTCAGAGAACGCGCCCTCCAGTTCGTTCGGATTGATGGCGAAGCTCTTGGGAACGCCCAGGATATCAGTAAACCAGATTCGGACAAATCTTACATTATACTTGTCGATTGCCTCAAATACTTCATCTTTTGACTTAGTTTGCAGAGCCATTTTTCTTAGCCTCCAAGAGGATAGGTGTTATGTTTATAATTTATAGGTATTTGAGATGAAGTCTTAATTGTTATGAGAAATTATGATCGCAAAATGGATAATCAAATAGTGCACAATTCTATTTATTATGAATTTAAGGATTATGAATAGGTCATAATGAAAAATCGATAATGAGGAAAATTCTCCAGCAAGCACGAGCTTTTTGTCTTCTTGATGCAAGTCGATCTCACTCGTGTACTTTTCGCGACCACTCCAATTGAATCACCGATGGACGCTTATTGCGACTTAGGGAAAGATTAAATATATAAAAAAAAGATGTATGCTCATTTGGTCTAATATGGGCTGGATTATGGAAGAGGGAAGAGGGTCTGCGATGCTGAAGAGATGGAATGTATTATTTGTGACTATAGCGCTTCTATGCATTAATATGATCGGCTTATCGGTTTGTGAAGAGGAAAAGGTCTCCCTCTTAACCGATCTCGTGGATGCGGTCATGCCCGGCACTGTGTACATTCAGACATACGACTCGGATGATAGGCAGATGTCTGCAGGCAGCGGCTTTTTCGTCAATGATGAAGGCTATGTGGTCACATGCAATCATGTAGTTGAGGACGAGACAGAAAACTGCAATCTGACCAGGAAATTCGCTTACGCCAAGGTTACAACATCGGATTCAAAGCAATATGCGGCCCTGCCCATCATATATGACCCGGAAGGCGATCTTGTGATCTGCAAGCTCGTGGACACGGATATTTCGGACAGCCCAATGCAGGCACTTCCGATAAGCACATCGTATCCAAAAGTCGGTGAGGATATTTTTGTGATAGGCGCTCCTGAAAACAACAGGTTTTCAGTTACCAAAGGGATAATTTCCAGCATCAGTAGGAAGCTGAGCGAACTTCCTCACCTCAAGACTGCTTTTCAAATCGACGCATCAGTCCTGCCAGGTTCGAGCGGCGGGCCGGTCTTCAACATGTATGGAGAAATAGTAGGCATAGTGAGATCCACTGAGGGACCGGGTGTGAACTTCGTCATTCCGGCAGAGAGGATTGAGGATCTAATATCAATGCCTTCTGCTGCCGCTCCGGGTAAAGATTTTGAAATGAAATTTGATGACATTGTCTTTGATGTTAATTCTGATTTCCTGCTATCCAGTACTGCGCTGGAGGCTGAGGACGGCAATCTCATCGTTTCGGCGTTTCTGAATCAGAAAAATGAAACAATACTGGCAAATATCACACTCGATGGAGACAGGGAGTGGTTCAGAGAATACCGGGAATGCCAAATCACTTCGGTCCAGATGAACGATGACGGAGGATATATTCTTGCAGGCGCCAGTCCGTCGTTGTCTGGCGATGGGGCAAAAGCAACGCTGATAAAGGTCGATTCGGATGGGTATAAGATATGGAGCCGGTCCTATGGGGAGCCTGATAAAAATATGGGATTCCTCTCAGTAGAGGATACTGGAGACGGATATGTCATGGCGGGTTTTAAAGGCGACCGGGAGGGTAATCGTGATAGCCTTCTCATGAAAACCGATTCCAATGGTGAGGTGGAATGGAGCAGGACATTCGGGGAACCAGAGTATAGAGGTGTTGCTTCTTCCGCAGAGAAAACAATGGATGGGGATTTTGTCTTATTAGAGTTGCACGGTTCTGACAGCTCGTTGATGAAGGTAGATTCAACGGGCAATGAGCTATGGAATAGGACATACGATAATTGTGTCATTTGTTCCTTTCAGGAGACGACAGATAAAGGCTTTATTCTTGCAGGCTTCATGGATCTTAAAAACCCATTTGTAACTGATGCCTGTGCTGCATTGCTGATCAAAACCGATAAAAATGGATGCCCGGTTTGGAGCAGAATCTTATTTGCCAGTTCATCCGGCGACTCGATGAATTCTCGCTTTTTCTCTGTCCGGCAGACAAGTGATGGCGGGTACATCCTCGGCGGAATGAGAGACTGGAAAAACCGGGGGACCGATATTGATGGATGGGTGGTCAAAACGGATTCCAGGGGAAATGAGGTGTGGAACGAAAGCCTGGGCGGATTAAAGCTTGACGCGATATTCTCTGCGCAGCAGGCAGATGACGGAGGCTATATTCTTGCAGGTGCCACAAGCTCTTACAGAGAGACGCTGATAGATGATGACCCGGTTATGTGGCTGATAAAGCTGGAAGGCTAAGAAAGGATATGAGACTATAGAATATTATGAACTCAAAAGAAGTGCTGCCATGAAGATCTCCCTCATCCTGGCCCACCCCCGTCCGGGTAGCTTCAATCACGCCATCGCAGATG
>Ga0209099_1004817_pt1 | contig 10057 bp, 13 predicted proteins | sample AD_JPNHW2_MetaG_FD_184430 | JGI IMG/M metagenome (GOLD analysis project Ga0209099, IMG submission 184430) | Active sludge microbial communities of municipal wastewater-treating anaerobic digesters from Japan - AD_JPNHW2_MetaG (SPAdes) (version 2) | ecosystem: Engineered > Bioreactor > Anaerobic...
TCGTGCCTTTGAGCTCATCGGCGTCGCCGTCGCGTAGCCACCTTCGTGTTAGCAGTACAGGAAATCGAAAAACCCCGGAAACCCAATAGGGACCGGGGTTTTCTATTGGCACCTGAATGAACTTCGGTCAGGAGGATCCCCCCCCGGATCTGGCCCAGCTTCAGGGCCGTCGCGGCGTTCTTCTCCACGAAGGGGGATTCGACGGCCATGAAGTCGGGCCGGTGGCTGGCGATGACCTCGCTGAGCCGCGTGTGGATGCCCAGGATCCTCTGGTCGAAAGCGGCCCCGCGGGGAGAGCGGATCACGCCCAATGGATAGAAGTGGCCTCAGCAACGCTCGCATATGTGCGTTGCCGAGGGTTCTGGCGGCAAGACTACGGGCGCCGTTCTCAACCTCTCAGCAGGCTAAGAATGGCCTGCGGGGCGCTGTTGGCTTGGGCCATCGCCGCCATGGAGGCCTGCTGAAGCACTTGCGCCTTGCTGAGATTGGCGGCCTCCGACGCAATATCCGCGTCCCGGATTTGCGCTTGAGCCGAGGAGAAGTTCGTGATCTGAGATTGGGCCAAATTGACCGCATAACTCAGCTGATTCTGCCCCTTCCCGATTTGCGCCTGAACCTCGCCAATCCGGCTTTGGGCCTGATCCAATAGGGCCAGGGCGTTGGAGCCATCCGTTGCCGTACTGATACCGACGCTCTTTTCCTGACCGTCCTTCGTCGATTTGAGACCGAGCGACGTGGCGTCCACCGCGCCGCCGCGCAAGTCGACGCTGACCGCGTTATCGACGGGATAGCCAGCCTGCTTGCCGCCCCCGATATACACGCTCAACTGGGTCGCGTTGGCCCCTCCGACCGTCAGGCCGATGGACTGGGCCTGGCGGTCAATCTCATTCGTCAGGCTCTGGAATTCCGTGTTGAGCTTGCCCCGATCCCCGGTGTAGGTCGCCGACGCCGACTGGGTGGCCAGCGTCCTCATGCGGTCCAGCATCTGGCTGATGTTGTTGGTACCGCCGTCCATGATCTGCAGCTGGGCGGTGGCATCGCTGGCGTTGCGGACCCCCTGGCTGAGCTCGACGGTGTCGCTGCGGAACTTATTTGCAACCGCCAGTCCGGCGGCGTCGTCGGCGGAGGAATTGATGCGATACCCGCTGGTCAACCGCTGGATCGTCTGGGCCTGGAAGTTGCTGTTGACCCGCAGATTTTCCTGAGCCACCAGTGAGTTCACGTTGGTCTGAATGCTCAGCGACATAAAGGTCCCTTTCGCTTCAATCAGGACACGTTGGATTCCAGGACAGGACAGACAACCCCGTAGGTAGTCCATCGGCTAAGTTCGGCGAACCTTGAGCCAAATCTCAAAAATGGGCGAGGATTTGTGCAATTTTCGCTCCAGGTCGCGGAGGGCTCATGCACCTCCGCAATCTGATCCTCCACGACTACCCTGGGGCGAACACGACCAACCTGACGGACGAGCAGATCATGATGGTGGGATCGCGGTACAATCGAGGGACCGCTAGAAAGAAGTCGGACTTCATCAACTCCGCGCAAGCTCCCATTGGTAGTCCAATTCGGGAATACTCTCCTCATGGGAGGACGATACTGCGCCGGCGGGAGCGGGTCCTACGCCTGTGGTCACAACGAGCAACCCCGGGGAGATAGCGGTGGGGAAGGAAATCAAGTGGATAGTCTTCGGCGTGATGGTGCTCGTCTTCCTGGTCATCATCCTGCGGTTTCCACTGAACAAATTCGAATGGATGCTTACTCTGGATGCAGACACAGGCGTCACTGCTGAGGGTTGGACCTATGACGACAGCGCCTCATGGGCAATGAACACCGTCCGCTGCTAGACAGACAGTCAATCAGGTCCAGCCTGCCAGCCAGCAGCGGCTATGACCTAAGCAGAATCCATTAGGTGAGTGGATTTTGTTCAGACAAGCCCTATTCCGCCGGCAACGTTACTGCCTTCAAGCGCCGCTTCCGGAAGGACATGCGTCTTTCGGTCCTAGGGCCCAGTCCTGCCCGCAGGCCTCAGTGGGCGAGGTGTCGGAGGTGGGTCACCAGGATGTATGAGGATTCCAGCGCCTTGATCGCGTGGAGCTGGCCCGGCTCGAAAGCCACGCGTCCCCCTGGGGCGACCTGGATCCAGGTCTCCCCTCTCATGACCTCGATGCTGCCCTGCAGGAGCTGGACGCTGGCGGGGTAAGTCGTCGCATGGGTAGGGAGCTGAACGCCTTTCGGGATCGCTGCCAGGACGAGCTTCAGGCCTTCGGGGATGTCAATGAGAGGGAGCATGGCCCGTTCCTTTGCGGGCATGGGCAGGGCTTCCTGGAAGCTGGTGATGGTCATGGAGATCTCCTCTCTGGGGCGTTGAGGCGTGATTGACGCGTGGATGGGGTGGGGGCGATGGACTCGTCGATCAGGCTGGATAGCGGTCCCGCAGGGCATGGAGCATTCGGTGGTAGGCCTCGTGCTTCCCCTCGCCGACATGCTCCCGCTCGAGGTGCTCGAACTCCTTCTCCATCTCCTCGGCCCTGGCACTATCCAGGAGCCTGGCGGCCATGGGGAACAGGACGCCGTCCTCCTTCTGGATATGAAGCTCCAGGAGGACACGGTAGGAGGCGGCCACGCCCGGAACATCCTTGGCGGCCTCGGCGTCCCCCTGCCGCACGGCATCGACCAGGGCCTGGAGCTTCCGCACATGTTCGCGGCCCATCTCGTGTTCGGAGAGCATCACGCCGATGGGACCCCGTTCCTTCGGGACCCCGCGCTTCACCAGTTCGGGGAACAGGATCAGCTCTTCCTTGCCGTGGTGACAGCGGTCCACGAAGCCGCGGAAGAAGTCGAGGAGCTGATCCAGGTCGTCGGCGGCCGCCTTGTTCCCGGAAGCCAGGGACTGGCCTGCCTTCTCCAGGATCTTCAGCGCCGTGAGGACCGCCTTGTGTTCGGTGCTCAGAATTTCGGTGGGATGCATGACGTCCTCCTTTCGGGCCGCTCCCGGCCCAGGACGGATGGGATGGGGATGAGGCGACCCGCCCTACTTCAGCAGGGCGAGCAGGGTCGCGACGATGCGGGAGGGATCTGGGCGCCTGGGGCTTCGTCCCCCCGCAGGCAACGCGGTCAGGAATCCGAGGTGCTGGAGTGTGCCCATGACTGGCACCAACAGATCCTCGGGAGGAATGTCCCGCCGGATCAGGCCCGCTTCGGCGGCGTCCTGGAGGGCCTGGAGCATGAAGGCACGGGTCTGTTTCACCACACGGTGGATGTGGGCCGCGGCCTCGGCCGGCAAGGCCTTGGTGAACTGGTCCGAGAAGATCAACCGGGCGATGCCCGACTCCCTGCCCAGCATTTCGACGCGGGCCCGGAAGAGCCCTTCCAGGCGCGCCAGCGGCGGGAGCCCCGGATCCGGGAAAGTGGCCTCGATGAGTTCTGCCACCCGCAGGGCCACTCCCACAAGGATCTCCTCTCGGGACTTGAAGTGGCGGAAGGGCGCCCCGGGCGAGACCCCCAGCTCCTCCGCCAGGGCGGCGGTGGTGAGCCCGGCGATGCCCCGGGTGCCGATGATCCTCAGGGCGGCATCGGCGATCTCGAGGCGCTTCTGGGTGTTCTCTCCGGCATGGAACCTGGGCATTGGGTACCCCCAGGAAGAAATGTAAGTAAGTATTTACTCTCGTCAAGGATTTTTCTTGGACGGTCGCCAGCCGAGGCAGACCCACCCGCCGAGGATGAAGCCGTCGATGCCGGAACCCGATGAAACCATGGAGGGCCCGTTGGTCACCTCCGGATTCCGCGCCGTGCTTGGAGGACGCGGAGACGATGCAGCAGCCGTGGGCGGACGCAGCGGGAGAGGGCCTACAGGATCACCGGATCCCGTCCGCAGCGGGCGAAGTCGATGTCCAGGAGGTCCTTCCAGGCCCTCGGTCCTCCCCCCAGGCATTCCATGGGCATGGCTGCTCGACCCCTTCTCGGCCCGGGCAGCCCCGTTGAAGGGTGGCTGGCCATGCCGGGCATCGGGTCAGCGATGTTGCCCTTCGTCTCCTCGCTGGCCCATGGGGGGCGGTAGGGGTGGTGTGGCTCCGCCCTTTGGCTTGGCGTGGTGTCCACCCGGCCCGCCGGGACTGGCAACCCGAGGTCCTGGCCCTCCACGATGCCAGTTCTTGTAGTGACCCAGGGGTTCCCTCACCAGGCCTTTCGGCACTTTGCGACCCTGGATCCAGTCGAAGCGGTCTCGTGGGGAACGGGCGCGATACCAGCCGTCGGGTCGGCGGCACCAGTACCAGCCGTCGTGGAAGAACACTTCCTCGGGACACCCTTCCACCACCTGGATGCCTGGACGCACTTCGACGAGCGGAGGGGCGACGGGCAGGTTGAGATTGATGTGCACGTCCACTCCTGCCTGGGCCACTGAAGGACCCAGCACGAGGAGGATTGCGAAGGGGAGGGTCGTCATTCTCATGGCTGAATCCGTGTCACAGGTCTCGTGAGGCTCATGCGCGGCCGATCGGGCACCATGCCGACGCGCGCCTGACAATAAACACCAGAATAACTTGAAGTGCAACCCGCCACTCATCCCGTTCTGCCTCCCCTGGGGACAGGAAGTGTGATGATCTGCTCCACTCGAATATCCGCCATCGGCCTCAGTCTGGGCGTTCCACCATGGACGAGGGGCCTCTCCCATTTTCCCGGCCTCCCGAAGGGGCGCAGGGGCCTGCGCATGCCTGGGAAGGGCCGTGTCCCGTTCATTCATCCGGTACAGCAAGACCCCCCAAACGCTTTGGGGGGTCCCGCTCTTTCCCCAAGGAGGCTCAGTGTTCTCCTTACTTCCTTCATGGACCTGCATGAAGGCCGGAAGGTTGAATCACCCGCCGTCTTTCTCTCCGGAGGGGCGGAATCATCACGCAACGTGGTCCATTGTCGTGATCGGGAATCGGAACACCAGCCTGGCAATCCCATCGCCGCGGCGTCAGGCGAGGGTTTCGGCCAGGACCCGCACCGCGAGATCCAGCTCCTCCTCGTTCCGCCGGGAGAATCCGAGACGGAGTCCCTGGAGGGGCGTTCCGCGGAAATCCAGCAGCTGCCCCGCCGGATGGTCGAGGCCTCGCTGGCGCGCCCGGTCCAGCCAGCCCTCCAGATCGACTTCCGGGGCCGCCTGGGCCCAGATGCTCATGCCCCCGGACGGGAGCTCGAAGCTCAGCGCGCCCGCGAGGTGGTCCCTCAGACCCTTTCCGAGCGCGTCCCGCCTGGCGGCATACACCCGCCGCATCTTCCGGGCGTGCCGCTGGAGGACGCCCTCGGCCAGGAGGTCCGCCACCGCCTGCTCCACGATCTGGTTGCCTTGGAAGTCCATGCCGGTCCTCCTCGAGGCCAGCGCATCGACGACCGGCTGAGGGGCGGAGACGAACCCCAGACGGAGGCCGGGAGCCAGGATCTTCGACAGCGTGCCCATGTAGATGACCACGCCTCCCGGGTCCCGGCTGGCCAGGGGCATGACGGGATACTCCCCGTAGTGGAACTCGAAGTCGTAGTCGTCCTCCACGACGGCGATGCGGCGGCGCGCGGCCAGGTCCAGGAGCCGGAGCCGGCGGGCGGCGCTCATGGTCACGGTGGTAGGGTATTGATGGTGGGGAGTGACGAAGACGGCCCGGAAGGGGCCCGTCTCCGCGATCCGCTCCAGGACGTCGATGCGCAGCCCTTCTGCGTCGATCGGCACGGGCACGACCCGCGCCCCGGCATCCTGGAAGGCCATCCGTGCGTGCGGATAGCCCGGATCCTCGATGGCCACCCGGTCGCCCGGCCGGACCAGGGTCCGTGCGATCAAGGTCAGCGCCATCTGGCTGCCCGCCGTGACCAGGATCTGGTCCGGCCTGCTGGCGAGCCCCCGCATCTCGGAAAGGAGCCTGGCCAACTCCTCCCGCAGCCGCGCGTTCCCGCGGGGATCCCCGTAGTCGAGGAGGGCCTGGTTCCGCAGGGCGCGCCGGAAGGCCTGGCCGAACTCGCGTGCCGGGAACAGCCGCAGGTCGGGGGTGCCCACCAGAGGCCACGCGCGGTTCCCGCTGGACGGGGACCATGTTTCCGGAGAAGGCGCCAGGTCGTAGCCGGGCAGGCTGGAACTGTACAGGCCGGGCTCGGATGCGGCGGGCACGTCCTGGGTGACCCGGGTGGCGCGTCCCTCGCCCAGGATCCAGCCCTCCGCGCTCAGCTCGCGGTAGGCGGCGAGCACGGTGTTCCGGTGGACCCCGAGGTCGCGGGCCAGCGTCCGGGATCCGGGAAGCGCCGCCCCGGACTTCAGCCTGCCCCGCTGGATGTCGCGGCTGATCGCCTGGGCGATCTGGAGGAACAAGGGCTCGGGCAGGTCGGAGGAGAGGGGAACGGGGAAGGTCCAGGGGCGCATGGTCTAGCTCGAAATAAAAAACTGGATCTTTTCAGTAGACCATATCCAGGGCAACTTGGTGGGGAATGGACCACGGCGGGCATGCTTGCGAAACTCCAGGCGCCGCGCCAGGGGCTCCTGCCAGGGAGGTGACCATGGCCGAGGTGATGGGGCTGCGTCCCGACCGGATCCGAGAGTTCGAGCGGATCGTCAGGGACCATTGGAAGCTGGATGCCTTCAAGCGCTTCCAGTGCGTGTGGCTGGAGCGGATGTTCAACCTGGGCGCGGAAGAGATCGCCGAGGCCCTGCGGCTTCATGTCTCCACGGTCCGCAGGATCCAGGCCGCCTACGCACGGGAGGGCCGCGCCGCCATCGAAGGGCGGGGCAACCGGGGCGGGCGGCGCAGGAACTACCTGGACTACGAGGAGGAAACGGCCTTCCTGAACGCCTGCGCGAAGGCGGCGAAGCACGGCCGGATCTGCACCGTCACCGGCCTGAAGGCGTCCTTCGAGGTCAAGGTCGGCCACAAGGTCAACAAAACCACCATCTATCGACTGCTGGAGCGGCACGGCTGGGGCCCTCTCGCGATCCGGATGCACTATCCACCCGAGCAGGAACCAGGCTCCGCCCCCGCCGCGAGCTGACCGCACCGGGGCTCCCTCCCGGACCCCGGCCTTGAGGTCCGGGGCCGCGGGAAGGGCCGCGCAAGCGGGACGGGGCCGGATCCATGAGCAGAAATGCTGATAAGGTCCAGATTGTCTGTTTCAGAAACAGGCCTGTCCAAAGATTCGCTGTTGCCTGTCCAGGTGGCCCCATACACTTCCCTTGTGTTCACCTGAAGCCTCGGTCCATCCCGGAAAGTATCGACACGATCCGTTCAAGGTCCTGTCGGCCGCCAAGCATCCTCGACATGTCCTGTCCGGAACCCCCGCAGGGGCTCCCCTCGGCGTGTCTTCCATCCGCCTGGCGTTCCTGGCGGCGCCCTGGGTCGGGGAGCGGGTTTCGCCGTGCGCATGTGATGACGTTTCTACAGGAGGATCGGGGATGCGGATCGAAATCGAGCCGGGAGTTCGTCTCTACGTGGACGTGGAAGGGATGGGCCTGGTGCCGGACGGCCCGGGGATGCGCGAGAAGCCCACGCTGATCTGCATGCACGGCGGACCGGGCTTCGACCACTCGAGCTTCAAGCCCGGCTTCGGCGTCCTGTCGGATGTCGCGCAGATCATCTACTACGATCACCGCGGTCACGGCCGCAGCGACCCGAGGCCCACGTGCGAGTGGAAGCTCGATGTCTGGGCCGACGACGTCGTGCGCCTGTGCGACGCGCTGGGCATCGTGCGCCCGATCGTGCTGGGCCAGTCCTTCGGGGGGTTCGTGGCGCAGCGCTACCTGGCGCGCCACCCTGAGCATCCCGCCAAGGTCATCATTTCCAGCACCTCCCCCCACATGGGCCTGGAGCGCAAGTGCGCCGCCTTCGGAAGGCGCGGCGGTCCTGCGGCCAGCGAGTTGACGCGCGTGTTCTGGAGCGATCCTACTCCGGCCCACTGGGCGTCCTACTGGGAGGCTTGCCGCTCGCTCTACAACACGCACCCGCCCGTGGACCCCCAGGCGGGAGGACGCACCCTGTTCAACGAGGAGATCCTCTTCCATTTCGTCCGCGGGGAGATGCAGGGAATGGACCTGCGGGTCGGCCTCGACCGCGCGGCGTGTCCCGTGCTCGTGATGGCCGGGGAGGAGGACCCCGTCTGCCCGCCGGAGGATGCCGAGGAGATCGCGGCGGCGATTCCCCATGCGGAACTGGTGCGCTTCCCGGGGGTCGGTCACGGCGCCTGGCGGGATGACCCGGAGCGTGCCTTCGCGGTCCTCCGCCGCTTCATCGAGGCATGACGCAGGACCGGAACCCCCCCGGGCCATTTCTCAATCGACGACAGGCAGCCGGCGATCGCCCGGAGGCACAAGCTCAGTCCAACATGCGAAAGGACACAACATGAAGCTCATATCCAAGACCACCCCGCTGATCCCGGCGTTGGCGCTCCTCCTCGGGGGCAGTGGTGCCCGCGCGGCCGCGCCCTTCCACATCGGCATCTGCACCGAGACCGTCTCCCAGTCCGAGGATGATCTCCGAGGTGCGGAGCAGCTCATCAAGGAGTCGGCAACGCCTCCAGCGGGGGCTACATCAAGCATGTCGCCTTCCCTGACGACTTCATGTCCCAGCAGGAGACGATCGTCTCCAACCTGGTCGCCCTCGCGGACGACCCGCTCATGAAGGTCGTGGTGTCCTGCCAGGCCCTGCCCGGCGTGACCGAAGCCTACAAGCGGATCCGCGCCAAGCGCCCCGACATCCTGCTCTTCGCCGCCCTCCCCCACGAGGACCCCCTCGTGATCCAGAAGGCCGCCGACCTGGTCCTGGACACGGACTTCGTCTCCATCGGCTACACGATCCCGTGGAACGCCAAGCGGCTGGGAGCCAAATCCTTCGTGCACGTCTCCTTCCCGCGCCACATGTCCTACGAGACCCTCGGGCGCAACCGGGCCATCATGGAACAGGCCTGCAAGGACCTCGGCATCCGGTTCGTGGCGGAAACGGCCCCCGATCCCACGTCCGACGTGGGCGTCTCCGGAGCCCAGCAGTTCATCATCGAGAAGGTCCCGCAGTGGACCAAGAAGTACAGCATCAACGGCAGTCCCGTGGCCTTCTTCTGCACCAACGCGGCACACACGGAGCCCCTCGTCCGGCAGGTCATCGCCGACAAGCACGCCTTCTTCGTGGAACCCCTCTACGGCTCGCCGCTGCTCGGCTACCCGGGCGCGCTGGGGCTGGACCTCTCGGCCGAGAAGGGCAATTTCCCGGCGATCATGAAGAAGATCGAGCAGGCCGTCCAGGCCAAGGGCGCCGCGGGCCGCGTCGGGTCATGGTCGTACAGCACCGGCTTCTCCTTCACGGCCGGTCTCGGCGAGCTCGGGAAGCGCGTCGTCGAAGGCAAGGCGAAGCTCACGAGCCAGAAGGACGTCTATGCGGCCATCGGGAAGTACACCCCCGGGGCCAGCTGGAGCGGCTCCTACTACACGGACATGAGCACGGGCGTCCGGGCCAAGAACGAGATGCTCCTCTACATGGACACCTACATCTTCGGCAAAGGCTATTCCGGGACCACCAAGGTCAAGGTCCCCGAGAAATACTTCACGATCAAGAAGAAGTGACCGGCTGAACGGGCGCAGGCAGCCGCCGGGAGGCGAGCGTCCTCCCGGCGGCGCGGATGCGCCCGGCCCGCGTTCGTCGTCCCCAGCCTCGACGGCCCAGCTTTCGAGATTCGAGAATCCACCCGCCGCGAAAGGTCGCCGTTTTGCTAACCGATGAAATCCGCGCATTGTCCGATCTGCACTTCAGCAGGATGAAGGAGGTCAGGCACGCGATCCACATGTACCCGGAGCTGGCCTATCGGGAATTCAAGACCTCTCGCCTGGTGGCGGAGGTCCTTGAATCGGTGGGGATCGCCTTCCGGTCGAACGTCGCGAGCACCGGCGTCGTCGGCCTCATCCCCGGCCGGGGAGCCGGAAGGACGGTGCTGCTCCGCGCGGACATGGATGCCCTGCCCGTGACCGAGGAGACCGAGGTGCCCTACCGGTCCAGGATCCCGGGCTGCATGCATGCGTGCGGGCATGACGGGCACGTCGCCGGCGTGCTCGGGGCCGCGA
>Ga0209099_1004825_pt1 | contig 10048 bp, 10 predicted proteins | sample AD_JPNHW2_MetaG_FD_184430 | JGI IMG/M metagenome (GOLD analysis project Ga0209099, IMG submission 184430) | Active sludge microbial communities of municipal wastewater-treating anaerobic digesters from Japan - AD_JPNHW2_MetaG (SPAdes) (version 2) | ecosystem: Engineered > Bioreactor > Anaerobic...
AGAAAAGGCTACCGGGTTGCCAAGTTCGAATTAACGGAGTGAGAAACATGGTACGTGAAGCACGGGCAAACCGGAGCAGCTTTTTAAAAGTAAAGTGCCCGGACTGCGATAATGAGCAGACGATCTTTTCCAAGGCGAGCACGACAGTCAAGTGTGTTGTCTGCGGACGCGATCTTGCGATCCCGACGGGCGGAAAGGCGACTTTAAAGGCTGAGATCGTCTCAGAGTTCAAGTGAGCCAGCTCATGCCGGAAAGAGACAGGGAGTGGCCACAGGAATCAGAACTGGTAGTCTGCACCGTTGAAAACGTCAAGGATTTCGTTGCATTCGTATCGCTTGACGAGTACGGTGGCCGACAGGGGCTCATCCCCATCTCTGAAATTGCAACCGGCTGGATCAAGTATATCCGTGACCACATCCGTGAGGGCCAGAAGATTGTCTGTAAGGTTCTCAATGTCGACCGGAGCAGGGGTCACATCGATCTTTCCAAAAAGGACGTCAACGAGCACCAGCGCCGCGAGAAGATCCGCGAGTGGAAAAATGAGTCCAAGGCGCGCAAGTGGATCGGCTTTGTCGCAGAGAAATCCGGCGAACCTGCCGTAGAAATAGAAAATGTAATCTTCGATAAGTACGGCGAGTTGTACGCGGTCTTTGAGGATATCGTCACCGACAGCGATGCAACGGTCAAAAAACTGGGGCTCTCAAAAAAAGCGAGCGAAGCGCTGGTGCATATCGCCCATGAAAATGTCAAGATCCCCAGAGTCGAGGTGACCGGCCAGTTGGAGCTCATGTCTGCAGAACCCGATGGCGTGATGGTCATACGAACTGCCTTAAAAAAGGCGAGCGAATCAAAGACTGCCGGGGCAGATATCGATTTGCTGTACCTGGGTGCTCCCGCATACCGTATCAAAGTAACAGCATCCGATTACAAGAAAGCGGAAAAAGCGCTTGAGAAATCTGCCAATGCCGCAATCGCAGTTCTTGAAAAATCCGGCGGCGAAGGCAAACTCATCAAAAAACCCAAGTCCGGGAAGAGTCAATGAACGGGAAAATCCGTCGCTGCGGTGTAGACAATACCTATACCCTTTCTCTTTTATGTCCCGTGTGCGGCGGGCCGACATCGAGTGCCCACCCTGCACGGTTTTCGGTACAGGACCGTTTTGGTAAATACCGCAGGATAGCAAAACAGGAGGCTGATGTATGATCGATGACATCAGCAGCCGGTATCTCGATACGTTCACGGACAAAAATCTCACCAACCCGGTCCTTATCGGGGGACTGCCCGGCATCGGGCAGGTTGGAAAACTTGTCGCCGAGTACATGATCCACATGCTGGGCGCAGAAAAGATCGGAGAGATCCACTCGATTTACCTGCCCCCGCAGGTTATCATCGAGGAAAACGGCGTTGCCCGGCTGCCGCGAAACGAGATCTACCTGTACAAGGCAGAGGACCGGCACGTAGTTTTCCTTGTTGGGGATTTCCAGAGCACCTCAAACGAGGGACACTATCTCATGGCCGATGCGTACCTCGATATTGCGGTTGAACTCGGGGTAAAACGCATTTACACGCTGGGGGGGTTCGGTGTCGGCCACCTGGTCAATGCACCCAGGGTTCTGGGTGCCGCCAACCGCGAGGAATTAAAAGCGGAGATCGAGGCGGCAGGTGTGACGTTTGACCGCGACGAACCGGGCGGCGGTATTATGGGCGCCGCCGGGCTTCTCCTCGGCATGGGTGGCATGCGGGGGATCGACGCGGTCTGCCTGATGGGCGAAACAAGCGGGTACATTGTAGACCCCATGAGCGCGGCAGGTGTGCTTTCGGTTCTCTCAAAACTTATTGCGGTACCAGTCGATCCGACCCAGCTCAACGACCGCGCAGCTGAAATGGAGAAAGTCGTTCAAGGCCTTCTTGAAAGTGAGAAGATGCAGCGGGATGAAGAACTTAGTTACATTGGGTAACAGCCCGCCCTCAAATCAGGCTGTCTTTTTTGTTTTAAAGGAAACCCGTCGGAATTCACGGCAAGCCGGATTCCCTGATCCCTTATATCCTTAAAAGATGCAATCAGGAAGGTACCCATGCTTGCAAATACCGATTTGCACATCCACTCCCCGTACTCCATGGCAGTATCGGGTGCGATGCATCCTGAAAACCTGTTATCTGTCTCTGTAACAAAGGGACTCCATGTCCTTGGTACCGGTGATGCCCTGCACCCGGCCTGGCAGAAAGAATGGGAACCGTTTCTTTCAAACGAGGCTGATATCTGTGTTGTCCCGACCGGTGAGGTTGAGGATGAGCACCGGGTCCACCACCTGATCCTTGCCGAGGATTTCGGGCAGTTTACCCAGCTCCGCGAGCTCTTTAAACCACACAGCAAAAGCATCAGCACGAACGGGCGCCCGCATGTGTATCTTTCGGGGGAAGAGATTGCAAAGATGGCACACGAGGTCGGGGTTCTTATCGGCCCGGCCCATGCGTTCACACCGTGGACTGCGCTCTTTGCGTACCATGATTCGGTCGCCGGTTGTTATGGCAGCGAGAAGATTGATCTCCTTGAGCTGGGGCTATCTGCTGACAGTTCGTATGGTGCGGGCATTCCGGAGCTCGCCGGCGTTCCGTTTCTCTCAAACTCGGATGCCCACAGCCCGCAACCGGAAAAAATCGGCCGCGAATTTAACCGGATCCGGCTCGACGGGAAACTCTCTGTACGGGGCGTGCTGGATAGTATCCGGCACGGCGCCATCGAGTCAAATGCCGGCTTTTTCCCGGAGGAAGGGAAATACAACCGCACTGCCTGCGTCCGCTGCTTTACCCAGTATACTCTCGAACAGGCACAGCAGCACAAATGGCGTTGCCCGGCCGATGGCGGCCTGATCAAGAAGGGCGTGTACGACCGCGCCCGGGAACTTTCACGTGGCACTCCCGGATCGCGCCCGCCGTACCTTCACCTCGTCCCGCTCGGGCAGATCATCCAGACTGTGGAAGGGGTCTCGTCACCAGGTACGAAAAAATGCCGTGCAATCTACGCAGCGTTCATCGCAGCGTTCGGAAACGAGATAGATGTGCTTATCACCGTTCCGGTTTCCGAGATCCGGGCGCTCCACCCGAAAGTTGCATCCGCCATTGAAGCCCTCCGGGAAAATCGCGTCACCCTGCACCCGGGCGGCGGTGGGAAGTACGGCACATTTTCCTTAATTCCCTAATCCTCATGCTGTTGGAATAACCCGGATTCTGTACCTTGTTTAACAGAGAACTTCATTTTCCTTTTTTTGCTTTTAATCCGAATTAAAAAAGATGATGGAGGAGAGGTCCATTCCATTTGGAAACGGAGGATCCCTTCTTACGGGAAGCGGAACCGGAAAAGATCCGCACGCCCGGTTTTTTAAGCCGTAAAGATTAATGAAACCGGCCTCCAACATATTCATGAATGCTCAACGTACACAGGGATATCTGCGGGTATTGTGGATGCTGTGTGTCAGTTTGCCCCGAAGGTGCACTTGAACTGATCGACGCATACCTTTCTGTTGAAGAGAACTGTACGAGCTGCGGTATCTGCGCCAAGGTCTGTCCTCTTGGTGCTCTGGAGGTCGTGCATGAAAAATAATTACGATGTTTTGATCATCGGAGGTGGCCCGGCCGGGGCCCTTGCCGCAAAGACGTCGGCAGAAAAAGGACTCTCTGCCTGTCTTGTCGAGAAACGCCCGGCAATTGGCGCTCCGGTCCGCTGTGCGGAAGGGATCGGGAAGGAATCCCTGTCTGAGTTTATTGAACCGGACCCGCGCTGGATCTCTGCGGATATGAGCGGTGCCGTTATTGTCGCCCCTGACGGTTTTGAGATGTCTTTAGAGTCCTCCATGGCCGGTTCAAAAGTCGGATATATCCTTGATCGCAAGGTGTTTGACCGTGCGCTGGTCTGGCAGGCGGCAGATGCCGGGGCTGATGTCTTTGTCAAGACACGTGCAGCCGCGCCGATTATGAATGACGGCCGGATAAAGGGTGCGCAGCTCGAGTCCTGCGGGAATGTCACAAAGGTCAATGCAGATGTTGTCATTGCAGCAGACGGCGTCGAGTCGAAATTTGGCAAATGGTGCGGTATCGATACGACAGTTCCGGTCCGCGAGATCATGAGTTCGGTCCAGTATGTCATGGCAGATATCGATATCAATCCAAGCGCCACGGTTTTCTACCTGGGTAACGAAGTCGCACCCGAAGGATATCTCTGGGTGTTCCCGAAAGGCAAGAGAATCGCAAATGTCGGTATCGGTATCTCCGGGAAAAAGAGCGGCAAGGGGCACCGGGCAAAGGATTACCTCGACCGGTTCGTGAAGCAGAAATTCCCGCACGGAAAGACGATCGAATGCATTGTCGGTGGTGTTTCGGTTTGCCGCCCGCTGGACTGCACGGTTGCCGATGGCCTGATACTTGCCGGTGATGCAGCACGGGTTGTCGATCCGCTTACGGGTGGCGGCATCTACAATGCGATGTATACGGGGAAACTAGCGGCAGAAGTCGCGGCAGACTGCATTGCGAAAGGCGACGTCTCCAAAAAAGCGCTCATGGCCTACGACAAGGCATGGCGTGCCTCAAAGATGGGAAAGGGCATCGAGCGCAACTACCTCATTAAGGAATACTTAATCAAGCAGTCAGATGAGAAACTCAACACGATCGTCCACTCTGTTTCAAAGTTGGATTTAAAGGAGTTCTCCACGCTCACCTTAGTAAAAGAGTTGTTGAAGGCCAATCCAAAACTTCTCGTGGAGCTCGGGGCGCTTGCCGCCTCACTACGCTGATTTTTTTAACTGTTTATTTAAGAGCCGCAGGCAGTCATCCTCTGCCTCTTTTTTGGTAAAGACCGTGAAGATATCGCCGGGCTGGATCCGCACATTGCCGCTCGGGATAATCAGCGTTCCGCCTTCCCTGCGTATAGCGATAAAGACAAAGTCCTTTACTTTAAGTTCCCGTATCTCGTGGCCGACAATGGGGGCATTTTCCTCTGCCACGATCTCAAAGATGCTGCCGCCCGGGATCGAGGCGAGCTGCTGGAGCTTGGGGTTCTCAGTCCAGTAATAGAGGCGCGATGCCACGAGATCGTCCGGGTTCTCGCTGATCCGGACACCAACTTCCTTGAAAAAATCCGAGTGCGCTGTCTGGTTGACGATTGCGACCACGTTTGGCACGTGGAAACGTTTTGCAAGCCAGCATGTCATGAGGTTGACCGCATCGTCGCTTGTCGTGGCAACAAACGCATCGGTCCGGTCGATACCTGCCTCTTCAAGCGTGGACTTGTCGGTAGCGTTGCCGGTGATCGCAAGGATATCGTAGTGCTCCAAAATCTCGCTGCACCGGGCTTCTTCATAGTCGATAACGACAACGTTGTTGCCGTGTTCGACCGCCTGTTTGACAAGGCTGCGTCCGATGCCGCCAAGCCCCACGATGATAATATACATGGTTACCGGTTACCATCATCGCAATTGAAATAATTTGCGCATAAACCATACTTTTGTGATCTGCGGGGTTGACGAAGCCGGGAAAGGATCGGTGCTGGGGCCAATGGTGGTCGCTGCGGTGGGGGCGCGATCCGCAGATATCTTTTGTGATCTTGGTGTGAAGGATTCAAAGAAGCTCACACCGGCAGAACGGGAACTGCTTTTTCCCCTCATAAAAAAACGGTGCCGGGTTGCTACGGTTATCATTCCCGCAGAGGAGATTGACGCCATCCGGCGCGAGATGACCATGAATGCCTGTGTTGCCCGGGCCCACGCACAGGCGATCCAAAAACTTGCCCCCGATACCGCGTATGTCGATGCGTGCGATGTCAACCCGTTCAGGTATGCGGAAACGGTAAAAAGCCATCTCGACATCGCGTGCGAGATCGTATCGGAGCACCACGCGGATGATACCTATCCGATCGTTTCTGCTGCAAGTATCATCGCAAAAGTTACCCGGGACCGTGAAATTACAAAACTCGCAAAAAAATATGGTGAGATTGGCAGCGGGTACCCGTCCGATCCGATCACCATCGCATACCTCTCCGCATATATTGACCAGCACAAATCCCCCCCACCGATTGCCCGGAAGAGCTGGAAAACGGTGAGTACGATGATGGGGAAAAAATCCCAGAGCAGCCTGTCTGCATTTATCTAGACCGGGAGTGTTTGCGGTTTTTGTTCTGGAGAAAACCAGTATCTGTCCAATTTTTCCGAAATTTTCGAATGAAATACGGGGGTACCTCTCTTCTCTCATTTGCGATTGAGTGCCGTCGCACCAAAAAGGGGCGCCCCTGCGGCGGGTCGGCAACAATAAAATACTGAAAAACTCTTCCCGCATGGCCTCCAGAAAAGGCCATGAGATGGGGAGTTATCGCACCCGTTTTATTTTATTTTAAAAATTTCAAAGTAAATCAGGTTGGCTTATCTCTGGTTATACGGAGCCACCGTTGTAAATCTTTTTACGCCACCATTCCTTTATGTGGTTCCCCAGTCCAACAGATATGGATGGACTGGATCCTTATCCTGATTGCCCTTGTGGCCATCTACGCCATCGCAGCGTATTATATTTATTCCCGAAAAATCTGGGCCGATCATATTATTTTCTACGGCCCGATCATGGCAATAAAGACCAACCGGGTCAAATTTTTCGATAAATTTACCGCACTGCGCACATTTTTCCGGATCTACGGGACGGTAGGTGTCATCGCGGTTATCATCGTCTCGGTTTTTATCACCGTGATGGTTTTTCTCTCGGTCCGGTACACGCTGATGCTCAAGCCTGAGCCAACCGGGATCTACGAGCCCCAGAATATCCTCCTGCTTCCCGGGATCAACGATTATGTTCCCTCAACGTTTGCAGTCTGGCTTGCGTTTATTATCACTATTGTGGTTCACGAGTTCGGGCATGCAATCCTCTGCAGGGTAGAGGATATCAAGGTCAAAGGTATGGGCGTGCTCATCGCTGTGATCCCGATCGGATTTTTTGTCGAGCCTGACGATACCGAACTCGAACAGAAAAAAGGGATGCCCAAGGTGCGGATGTTCGGCGCCGGGATTACCAATAACCTTGTCGTTGGTTTCTCCTGCTTTGTGCTGTTGATCCTGATGTTTGGTATGGTGGTGCCGGCAACCCAGCCGGCGATCCACGGGATCTACAAAGGATATCCTGCGGATAACGCGAGCGTGCCGCAGGGCTCGGTGGTGACAGCAATCAACGGGGAACCGGTTGCGAGCCGGATGGATGTGTCAGCGATCCTTAATACGACAAAACCGGGGGACGCGGTCACCCTGACGACGGCAAAAGACGGGATTGCATCGGATTATAAACTTACGCTTGCCGCGTGGCCGGCTGATTACGGGAGCAACCAGACGAGCGGTTTCATGGGGGTTCAGTACTACGATGGTGTAGCCGTAAAGACTGCAGTCGGAACGATGCTTTCACCGGTTGGATTCCTGCAATTTTTGATCGTTCCCTTTGCCAGTGGTGATGGATCCCAGTATCTCCGCATTCTCGCGTTCGATACACCGGATACTTCGTATTACCAGGCTCCCTTTGTCGGGTTCTGGGAACTGATCCACCTTCTCTTCTGGTGTGCGTGGATCAATATCAACGTGGGGATCTTCAACGCGATCCCGATGGTTCCGCTGGATGGCGGCTACATCTTCAAGGAGGGTGTCGACCGGATCCTTGACCGGCGCGGGCTCATAAAATATTCGGGGTACGTGGTCGGGGCGGTCAGCTACGTGATGATCGTGGCACTGATATCGCTGATCATGCTGCCGTATTTACTGCATATGTGAGGGGAACTGTCGGGATTTTTCCCGGTGTTTTTAAGACCCGGGTACATTCTCCCGTTTTTAAAAAAGAGTTCCTGCATTTTTACAGGACTGTGATATCCGTGTGCGATCCTCGGAAGGGGAAACATTAGGCAATCTTTATATTTCTTAAAAAAAATGATATGCCATTATGATCCTTCCCCCTCTGTCTCCCAGGATCTGTGCAAGTCTCGTTCTTTTTCTGATGGTGACTGTGCTGTTCGGGGCTGGAGTATGTGCCGACTCCAGTTCTGTGACAACAACTGCCGTTCAGGATCCCGTGACTGCGTTTTCTCCATCAAGTATACCGGTAAATGTGACTTCAGTACAAATGGCATCAGAATCAATAACCGCGACGCCAACCGCATTAACCCCCGTGGAAGATACCGCATCATCAACAATAACGCAAAATGATGCCCCCGTGCAAATTTCAACATCAGCCTCTGCGAGCGATGCATCTGCCATCGGTTCGGATCAGATAACCGGCAAAGCCTTATCCGGTGGATTATTTGTCGCCCCCGAAAATCCTGAATTTGCGGAGTACCTGAACCGCTCAAAACTCAAATCCACGACACGGACGATGTCGTCAGTTGTTCTGAATAATGGATCCACACATGTATTTGTGGAGGGATCTATCCCGTCTCCGGTATTGCTTGCAAATACTGCCGGCCAGCATATCGGGCCGGATAACGGAATCCAGAGCAACCGGGGTACATATCCTGCCTCTTATAATCTAAAGTCTCTTGGGAGAGTCACCCCGGTGAAAGATCAGGGTAATGCTGGTGCATGCTGGGCATTTGCATCGGTCGCTTCGCTTGAGTCCTCTTTCCTTACGAACGAATCCTGGGATTTTTCAGAGAATAATCTCAAAAATACCCTTGCCAGCACCTATACGGATGGATTTGACCGGAATTGGGACGGAGGAGGTAATTCCTATATGTCAGCGGCATACTTTACCCGGTGGAGCGGCCCGGTCAGGGAATCAGATGATCCCTACAATGATGTCTCCGGGATATCCCCTGGTGGTCTGTCCCCGGTTAAACACGTTCAGAATGTGTATTTCCTGCCTGAACGGGCCAGCTCGACCGATAACGACAATATAAAATATGCCCTGACCACGTGGGGCGCTGTGGCGGCGGCTATCTATTGGGATAATTCCTATTACAATCCCTCGACTACTGCATTTTATAATTCAGGAACTGCCGCTACCAATCACCTTATTACCCTTGTCGGATGGGATGACACCTACAGCAGGACCAACTTTATAACCCGGCCTCCCGGTGACGGTGCGTTTATTGTGAAAAATTCCTGGGGTACGGCATGGGGGGACGAGGGGTATTTCTATATCTCGTATTATGATCTGACTGTTGGTAATTATTGCGCAGCGTTTACCGGCGAATCGACATCCGATTACAACCAAGAATACAGTTACGATCCACTGGGCTGGGTTGACAGTGTTGGATATCGTAGTACAACAAGTGCCTATTATGCAAATGTTTTCACGTCCACATCCACGGAGACTCTCAAGGCTGTTGGGTTCTATACGCCTACTACCAACACCGCATACACGGTGAGCATTTATCTCGATCCCAATAGCGGGCCGGTCAACACCGCAGGATATGCAGCACAGACGTCCGGGACACTTTCATCACCGGGATATCATACGGTGACGGTGCCGGCAGTCGCCCTTTCATCGGGACAGAAATTTTCCATTGTTGTTTTGGCGACGACACCGGGATATAATTGGCCGATTCCTGTTGAATATCCTAAAAACGGATACTCAAGCCATGCGACTGCATCGGCCGGCCAGAGTTACATCAGCCCCGATGGTTCGACATGGACCGATATGACGAGTGCGGTTCCGAATGCGAACGTGTGCGTTAAGGGATACACCACTACTCTGGCAGATCACAACGTGGCTACTATCGGTGTATTCCGACCCTCGACCGGGTACTGGTATCTAGATTATACCTTCGATGGAACGGTTGACAAAACGGCAAAGTTCGGGAAGAGCGGGGACCTGGCGGTTGCCGGTGACTGGAATGGAGCCGGGAACACAGAGATCGGTGTATTCCGACCCTCGACCGGGTACTGGTATCTGGATTATAACTTCGATGGAACGGTCGACAAAACAGTAAAGTTCGGGAAGAGCGGGGACCTGGCGGTTGCCGGTGACTGGAATGGAGCCGGGAACACAGAGATCGGTGTATTCCGACCCTCGACCGGGTACTGGTATCTGGATTATA
>Ga0209099_1004827_pt1 | contig 10042 bp, 7 predicted proteins | sample AD_JPNHW2_MetaG_FD_184430 | JGI IMG/M metagenome (GOLD analysis project Ga0209099, IMG submission 184430) | Active sludge microbial communities of municipal wastewater-treating anaerobic digesters from Japan - AD_JPNHW2_MetaG (SPAdes) (version 2) | ecosystem: Engineered > Bioreactor > Anaerobic >...
ATAACTGCATCCACCTATTACGGATCGGCCTATTATGACCAGACTTACCTGATGGATAGAAGCAAACAGGGATATATTTTTGTTTACGGCCAGACGTCCGATCCCGGCAACTCATATATTCAGAATGCCACCTGGAATCACCCGGGGGGCGGGCAGTTCATCACAAAATTTTATCCGGATCTGGCAAGCCGTTTTTGGTCCACCGCCTTTGGAACTGGTAACGGCGGCCCCGATATTTCACCAACGGCTTTTCTGGTCGACTTATGTTCAAAAATTTATTTATCAGGTTGGGGAGGTTCGCTCAACGGATCAGGTGGAACAAGCGGATTACCCATTTCAGGCAATGCATTTCAGGCCACCACCGACAATAACGATTTTTATTTACTTGTTATCAAAGATGACGCATCGGCCATGGAATACGGAACCTATTTCGGGGGACCTATTAGTGGAGAACATGTGGATGGTGGAACTTCAAGGTTCGACCGGAAAGGAAAAATCTATCAGTCGGTTTGTGCCGGATGCGGCGGTAATGATGATTTTCCAACTACTCCCGGCGCATGGTCCAACACAAATAACAGTGCTACCAACTGCAACAACGGCACGTTCAAATTCGATTTCATGCTTCCTGTTACTATTGCGGATTTTCTACTGCCTCCGGTCATTTGTATTCCGGATTCCGTCCATTTTATTAACACCTCTTTTTCTGGTGGAGTTGGTATGACGTACGTATGGGATTTTGGTGATAATACTTCCTCAACTGCCACTAACCCTGTTCATTATTATCCGAATTCAGGATTGTATACCATTACGCTGGCAGTTACCGACACAGGCACCTGCAACTTTTCAGATACCATAGCAAAACAAATTCTTATTTTATCAAATTCCAGTGATACAATCCCAACAAAATACATCTGTTCCGGAGATTTCACACAGATTGGAATACTGACTTCCGGTGACACCACCTTAACTTACGACTGGATGCCGACATCTTACCTGTCAGACCCACACGTTTGCAACCCAATAGCTAATCCGCCGACCACAACAACTTATACACTTTTAATCTCCAATGGGGTTTGTACGGACACCTTGCGTCAGACAGTTCAAATTTTTATGCTGGATGTTGTTCCAAGTATTGACACCACCACCTGCAACGGTGATGTCGTGCTTACCGTACCAACAGGACAGGGTGCCAATTTTTTCCATTGGTCATCGAACAATGGTTTCACCGACTGGCTGAACAGTCCGTCCTCTAACCCTACTATGTCCACGACCATTACAACTCCGGGGTATTTTTATGTTCAGGTCAGTAATGGTTATTGTACCGTTTTTGACAGTATTTACGTCAGTTTTGTAGTTGTTGTGGATTCCCTTCAGTATTCCACACCTTCCTGTAATGATTCCTGCGATGGCAGCGCTTCTGTGCAGGTAGACACCGGAAACCCGCCATTTACGTTCCTTTGGAGCAATAGCATGTCCAACGATACAATTTTCGGACTTTGTGCCGGCGTCTACACAGTAACAGTCACTGATGCTTCGAGCTGTATTTCTATTTCTTCGGTTACCATTACCGATCCGGATGCACTTTCAACCACTGTACAATTGATGAATCTGCCGTGTGATGAAGCCTGCGTGGGTTATATTACATTGATTCCATCCGGAGGCACCCCACCCTATTCATATTTGTGGAGCAACAATGAAACTTCAAACCCGATTGAAAATCTTTGCGCAGGTATTTACGATGTAACTGTCAGCGATTCTAAACTTTGTCAGGTCACAAATTCTTTCACTATAATTGTTGATTCTATCTTTGCTCATGTAAGCGTATATTCTGATAAAGACACTATTTATCAGGGACAGTCAACTGGCCTGCATGCGACCAACATCCCGAATTGTACCTATTCCTGGTATCCAGCCACCGGTCTCGACAACCCAAATTCTCAAAATCCTATTGCCAGCCCTAATGAAACAACCACTTATTACCTTACCATCTCTGACCAATACGGTTGTATTTACACTGATACTTTGAAAATTATTGTGTTGGAAGTGTTCTGCAACGATTCTTATATTTACGTTCCCAATGCATTTACACCCAACAGCGACGGAAAAAATGACATTCTTTATGTCCGCAGCAAGATGCTGTCGGACTTGAATTTTCTGGTATACGACCGTTGGGGTGAAAAAGTCTTTGAAACCAAAGATGTTAATAACGGCTGGGATGGAAAATACAAAGGCAAAATGTGCGATCCCGGTGTTTTTGTATATTACCTTGATGCTACCTGCCACAACAAAATGCAATACATAAAAAAAGGTAATGTCACGTTGATAAGATAGTGGCTAATAGCTCCGCCGCGCTAATGGCTATTGGCTCGTGGCTATTTCCCTACCTTCAACTTCTTCACCGAATCAATCACCGTTCCGTCAACCCACTTGATCACAGCAACAATTTCGTCTTCGTATTCAACCTTTTCAGGGACACCGCAAATTGCTTCAGCTTCTGCCTTCAGCTCCTGTATCGTTTTTATCGGAAGCGTGGTATTCTTCATCTTTTCGATAAGGTCCGTTCGTAAAGGGTTGATCGCAATGCCGCGCTCGGTAACAATCACGTCTATCAGTTCTCCCGGGCCGCAGATAGTTGCAACTTCATCAATGATAACCGGAATTCTGTCGCGGAACAGAGGAACGGGTAATATCGTGCATTTAGAGAACAGGCAGTTTTGCCACCCGCCAATGCCGTGTAGCAGCGTACCATCGGAATGTGTAACTACATTGGCATTAAAATTCACATCTACTTCCGTTGCGCCTAAAATCACCACATCGATCATGGATGCAAAGTTTCCTTTTCCATGGTAATTATAGCTGGTAAACGGACTGGTATTAATATGTCCCGGGTTTTCGCGCATGGAGCGGACTCCTTCCAGGTCGAAGGTCTGCCCGTCAAGTATGTATTCTACCAAGCCTTCTTCAAGCATCTTAACCAGGTATTTGTTACTGCCTCCTCGGGCAAAACGGGCTTTCATGCCACGCTGGCGAAGGATGTCAGCAAAATATATCCCTATCGAAAGTGCTGTGCCGCCGGCTCCTGCCTGAAACGAGAACCCATCATGAATAATGCCTGCTTCATCGCAAAACTGTGCGGTCCATTCAGCAAGCAGCAAACGATCAGGACTTTTTGTCACTTCGGTGGTACCCGAAACAATCTTTTCCGGGATACCAATTTTGTCGAGCACTACTACATGATCTACATAATTACCATGGATCTGCCATGGTATGCATGGAAAAGGAACAAGGTTGTCAGTAACGATGATGACTTTATCGGCATACTGCGAGTCGGCAAGTGCAAAACCCAGCAATCCGCAGGCTGCAGGGCCACGGTCACCAGTAGCATTTCCAAAAGCGTCAGTTGTAGGAGCAGCAATGACCGCAATATCAATATGTACATCACCGTCCTGTACAGCCTGATACCTGCCGCCGTGCGAACGCAACACGCCCAGGCCTTTCATTTTTCCTTCGGAAGTAAAACGTCCGAGGGAGCCGTTCATGCTGCCTTCAATATGATGTATCGTTCCGTCTTCCAGAAATTTCGTCATAGGGGAATGACATTCAAAAGATGCCGACGGAAACCACATCAGGTCTTTTATTCCGAGTTCTGAAGCGATTTCAAAAATTTGCTGTGCAATAAGGTCGCCGTTACGAAAATGGTGATGTGTCGAAATGGTCATCCCGTCTTTGATTCCTGATTTTACAAGCGCCTCTTTCAGGGAAGTAAGTGTTTTATTTCCATCGGCGGGGTAATCGGCACAGGTGGCAATTGCCGGGGCATGTTTGCGTCCTGTTGGTTTATATTTTCCGACTCCCATATAAGGAACTGCAGGCTTTCCATTGATAATGGTTGGTACCGTACGGCCTAGGGCATTCACTACAAGTTTATCATATTTTTTCATTGTCTTCTTACCTCCATTTTTTTGAAATTTTTCCAATTTAACCCGTTGAGGCTGCATCAAAAGTCTTTAATGCAGACAAAACACGTTGTAAAATTTGTGTAATTTCTACAAATCATTTGTTTTTCAGTGTTTTAAATACACCTTGAAGTACTCAAATCCTGTCAGCCTTATGCAGCCTTTCCGGGTTAGCACAGAGAAAACCAGACACTTTCAGAACAGCCTCCAAATATCATGAAAGTTTACAACTACTATAGCATTAGTAAACTTTCAATAATGAAAACCATAGCCTGGCTATTTAACCTTTCTTACCGAATCAATCACGGTTCCGTCAACCCATTTTATTACAGCTACGATTTCATCATCAAAATCAATTTTTTCGGGAACCCCGCATATAGCATCCGCCTCTGCTTTAAGCTGTTGAATAGTCTTAATAGGTAAAGAAGAATTTTTCATCTTTTCAATCAGGTCGGTGCGTTTCGGATTAATGGCAATGCCGCGCTCGGTAACAATCACATCGATCATATCGCCAGGACCGCATATAGTGGTCACTTCATCAACCACCACCGGAATGCGGTCGCGGAAGAGCGGAATGGGTATAATTACTGTTTTGGCATGCAGGCAGTTTTGCCAGCCGCCAATTCCATGCAGCAAAAGGCCATCGGAATGAGTCACCACATTTCCGTTGAAATTTACATCAACCTCGGTAGCCCCCAGAATCATGATGTCGGTCATTGAGGTATAGTTTCCCTTGCTATGAAAATTATAAGCCTGAAAAACCGATAAATCAATATGATTCGGGTTTTCGCGCGCGGAACGTACCGCTTCGAGGTCGAAAGCCTGCGCATCAAGTATATAATCAAGTGTGCCGTTTTCCAACATTTGCACCATATATTTCGTGCTACCACCAAAAGCAAAACGAGCTTTTTCTCCGCGGGATTTTAGAATCTGTTCCATGTACACACCCACAGCCAAGGAGGTTCCGCCGGCACCCGACTGCAAACTGCAGCCGTCTCGCAACAGGCCTGCTTCATCACAAAACTGTGCAGTCCATTCAGCAAGTAAAAGCCGGTCAGGGCTTTTTGTCACTTCGGTGGTTCCGGATACTATTTTTTCGGGAATACCAATCTGGTCAACCACCACCACATAGTCCACATAATTTCCCTGCACCTGCATAGGCATGCAAGGGAACGGAATAAGATTGTCGGTAACCACAATAACTTTATCAGCATACATATAATCGGCCAGTGAATATCCCAAAATACCGCAAGCAGACTTGCCGCTGAGGGCATTGGCATTGCCGAAAGGATCCGCTACCGGGGCTGCAATCACTGCAATATCTATGTGCACTTCACCGTCCTGAATGGCCTGAACGCGGCCGCCATGTGAACGAAGCACGGCGCAACCTTTCATGCCGCCCTTGCTGGTGAATTTTCCGAGCGGACCGTTCATCGAGCCTTCGATGCGATTGATGGTGCCGTCTTCGAGGTATTTAATCAGCGGTTCGTTGCATGGAAAAGAAGCCGAAGGAAACCAGACCAAATCCTTGACGCCCATTTCGTGTGCTATATCAAAAATGGCGTTGCTTACAAGATCTCCGTCGCGCAAATGATGATGTGTACTGATGGTCATGCCATCTTTCAATCCGCATTTTTTCAGGGCTTCGGTTAGCGATGCAAGGGTTTTATTCCCGTCGTCGGGATAATCAAGACAAGTAGGAATAGAGGAAGCATGTTTCACTCCTGAAGGCCTGTATTTTCCCACTCCCATAAATGGAACTGCAGGTTTCCCGTTGATAATGGTCGGAACCAAACGACCAGCGGCATTCACAACAAGTTTATCATATTTTTTCATTGTCTTCTTCCCTCCAGTTTTTTGAAATTTTTCCTGTTGATATTGCAAGGTCAATGGTTTTTTGTGCGCGTTTCACCACAGGCGCATCAATCATTTTTGTGCCCAGCGAAACCACGCCCAGGCCTTTTTCTTTAGCTTCTATAAAGGCATTGACGATTTTTTTCGCTTTAGCAATTTCTGCATCGTCCGGAGCAAAATTATCATGTAATACCCTTATCTGACGGGGATGTATACACCCCATACCATCAAAACCAAGCGCTTTGGATCTGAGCACATTCTGCTTAAGTCCTTCCATATCGGCAACGTCGGAAAATACCGAATCTATAGCCTGTTTCCCGGCGGCTTTGCATGCATTGACAACCATGCTGCGCGCGAAAAACGACTCTGTAGCTTCCGCGGTGCGCCTGATCCCAAGGTCTGCAGTATAATCTTCGAGGCCGATGGCCAGGGCAACCACATTCTCTGCCGCCATCGCAATTTCGTATGCTTTTAAAACACCAAGGGCGCTTTCAATGATCGGCATCAGCCAGATATTTCCTGTATTCTTTTGTTTTGCTTTTATCTCAGCAATCCTGCTGTTGACAAGGTGAATTTGCTCAGCACTTTCACATTTCGGTATCAAAATCAGGTTCACATTATGTGGCACAATAAAATCGAGGTCTTCCAGGCCACGCGGCACCTGGTTGATGCGAACCATGCGTTCGGTGCCATAAAAATCAAGGTTGCGTAAAGCGTTTCGAACCAGGAAACTTGCCTCAAATTTTTTATCAGGAGCAACGGCATCTTCAAGGTCGAGGATAATTCCATCAGGATGATGTATCCCGGCATTGATCATGAGGCTGGGTGTGTTGCCCGGCAGGTACAGACGGGAAATCCTGTTTTTATCCTGCTCGGTCTGATAATTATTTTGTTTAAAAAAAGGCAAAAGAAATTCTTTGTCCGTTTTTTTCAGTGTTTTAACTGCGGCTTCCATTCGGGCAGCCATCACAAAAGGAAGCGCCCCGGAATCTTCGATAACCACCTTGGCATTTTTTATATCAAAAAAAACAAGGATTTCTTCAATTCCCCTGCGGATAGATTTGCCGTAAAGTGCGTTTACTTTACTTACCAGTTCAATATTAATTCCACCGGAATCTAATATCTCTAAAAAAACCTGGCAATCAGACCTGACGCCTTTGCCTTTGTTTCCAATAGTTGCTGTTTTGTTATGTTCCATTTTTCAGTTTATATACTTCACAAAATTAATCATTCATTATTTATATGGCAGAAGTTTTGAAAAAATTTATATTTTTATGGTACACTTTTTGAAAAGTACTGCATAAACCAATTTTCTATGAAAACCATAAAGCTATTTTGCACAGTTATTACAACAATTTTTCTTTTTTTCATACTACTAAAAAGCACCTCAGCACAATCGAGTGAAGAAGAAATCACTAAAGAACCCTACCGGTCGGATGCGATCATCAGTATGATAATCAATTATCTTCCTGCAGGATGGACTTTCACAGAATCCAACGGTTTTTATATAATACAAAAGACCGATTCGATATGGGTTCTAGCTGAAAATACGCTGAATGCTCCGGCCGAAAAAAAAGAAGAAAAGATAAAGCGGATAAAGGCCAATGGTATTAAGACAGTTGCAAAAATCCTAGTCCGTTACGAAAAAAAATGGGATTTTATAAAGATACAGGAAGTTTCTTTTAATAATATGTCTGTTAATAATGAAATTACAGCCCTTGAAAGCAAATATAATATCGCAAAACTTAAGGACACCAAATTAAGTTCCAAATCAAAGATAGTTTATACACCACTCAATGAAGATGATGTTAAAAGAATTAATGATTATTATGCTGAAAAAAAACAACTGGAAGACAAGCTGATTAAATCACCGGATTTCAGTTCGCAACAATACAGCCTATTTGTTATTTCCAAAACCGGTATTATTGACGAAGATCATTCTGTTTTCCCGGATAAGGCTTCTGTTGAATGTTATACTATTATGGCTTTAATGCGTGAGGTTTGCGGAAAATAAAAAAAGGGCTGAAAAATCAGCCCTTTTTTTATTAAGATTGCTAAAATCAACCTTTTCCCTGTCCGGCTTTTACCTGATCTTTAGGTATAGGCTGTCCTGGTTTTGGAGTAGGTTTTGTGCCGCCTTTAGGTTTGTTAGTGAGTGCAGCTAACGAATCTTCAACGCGTTTTGCTTTTTCAGCAGCAGCAATTGAGTCAGCAGTTGCAACAGCAGCGATAGAATCGTCAATAGCTTTCTGAGCTGCAGCGATAGAATCCTGTTTTGCTTTTTCTTTTGCAGCTTTTTCTTCAGCGCTCGGTCCGCAAGCTACAACAGCTAACATACCAGCGATTACTAATAAACTGAATAATTTTTTCATTTGTTTTTTAAATTTAGGTTATTAATTCGGGAGCAAAATTAATAAAAAAAAACCGGTATGCGCAGTAAATCATTTTTTTTTTTACCAATTTTTCAACAATGGTGGATACCGAAATAAAAAAAGGCAGAAAATTCTGCCTTTTTTTTCCTAAATGAACACGAGTTCAATTATTTTTTCTTAGGAAGAGCTGCGATTGAATCTTCAATAGCTTTTGCTTTTTCAGCAGCAGCAATTGAATCAGCAGTTGCAATAGCTTTCAGTGAATCAGCTGTAACTACAGCAGCGATTGAATCAGCTTTTGCTTTTGCTTTTGCAGCAAGTTCTTCAGCGCTCGGTCCGCAAGCTACAAGAGCTACCATACCGGCGATTACTAATACTGAGAATAATTTTTTCATTTTTTTGGTTTTAAATAATTGATTTTGGGTGACAAAAGTAATACATTATTTCAAAATAAAAAGTTTTTTTAAAAAAAATTATACTTATTAGTTTTTTTGCTATCTTTGCCTCACATTTAGAAATTACTTAACAATTATCTATTATTAACAAAAATTAAAACAAAATGAAAAAATTTGCATTAGGTTTTGCCGCTATCGCATTATTTGCTGGCATGTTAACTATCTCAAGTTGTACGGAATCCGATACCGGAGTTCCTGTAATTACCATTACCAATGATGATGCTGCTCATAACAGGGTTGCACAATTCAGCGCTGCTTCTTACACTGATCCGGGTGCTACTGTAGTTGATGATGTTGATAAAAACTTAGTTGCTGTTGCTACCGGTTCAGTAAATATGAACTCAGCAGGAGATTATACTATTACTTATACTGCTACTGATAAAGCAGGAAACGTTGCTGAAGAAATCAGAACAGTTACTGTTGATGGTGGTTTATATTTAGCAGGATCATATTTAGCAGAGGATTTTGACGCCTCCAATGTATCAAATGGCACCTATTCTGAAACTATTACAGCGTCATCAGTTACCTACAACAAAATTAATTTTACTAAGTTTGCTAAGTACCCAAATGGTACAGTTTATGGAACACTCTTAGGAACAACCATTACCATACCTACCCAGATCGTAACCTGCGGAGCACCAGGCTTTGTAGCAGACAGAACTTTTACTGGAACAGCTACTTACAGTTCAGCAAATCATAACTTTACTTTAAATTACAGCGAAACAACTAACGGTACTACAATTAACGGTCACGGTGTTTATACTTTAAACTAAGATTTTTTCTGATAGAAAAAAGCTGCCTCAAAAGGGCAGCTTTTTTTTTGTGCTTCTCGTTTTAGTTTAAATTTTTTAAAATTATTCGTACTTTTGAATTTCACATCACAAAACAATAAATGCCCAAAATTGTAATAATTTTCTTTTTATCATTGTCGGTCTTTTGCTCATGCAAAAAAAACGATACGACATATCCGGTTTTAACCATGCAAGGAGCGAACCCACATATTGTTGTTTTTGCAAGTGATACAGTTTATGCAGACCCCGGGGCCGTTGCCACCGATGATATGGATGGAAAACTTACCGTTAGCTCTACCGGCATTGTGAACATGTTCTTCGCAGGAAACTATACAATAAATTATACTGCTGCCGACAATTCAGGGAACAATGTTGATGCAACGCGTAAGGTGATAGTTGATGCAGGACCTTACCTCAGCGGAAATTTTTCTATTGAGAATTTTATAAGCGTCAGTTCTGACAGTATCTATTATGATACAATCTCAGCGCCCGATACAACAACAAATATCATTTATTTTAAAAAATTCGCAAGAATTGACCGGGCAACGGTTTATGCTGAAATCAGCGGGATAACCATTACTATTCCCTCTCAAACGATAAACTGCGGCAATCCA
>Ga0209099_1004829_pt1 | contig 10041 bp, 12 predicted proteins | sample AD_JPNHW2_MetaG_FD_184430 | JGI IMG/M metagenome (GOLD analysis project Ga0209099, IMG submission 184430) | Active sludge microbial communities of municipal wastewater-treating anaerobic digesters from Japan - AD_JPNHW2_MetaG (SPAdes) (version 2) | ecosystem: Engineered > Bioreactor > Anaerobic...
CGACAGAGGTATTACTGCCACACCCCAGACCTTACACACTTACAGGTCTATGTCTTTGGTTATCAGTCAATGAGAAGTTTTGGAGGGAGTTAAGAGAGGCAAAGAGAGAGGATGATAACGAGTTTTCCCCGGTCATTACACGCGTAGAGCAAATTATCTATACAAACAAGTTCGAAGGCGCCGCCGTTGGGTTCTTCAATGCCAATATCATTGCCCGCGACCTGGGCCTTGCTGACAAACGCGACATATCCGCCCAGGTGAACGACCAACGCAAGTCCGTCGATGAACTTTTCCCACCTACCAGCGAGCTCATCGGGGAGGAGGAAGAACCTGATGGAGAGGCAGATAAATAAGAACCTCCGGCACCTGGTCCGCTGTCAGCAAAACGAACAGGTCCGGGGTGCCGTGCTCGAGGGGTCCAGCCGTTCAGGAAAGACATTTAGCTCCATTGACTTTTTGGTTTACCTCTGTTCCCGGATCGAAAAAAACGCCCAAATTTTCATCATTAAAGAGACGTACAACTCTTTCAAAACCACGTTGTATGACGATTTCAACAAGCAATTACCGAAATACGGGATCCCGTCTCCCTTTGCAGATGTGAAAGAATGTCCCTCTTTCTGGCTGATGGGCAATAAAGTAACCCTGATCGGTGCAGATAAATTGTCCACAACGCACGGCGCAGGGTCAGATTATCTGTGGTTTAACGAACCATTGGAAATTCAGAAGGCAATTTTTGACCAGTACGAACAAAGGTGTCGGAAATTTTGGTGGATGGACCTAAACCCCTCGGTGTCGCTTCACTGGATTTATGACATGGAAAAGCGGCCGGAAGTCAAATTCTGCCATTCGACCGTCATGGATAACCCCTACGTCCCCAGGTGGCAGAAAAAGAAGATCCTCGGTTATGATCCAAGTAACCCGGTAAACGTTGCGAACGGCACGGCTGATGACTATATGTGGTCGGTCTATGGGCTCGGTCTCAGGGCCTCTCCAACCGGCCTGATCTATCCTAACGTCACGTGGATTGATCAGTTTCCGGATGACCTGGACCAGGTTGTTTACGGGCTCGATTTCGGCTACACTCATAACCCATCGGCATTGGTAAAAGTGGGGAAAAACGGCATGAATTTATACCTGCAGTTGCTACTTTATGAACCTGTGGACAATGCGAATAAACTGGGTGAAATGGTCAGGGTGTTCGCAGATAAAAAGAAGATATGGGCTGATAGTGCTGATCCACTAATGATCTCCGACCTTCGCCGCCGGGGCCTGTTGGTCCTGCCTTGTGTCAAGAAAGAAGGGTCGGTAAATTGGGGAATATCCCGCATGAAGGAGTACAAAATCCATATCGTCAATGACGTGAATTTTAAGAAGGAGCAGGAAAATTACAAGTGGGCTGAACTGCATGGAATCCAGTTGAATGAACCGGTCAAAGCATTTGACCATGCCTGGGACGCCGCCCGTTATGCGACGACGATGGAGTGGCCGGCCGGAAGGTAGTCGATTTGTTGAAAAATAACCGTTCAGGTTTTTACCCGGCGATCCGAAGGCCGGGTTTTTTATTGCCCTTAAATTTCCTTTAGACTGATTCCACATAAGGCATAGATAACCGGCCGAATCATCAGAAGTGCTCTCAAAAGTAACCAGCCGAACGCTTGAAATATAACCAGCCGAAATGAGGGTTAATGTATTGATATTAACAACAATACAAAAATAGATTACAAAAAAATAACCGGCCAACAACCAGCCAAATAACCAGCCGATAACCGGCCGATAACCGGCCGATAACCACAACTAAAGAAAGAAAAGAAAGAAAAGAAATTAAATAACACTCTCCGGGCGGGCGCATATACGCACGTATACGCACGCACGCACGCGAGGGGGAATCCATCCCGGCAAAGAAAGGATTTTGTTGCGCCGCCGAAATTCATAATTTAATCCATTCGCATTCAGATAATTACCTCTTTTGTAACGTGAACTGTTAATAGTTTTTATTGACAATTCGTAATTTTCCGGTATTTCAGTGTTATATTTGCGCCTGTAACCTGTGGCAGCGGGTTCATAAAACCTGAACTAATGATCGTAAAGATCCAAAGTCCGCTGTCATTCATTCGCCAAAAGTCGGCAACCCCGCCGCCTTATGCAATCCAACTGACCTCCAACCCCCGCGATCTTTTCTACACGAACCAGCTAATACAGGGCCTGATCGGCTCCAGCCGAAAGCGCATTAACACCAACAACGTCAACGGACAGACGCAAGCCTACCAACGCTGTCCGGCGGTTTCAGGATCAATCAACAAGATTCAAGAAGCCGGACGTAACGGCAAGTGGGCAATCGTCGATAAGGATGAAAAACCAACCGGAAAAAGTAACGCCGTCGCCCCACTGATCGCAAAGCCGAACTGCTTACAGACATGGAACGACTTCATTTCCCAGCTGGTTGCCATGAAAAAAATATACGGTTACGCTCTCGTTCTTCCACTCATTCCCGAAGGCATGGGTCCCAATGCTACCGCTTCTCTCTGGGTGTGCCCTAACTGGTTGATCAACGATGTGAAATACACCGGCAACCTGTTCGGACAGTCAGATATTTCCGGCATTATAAAGTATTTCAAAATCGGCAAAACCGAGATCACCCCGGACAAAGTGCTCATTTTCAAAGATACTCAGGTCAACTGCACAACTTCGGATAACTCTTTCGTACTTCCGCAGTCACGTCTTTACCCTCTCTCGGATCCGGTGTCGAACATCTGTCAATCGTACGAGGCGAAATATACCCTGATAGCGAAAAAGGGAGCTATCGGGATCCTGTCAAACGAAAGCAAGGATGCAGCCGGTGCCGCCCCGTTACTGCCTGAAGATAAAAAAGAAGTTCAGGACCAGTTCGCAAATCAGTACGGCCTAAGCCCTGATCAGTCACAAGTGATCATCTCGGGAGTTGGACTGAAATGGCAATCTATGACCTTCCCGATTAAAGATCTGATGTTATCCGAGGAAATAAAAGAGGCTTCACTGGTTGTTTACGAAGCGTTTGGCATCCCGAAATTCTTAACTCCCTACGGCGAAGGCGACACATTCAACAACCAAAATACCGCCGAAAAGTCCTTTTACCAACGGACCGTAATACCCACGATCGAGGAAGTTGCAGCCACTCTGTCCGCCTTCTTTCAGCTTGAATCACAAGGCCTATTTCTCCGCGTCTATTTCGACCACTTAGAGATTTTTCAGAAGTCAAAGAAGGAGGAAGCGGAAGGCATCGGAGCCTACACTACCGCCCTCGACCGCCCGTATCTGTCCGGGGTGATCACCCGCGAAGAATACAGAGCGATCCTTGCGAATGCCATGCCGACAGGGACACCATTCGACGCCGAAACGATCAATGGAACAACCTTTTACAATCAAAGAGTAAATCAAAACGAGCCACAACAATGAAAGATTTTGCCCTCAAACATAACCAGCGACCAGTCTATTACAAGTCACTTGAGGTCAAGGACTTTAAGGTAGATAAAGAGAGCCGCACCGTCTCCGGGTATCTGGCCGCCTTTGGGAATATCGACAGCGACCGGGATATCCTGATGAAAGGCTGCTTCGCAAAATCACTTCAGGAACGCGGACCGTCATCTACCACCGCCCGGAAGATCGCTTTCTGCTGGATGCATGACTTGACCGACCCGATCGGCCACTTCACAAAACTCGAGGAAACTGATGCAGGTCTTTATTTCGAGGCATACGTGGACGATGTGCCGAACGGCAACCGGGCTTTAACCCAGTATGCAAGCGGGACGCTGAATCAACACAGCATCGGTTATCGCTATGTTTGGGACAAATGCAAGTTCGAACAGAGGCCGGACCCGGAACACCCCGGAGAGACTATCGAGGTCTTTGTCTGCTACGAAATTAACCTTTTCGAGGGGTCGGTAGTCACACTGGGAGCAAACGAAAACACCCCCTATGCTGGGCTGAAAGGTCAGCAGATCGAAGATGCCAGTAAGGCACTTGCAACCGACACGGAAAACCTACTGAAAGACCTCGAGCCGGGAATAGCTTATTCCATTCGCAAACTTATTTCCAGACATATCGCACTTGCTGAAAGTGATGAGCCGACCAAGTCACTCGGAACCGAAAGCGAGCCGCAAGGGATCAACTGGGAATCCATAACAAAAGCAATTCAAACTAACACAGAAAACCAATGAAAAAGTTCTTAATTCTCATTACTTTGCGGCCATTTGCGCCGTGCCGGCACAGTCTCAGACCGTCACCAAGCAGATTGCTTTTGGTGCAAAGGCGGTCGATTCGCTCTACGGAGCAGTCACAACCTACTATTACGTGAACTCAGCTTCCCCGACAACCGGGAAAACCGCAGCCGCTTCAAGGCTGAATGAATATTACGTGTACGCTATCATGGCCGGAACGACCAGAAGCGCAGCTCCCACGGGTACGGATTCATGCCAGATCACCTTCGAAGTGTCGATGGATAATTCCACTTGGTACAAGTTTACCGGAACAACGCCGAAAGTTACGGGAGGTGCTGTTTATAAGACATCCGTGGACATGGTCACAACCACAACGGACGGAACCTGTGCATTCGCTCCAACGGCCTGCTACTACCCTTACGTCCGCGTGAAATTTCAGCATTACAAAGCGAGCTGTACGATGTATCCAACAGCCCATGTGGTGTTGAAAAAGTACTAATTAATTGTCAAGTAATCAAAGTATTAACTCAAATAGCATACAAAAATGAAAAAGTTACAGAATAAAAGAACCAAAAAACTGATGATCATGGCCCTTTCGGCTATTGCGATCATCTTCACGATCTGCATTTTGACAGATCCGACAGCCGGCCTTTCGATGCTTGCCATTGCCCCGATCGTCGTTGGAGGCGTAACCCTCGAAGGAAAGGAAGCTGAAACCTACACGGCTATCATGGCCTCGATTAAATCCGAAGTTGAAAAGTACAACAAGGATTACATCTCGAAAACTCACCTCGAAGAATTTGTAAACGAGAAGATCAAAGAGTTGAACATCGACATCAAGGATAACGAGGATTTCAAAAAGCTGTTCGAAAGCCTGAAGGCTCAGGGCCTCGAGATTACCGCCCTGAAGGATAAAGGCACCGGCAGCGACAAAACGAAGTCCCTTCGGGATCAGATCAAGGAACAGCTGGAAGGACGTAAAGAAGAATGGGCTGATTTCTGCTCTGGGAAGTACAAGAACTTCACCTTCAAAATTGACACCAAGGCAGCCGGAACGATGCTGATTTCAACGAACATCACCGGAACCGGCCTCCCCGTTCCGCAGGTGCTCCCGGGCCTCGAGGGTATTCCTGAAAAACAGCCGATGATCATCCCTTTGTGCAATTACGGTCCGGCTGCCTCTCCCTCGATCCAATGGTCTGAAAAGAAAAACAAGGACGGCAACGCCACAGTGGTAAATGATAGCACCATTGCACCCTTGGTTGACTTTGACATCGATGTCAATACCTCAAACTCCGCTGACTATGCAGGACGAATGAAAGTCCACGCCAATATGCTTTCCGACATCGAATACATGGCGACCGAAATTCAGAACAACCTCAGGTATGAGTGCGATATCACGTCGGACGATGCCTGTTTAGCCTACATTATCGGCAAGGCTTCAGCCTTCAACCTGGCCACCTCGAAGAAAAAGGATCCAACCTACTTTGACGCAATCCTGTCCACAAGGGCGCAGATCATCGCCGCTCACGGAACGCCGAACATGGTTTTCATCAACCCGATCGATTATGACAACATGATGGGGGCAAAGGGAAGCAATGGCCAGTATGTAGCCAATCCACTGGTCAGCCCTGACGGAAAGCGTATCGGAGATATGCTGATTGTTCAGACAACACAGATCCCCGCCGGCAACGTGCTGGTAGGCGACTTCACAAAAGCAAACGTGAGGGAGATCGGTTCGATGGAAGTTTCCGCCGGCTGGGAAAACGAAGATTTCGGAAAGCGCCTCACCACCTTCCTCGGTGTTCGCCGGATCCATTTCTTCATCAAGGACAACCACACCGCCCTGTTCGTGTATGACGCCCTCCAGGACATCATCGACAACATCACGGCTGTTTAACCCATAACCCGAAAGGGAAATATTCACCAAAATCAATAAGATCATGCAAGTCAACAAAGGAAATGAATCGAAAAGAACGGTAGATCTGCGCAAGCGGGTCGAAGTTCGCCGGGTATCTGACGGCGCTATCCGCTCGGTCGGTGAACTCGTGGCCGAAAAGGGTATCAGGGAAGGGTATTATGAAGATCCCAAAACCCCCGCAAAGGGAAAGAAAGAAAAATCCGAGTAAAACCCTGAACCATGGCAGCATTAACGACAGCTAACTACTTCTGTGGAGACATCGTAATTCCGGGGTACACGGGATCGGCGGCGGCAAACATCGCCGTTCAGAACCTGGTCGCTCAGGCCATCTTCGATAACGAGGATCGGTTTCTGAAAAAACTACTCGGAGAGGATACCTATGATGACTTCATGGCCGGGTTAGCTGTCGATGCGCCTGAGACAAAATGGACCGCCCTGCGTGATCAGATTTTCAAGGTGACGGTTGTTTCCGACACCGTATCACGCTACGAAAGCCCATGCGCCAGGTACATCTTCATCAACTATTACCGTGATCACCTGACCTCTGCGACACCGCTCGGAGAGGTTCAGGCGAACACGGATAATGGCACTGCTGTATCTGCAAACAACCGCCTTATTTCCGTGTGGAATAAGATGGTAGATCGCATTGTCGAGATATGGGAGTGGATGGAGGATGATGCGAGACGTGCCGATTACCCGGACTTTTCGAGGCCCGCGCGAACCTTTGACAAAATCAATCAATTCGGTATATAATCCATGGCAAACCTGACAAATACGGCCTATCCTGTTAAGATGTTCGAGTATATCACCTCGGACGTCAAGACCGCCTTGGGCTTATCTGTCCTGCACTACGAACACGGCCACCCATTGGAGATTGTTCAAACGATCGAGACCATGGCCCAAGACGTTCAGCAGGCGGCGCAAAGGTTTCCACTCATTGGACTGTACCAGGATTTTGACGAACTCAGAGGTAAGAAACTGGCCTTTTATGAGGTTTCCTTTCATCTGATTATTGCCCTGAATACGCTATCAAGTTACAAAGCAGCAGAGCGAATGACCAACAACTTCATAGCTACGCTGTACCCGGTTTACGATCAACTACTCATATCCATTGCCAAAAGCGGCTATTTCCGTGAAACAAACTGGAGACTTATCCAGCACACGAAAACCGACCGGATGTACTGGGGAAAAAATCAGGTGGCAAATGATTTTATTGATGCTATCGAAATCACAAATCTGAAATTAAACATTAACACAATAACGACATGTCAATAATTTTAAACGATCCCGGCTGCACAGCGGCCGGCGGGAACACAGGTCAGCCTTCATGCGCCCTGATCCCAAAAAACATCGTCGGAGCGATGCTTATCGACAAAGATAAGGTATTCACCGGCGCAGACATTGCCTCCGTGTCCGCCTGGATTACGGCCGTTCAAACGCTTTGTTTAGGTCCTTCGGCAACGCGGGCCTATCCGATCTTCAAATTCGACGGAATGACTGACGAAACGGAAGAACCAACGTTCAAAACAACAGGGTTTGGAGATGAATTCCCATTAAAGGAGGGCAAATATAAGTGGACTTTTGACATCAGCCGTCAGGGTCATTACTTCGCCCAACAGCTCCGCAAGTTCAATAAAGATCAATCCAAAAAGGTCATTTTCTTCACGTCGGATCAGCAGGTCCTTGCGGTGAAATCCGGAACCGCCGGCAACTTTACCGGCTTCTCGATGAGCTATATCTACTGTTTTCCTGTTAAAATGGACGACGGTGCGGAAAATCCCGCTTCCTACAAGGTGAAATTCACCCTTCCTAAGCCTATCGAACTGAACGAGGACCTTGCAATGTTCGATCTCGGTGCAGATCCCGAAAGCACCTTCAAGGCAATCCTGGACGTCAAGCTGTCGATCCTTGCTCAGGACGCAACCAGCGTAACGGTCGGAGTTAAGATCGTAGGCGATAACGTCAATATGTACGACGCCTTCTCGACGAAGCTGGCAGACCTGACACTCTGGACTGTGACCAAGGCCGGGTCCGCCGTAGCGCCAACCGGAATAACCGCAGATGCAACGTTAAAGGGCTGGAAGATTGCTTTGACCACGCCAGCAGGGGAGCACGTTGTCGCTCTGGCTGACGCTGCTGCTTTGGCTGCCAAACTGATTGGCGGTGCTCCGGACGAAGGGTATGAAGCTGACGGATCATTAACCGTAACATTCTCCTGATCATGACAGCGGAGATCAAACAAGTAAGGATGGAAGGGGCAGCATATTCGCTGCCTCACATCCTCTCTTTCGCAACTGAAAGAGATTTTATCGAGGCGCACCCTGAAGCGTTCCTGCAATACCGGGAAAAACAGCGAGCCGAACTGCTGAAAAAAATGTATCAGGAAGCCAAACGGATGCAGAAGGTCGAAACTGCAAAGGAACCAAAAAGCAAGTAAGATGTCCAGCCGCCTAACCCCGTCGGAAAATTGTCTGTCGATCATTCGTCATTACGAAGATTTCCGCCCAGAAGCGTATATCTGTCCGGCGGGGCGGTGGACTTATGGTTATGGTTTTACCTTGAAAAAGGATGGATCCCCGGTAAGGAAAGGCGATACAATCACCCTGAATGAGGCCGAAGAAAGACTGAAAGAACTGGCAAACGATGTGGCTATTGACCTTTATGTGGCCCTACCCCGGGCTGAATTTACCCAGCAGCAACTCGACGCCCTTGTTTCATTCACGTTCAACGTAGGGATCGGGAAGTTTAGAGGTTCTTCCATTTACCGGGTATGGAAATCCGGCCACTCTCAGGCCCCCGACATGACCGATCTGTTTATGCGCTGGATATATGCCGCCGGTAAAGTTCAGGGAGGATTGGTAAAACGCCGGGCAACCGAGGCGCACCTTTACCTGACCGGCGAAGTAAAGCTGGACTGGCCGGACCTGCTGATCGAAAGCTACAAAAGAAAGGCGGTAGGGCAATGAGCACCATGGTTGACATGATAGACCTGCTGAACACCGTCGATGTCGAAGGCGATACCGCTCAGGCTGTTGCCGAAACTCATCAGGACTATGAGCGAATGAACGCCGCCCAAATGTTACAAGGCAAAGGGAAAGATGGAAAGCGGATCGGGACCTACCGGTCAATGTCCTACGCGCGCGAAAAGGCAAAAATAAACACCTTTCTATCGTCGATCATTCCGCACAACGTGGACCTGAAACTCACCGGGGCTTTTCATAAAGGGCTGGCAATGAAGGTATCGGGACAGGATATAGCGATGACGTCAACGGACAACAAGGCCGATGATCTGGAGAAAAAGTACGGCGAAAACATCTACGGACTGGACGAAGAAAACGCCTCAACCTACGCTCACGGCTTCGCCTTCCCGGCATTTATGCAGATGATTGCCCGGAAAACCGGCCTTGTTGCTGCAAAATAAGCGAGACATGGGCTGTGGATGCACACAAAAGAAAAGGGGTTGCTATGAAAATACAAAGGAACTGGCTCAAAAATATGCGAAATCTACCGGCAAAGATGTTGTCCTTTACCAAAAGAGTGACAAAACCTTTGCTTTCATGGATGCCGAAGCCCCGGAACGCTCAGAAATCACCGTCATTGAACTTGTACCGGCGTTGCTTTGATACCCCCCTGTCTGTCTTTATTTCCTGTGTCGTCGATAAAAACTACAACTCACTTATAAAATACGGAACCTGCACAACCGCCGACCTGCTTTCAGCATGGGAAGCTATTTACTCGGAGTATCAGGAAATCTTAGGCCTTCCTACCAACCGGGCGGCGATGAACCTTGCAAAAGCATCAGGGAAACTTCACGCCCAGCATACCTCGATGGTCGCCTGTTATCACGTCCTTCGGCATACACACTCCGTCGTCTGTATCAACACCCTAAAGCATTTCGGGTACAACTTCAAGTTTGACCCCGCGGAC
>Ga0209099_1004830_pt1 | contig 10040 bp, 9 predicted proteins | sample AD_JPNHW2_MetaG_FD_184430 | JGI IMG/M metagenome (GOLD analysis project Ga0209099, IMG submission 184430) | Active sludge microbial communities of municipal wastewater-treating anaerobic digesters from Japan - AD_JPNHW2_MetaG (SPAdes) (version 2) | ecosystem: Engineered > Bioreactor > Anaerobic >...
ATGCTTGTCAGGAATAGCGGAAGCAGTAATACTCTGAACTTATTCATTTCGTTCCGGGTTTATTAGTTTAAAATTTCAGATTATAACATATTGAAAAAATGTGTGTATTGCCATTATCTTGTATTGCCTTTTTGGTTATTTCGGATGTAATACAGGTTCAGGAGGCACATCCCTAATTGTTTTGAAATAAATTTGTAACAAAGAATTATTCCACAATATTTTTAGGGGAATAAGAGTCTGAACTGTATTATAGCAGTAAATGAATTTCAGAACAATAACAAACCCTTCAGGGATGACCGGGATCAGCCAGGTTGAATTTGATCAGATTTTTATGAACTGGTATAAACCGGTAAGGAATTCAGTCTACTACAAAAGCGGCGATATGCAAGAGGCAGAAGACATTACACAGGAAGCATTTCTTAAGGTCTGGGAGAGAAGGGAAACAATCAACGCCACAACCATAGGACCCCTGCTCTATAAGATCGCAGGAAACATCTTCCTGAACAGGGTTGAACATAAGAAAGTGATCCTGAAATTTGCAATAAATTACCAGCAGGACATGTATTCCGATTCCCCTGATTTTTTGCTTGAAATGAAAGAATTTGACAGGCAGCTGCAGGAGGCGCTTTCCAGGCTTGATGAAAAAAGCAGGACGGTTTTTCTTATGAACAGGATTGATGATATGACATATTCCCAGATTGCAGAAAATTTGGGGCTCTCAGTTAAAGCCATTGAAAAAAGAATGAGCAGGGCATTGGCTTTTTTAAAACAATATTTAACTGTTAATATTCAGAAGATTTGAATAATGAGCCAGCAGATTTTTAACCGAATCGACAGTATGCACGATTTTTCAGGAATGAATACCGAAGAAAAGATCCTGTCACGCGTCTTTTCATATAAAGTGCCGGAAGGAAAAAGTCAGGAGAAAGCGCTTGACGATTTAAAGAAGCTGATTGGTGAGCGACAGGATGTAAATCCTGTAACCATGAAATTGCAGGTTAAGTATCTTTGGATTATTTCTTCAGCAGCGGCTGCATTGCTTGTCCTTTTTGGCATTCAACAGCTGTTTTTTCCATTTGCAGAGATTAAGGTTGAGGCAGGAAGAGGAGCTCATACTGCCTATGTCCTTTCGGATGGTTCCCTGGTCCGGCTTAATTCCGAAAGCAGGATTTCCTTTAACAACCGGCGGTTCGCTTCCGACAGGGTGCTTTACCTTAAAGGGGAAGCATTCTTTGAAGTAACACATGGAGAGCCATTCCGCGTAACAACCTCAAATGGGCTTGTAAAAGTGCTGGGAACTTCCTTTAATGTCAATACCCGGGGAAACGTTTTTAAAGTCTCATGTGTTGATGGAAAAGTCTCTGTCGGGTCTGATGCCGGGTCGGTAATCATCAGCGGAGGGGAAAGCGCCGGACTTATTGAAGGGAAGCTTGTAAAGCTGCGGGATGAAAAGATCAAATATGTTACCGGGTGGATAAACGGAGAGTTCTATTTTGAAAACGCCCCCCTGAATCTTGTCTTCAATGAAATTGAACGACAATTTAATGTTAAATTTGTGGGTAGGCAGATAGAGGATGAATACTTCACAGGCAGCTTCTATAACGATGATCTGAAGACAGCATTGGAAATTGTTTGTATCCCGATGGGTCTGAAATATGAGATTAATGGCAGTGGCAGGATATCGGTCAGCAGAAGGGAAGATTAGGATAATCGTTTCCATACTGATAACATTCTTTTTGACTGAAACGGGCCTTTACTCACAGACTTACAGGCTCACATTCAGGAACACACCCCTTTCCGATGCCCTTATAAGCATTTCATCACAGCTGAATATCAAGGTCGCATTTGATTCAAAGAAACTGGGGGCAAAAATTATCGACCGCGAAGTCACCGGGCAGAATGCTGCCGAGGTCATTTCGGATCTGCTTAAAAACACCGGGTTTAATTACAGGCTCAGGTACAACAGGTACCTTATCGTTGAAAGCGAATCATCTTCAAAAGAATCAGGGATGACCACTTTTCAGATCATTGGTTCTGTTTCCGACAGGAATTCCGGAGAACAGCTTCCATATGCAACCATTATTGCCTTTGATCAGGATCTTCAGACATCAGCCTCCGTAAACGGATCATTCGGCCTTCAGGATATAGTCTCAAATCCCTTACACTTACTGATCAGTTATATTGGCTATAATCCTCTCGATACGACTATCCTTTTAACAGAACCACTGACAACAATCGATCTGAGTTTAATGAATTCCGCACACATCCTCGACACGATTGAAATAAAAGGCTCAAGGGCGGAAATGGTTGAATTACGGAACGATGTTGATTTTGCAACATCTGTCAATATGAAAAGACTTACAGATCTGCCGGCACTTGCCGAGACCGATGTTTTCAGGATGCTCCAGGTACTTCCCGGCATCACCTATGGTGAAAATGCCGGCGGGCTGAGCATAAGAGGTGGATACACAGATCAGAACCTGGTGCTTTTTGACAGTCAGACACTCTACAATTTAAGCCATTATTACGGGATGGTCTCCGCATTGAACCCCAATGTCATTAAGGATCTTCAAATCTACAAGGGAGGATATGATTCCCGTTTCGGGGAGAGGGTATCAGGGATAATCGATATTACAGGAAAATCGGGAAATCAGTCAGACCTCAGGGTATATGGTGACCTTAACCTGCTGAGCGCCAACCTTACGGCTGAGATACCGCTCGGGCAAAAAGTCTCAGTTATAGGAGCGGTGCGGCGTTCTTATGCCGATATCTATTCCACCCGGCTTTCAAAGGATATCTTTGAAAGGAATATGAACTGGTTTCATGGTGATTCCTCTGCAATAATAAGCCAGACAAAGCCGGAGTACTATTTTTACGACTATAATACAAAGGTTACTTTCAGACCCGACAACATGAACACATGGTCGCTGAGCCTTTACGGTGCAAGGGATAAATTTATGAATTCCTACTCAGGGAGTTCCAATGACCTCCTTGTCAATTCGAAAGATAAGAATACCTGGAGCAATTATGGTTTCTCAGCAGCATGGCTGAAACAGTGGAACGAGTCCTTATACTCGGCTGTCCACGCGGGAATTTCAGGTTATGACAATGAATCCTTAAACTCAACAAAAATAGCCCGGACATTGTATCCCGGTGTGGATCAGCAATTCCTGCCCGACAGCATAAATGAGTTTAATACCAATAACCTGAATAAATTAAAGGACTATTTCCTGTCGGACAGGAATACTTACAGGTTCTCCGGCAAAAATCAGCTTGACTTTGGATTCCTCCTCCGGAATAATTCAACATACTACTACAAGGATTCTGACAGGGAATTTGTATATGACAATATGAACCAGGGCGGGTGGACGCTTTCAACCTATGTGCAGGACCGTATTATGATAGGTAAGAATCTTGTCATCAAACCTGGTTTCCGTGTCAGTTATTTCACCAACACAAAAAAGTGGTATTCCGAACCCCGGTTCTCAGCAAATTACACCGTATCAGACGCTTTTTCAATCAGGATAGCCGCCGGGAGATATTACCAGTACATAAACCGTATTCTCACACAGCAGGAGACCGGGTATAACAGGTATTTCTGGGCTATGGCCGACAATGGAGCGCATCCGGTGGTATCATCAAATCATTACATCGGGGGCTTTACCCTTGAAAAAGGGAAAATACTATTCGATGCTGAAGGCTATTATAAGACCTATTCGGGATTACAGGAATATTTATTCGTTTCCCCCTTCCTGAAAAACTCTGATTTTGAAAGGTATTTTCCGCGGGAAGAAGGCGAAAACCCTCCCCCTCCGGCTCAACAGCCAAGTATATTATTAACCGGAACCGGCCATTCATACGGTGTCGATCTGATGTTAAGGTATAAAGGCAGGATGTATACCAGCTGGCTTTCACTTACACTGGGGAGAAGCATACAGAATTACCCGGCGATCAATTCCGGTGACGATATCCCATCACCTGTCGATCAGCCATTTCAGCTAAGCTGGACGAACCTGGTTTCCAGGGGCAGGTGGAACTTCAGTACAATGACACTCCTGTCGTCGGGCAAACCATTTTTTGACAAAGTGAAAAATAATTTCGGTCAACCCGAATACCGGATCTATAAGAGGCTGCCAGATTACTTCAGGAGCGATCTGTCGGTGAATTACAGTTTTCCCGTCGGCAAAGCCATTTTCAAGCCCGGAATCGCGCTTATCAATCTTTTCAATACCCACAATTTCCTGGACGTGAACACCAGGAGATTTGATTTTGAGTCCGGATCATTTTCTGAAGTCAACCTCATTCAGTCACAGGCTTTTTCGATCAACGCTTTTATTCACTTCGACTTTTAATAGTTTATCTTATATACTAGATCCTTATATTTGATACCAGCCCAGGTATAGAGAAGTACTCCAATCCATTGCCACTTGCATGTTAGAGCCGCTAATACGATCCAATCATTATTGATATCCATCAGGAGGTCCCGGCTGCCAATTCACCTATAAATGCAGTTGTGATTGTCAGAATCCGTGGTATCCAAGGATTTCTATAGTCAACGCTAGAGTTTTTTACAAATTAATTGTAATTGCATGCAGAACCTCAGAGTCTCTGCCTTAAACAACCTGAGGAGAAGTAGGGAAGAAGACCGTACATAATATCGGCTGCCGATCAACAATTTTTAAGCGAGGGGTTTTAGTACCTTTGAGGTGACATTAATGGGTTAAAGTTACAGATAACACAGAAAAGTATGTCACACCAGGATGCCTCAAAAAAATCGATAACATTTGCATTACTCGCCAACCTCGGGATTGCCATTACAAAAACAGCAGCAGCCGTTGTTACCGGATCGGGGGCCCTGCTTGCAGAATCGATTCATTCCTATGCTGATTGCAGCAACCAGGGACTCCTTTTCTGGGGATTGAGGGCTGCAAAGAAAAAACCAGACCCGGAACACCCGCTGGGATATGGGAAAGAGATATATTTCTGGTCATTTATGGTTGCCCTGATCCTGTTCAGCATGGGCGGACTTTTCTCAATTTATGAGGGGATCCACAAGATAGGAATCCATGAAGGTTTAAAAAATCCGGGAATAGCAATAGCTGTTCTGGCGGTAAGCATGGCCTTTGAAGCGGCATCCCTGTCAGGATGTCTGCTGCAGATTAAGAAATTGCGGCATAATGTACCTCTGAGGACATGGTATAAAAACAGCCGCCAGAGTGAGCTGATAGTTGTTCTCGGAGAAGATACTGCTGCGCTTCTCGGACTCACCTTCGCTATGATTGCTGTTGTAATGTCAGTTATTACCGGAAATCCGGTTTTTGATGCAATAGGAAGCATAGGCATCGGGGTTCTTCTTGTAATTATTTCATTCGTACTTGCCATAAAAATAAAAAGCCTTCTTATTGGCCAGAGCACGGATGAAGAGACAACGGCTCAGATAAAAGCACAGCTTGAATCGAGGCCTGAGATTGATAGTATAATCAACCTGATCACCTTCCAGCTTGGCCCGCGGATAATGGTGGCCGTAAAGGCAAAAATGAATAATGCGAATTCAGTTAATGATCTGATTTTTAATATAAATAAGTGTGAGTCAGAGCTTAAGAAAAATATTCCCGCTGTTCAGTGGGTATTCTTTGAGCCGGATATCGAGTGAAATCCTGTTATCAGATCTTCTCATGAAGTGGTCAGTGAAGGATGGATTTTCGGGCGTAATATCATCTTTTCTTACAATGGTAAATTAATTTGTTAAGTTTTCCTTTGCAATTAAAATATAATGTCGTATGTTTGCGACATTAGATGTTATCAAATGAATAAGGCAGAACATTTTGACGAATCGCTTCAGGAACTGGCAAAATTCTCCAAAGCTCTTTCACATCCGGCACGACTGGCAATCCTGAAATTTGTGGCCGGGGCAAAAACATGTATTTCGGGTGATATTTCAGATTTTATACCTCTCGGACGGACAACCGTCTCACAGCATCTTAAAGAACTAAGGGACCTCGGGCTGATTCAGGGAGAAATCGACGGACTAAAGATAAATTATTGTCTAAACAACAGTAAGATAGATGAATTCTCAGAGATGTTTGAATCCTTCCTTAAGGATATCAGGACAACTGGGATACAATGTTAATCTGAATTGGAAATGAGTAATTCTTTTATAACCGGTAATGTAAGTGTTTCGGGAATGAGTGTCCCCCTGGTTTCAACAGACCTGAAACCCCTTGATTTCTTGGGAGCGGTAATGGTTAGGTGGGGTATTAACCGTGGTAACTACAAAATTGAACCTGGGTTATATGCAGCCGGATCTCCCGGCCCCTGTTCTGATGTTTTCGTTACTTCCAATTATAAACTTACTTTCGATCAGCTCCGGAAAAACCTGTCAGGGACAGACGGATGGATACTTGTGCTTGACACTAACGGGATAAATGTGTGGTGCGCTGCCGGCAAAGGTACTTTCGGGACCAAAGAACTTGTCAGCCGGATTAAACAGGTCTCCCTTGAAAAAGTTGTGAACCACAAAAGGTTAATTCTTCCACAACTCGGAGCGACAGGGGTTGCTGCCCATAAAGTCAGGGAGGAAACAGGGTTTAATGTACACTACGGGCCTGTCAGGGCTTCAGATTTACAACAATTCATAAGGGATGGATACCGGGCTGACAAGGAAATGAGAAAAGTGAAGTTTGATCTTGCCGACAGGGTAAAGCTTATCCCTAACGATTTCATATATGGGAAATTCTATCTTATCGGAGCAATGCTGGTGCTGTTCATTATGTCGGGTCTAAGTGACAAAGGCTTATCATTCAGCGATTTTTCAGGAGCAGGCGGTCCGGCAATCCTGAAAGCTTTTCTTGCATATTTTGCTGGCATTGTGATAACACCCCTGTTTCTTCCTTATATTCCGGGACGATATTTCTCAGTAAAGGGATTTTTCTCAGGTTTGCCGGTGTTCATTATATACCTGCTGGTATCGACCGGCCAGAATCTTCTTATAGCAATATCATGGTTCTTTATTATCGGGGCAATTTCCTCCTTTGTGGCAATGAATTTCACAGGATCTTCAACTTTCACATCACTTTCAGGAGTCAGGAAGGAGATGAAGCTGTTTGTGCCTTTACAAATAAGTTCTGCAGTAATTGGCATTGTTCTCCAGGTAATCGGGAAACTTGTTTAAAAACCTAATTATGAATGATTTGAAATATCTGTCGGACGTGGTAACTCTCAGTTTATGTGAAGATACATGCAACGGGTGCGGTATGTGCATCAAAGTATGTCCGCATGAAGTTTTCGAACTATATGGCAGGAAAGCTCATATTAAAGGAAAAGATTATTGCATGGAGTGTGGCGCCTGCGCCTTGAATTGCCCTGTACAGGCTATTACGGTCAGGTCGGGTGTCGGGTGTGCTGCGGGCATAATAAACGGGATACTGAGGAACACAGAGCCAACATGTGATTGTTCGGGGACAAAATCAACATGTTGTTAATTTATTAACAATGAATCATATAGGATATAGCAAATATTTTAACCCGACCGCCAATGAGCAAAGTACAAATCAGACCTTATAATGTTATCGATCATACCGAATTACCTGTAATAACGGTCGATAACATCCCTGTAAACGGGGATCCTGTTGAAATAGAAAAGGAGATTTATTATACCTGTGAAACAGGAATTCATGATTCCGAAGGGATCAGAAAGGTTGACGTAATACCCCTTGTAGTAAAGAATCCTTCCAGAGTGGCTAATATTGAGGACTATTTACAGTGTTTATCGATTGCTCACAGAAGGGTTCAGTTCAGAAAGAAAAATAATATCTGTGACTTCAATGATTGCGATGAAATGGTAATTTCGTAAAGGAAATGCTGATTCGCATTTTCCGTTGCGACCTGCACATTTTTCCGGCTTTACTCCTCTTTCAAGTCCGATTTGGTTTTCCTGATGCAACGAAGACCAGATTATGACCGTCATTATAAATGAGAAAACAGATTATACGTGAAATTATGTAACTTTATGTTAATACCTCCCGGATTTAACTGCGAAAAGTTTGTAAACATCTGAAAATATAATGAATAATGAAAAACTGGGATGAGGACGAACTGGAAAAATTTATAAGAGACAACAAAGATAAATTCGATAAATATGCCCCCGATCAGGATCATGCTCAACATTTCCTGAAAAGATTAACAAACAAATTTAAGGAGGTGATCGACATTATGCCTTATCTGGTGAAAGTAGGAATAGTGACAATTCTGATCTTCATAATATCTTTTTTTGTGTGGAAGGCATACTTATGTCCGCCTCTGACTCACATTTCCTTTAAATACTGGAAAGTGGAGCACGGCTATAAAAGTCAGATCAACCGTAATATCCGGATGACCTACAGGTATATTACTAATCCTGAGGAGAAGGCAAAATTTGATTCTGAACTTCAAAAATCTGATGAGGCATATAAGAATCTGAAGCAACTATTAAGAGAAAATCCTTCCGAAGAAAACATTGCAGATATGTTACGATTTTATAAAGACAAGGTACTGACACTGCAGGAAAATGCCCAGCAATATCAATACAGAAATCCGGTGGAGAAATAATAAAATTGTATGATTGTAGTTATATATGAAGATATAAAAACATCAGCATTATTAATTTCCCACCTAAAATCAGTAATTGTATGAAAAGAAGTGCAGTAGCGATAGTGCCGGCAATGTTATTTATGCTTGCTCTGATCATTGGTTGTGAGAAGTCAAATGATCCAAAACACAATCCTCCATCAGATCATACCATTAGTAAAGACGGATTTATGCATAAGAGTGGACTTGAGCAGCCCCTTGCAAATTGTGCCAGCTGCCATGGCTCCGATTTAAAGGGAGGAACCGCCGGTGTATCCTGTTTTGAATGCCATGGCGCAAAATGGTGACAGGCAGGACTATTGCCAGACCAATATAGGCGGTTACGCTTATCAAACAATTATTCAAGTTTAAAAACAGCAGCTGATACAGGGGGCATCAGGATGGTGTCAGTGCCCTTCTTACCGGGTTTATAGGAGCTTTTCGGATTATTCCCGGCAGTCAATATTGCTTTGGCTGCTCCGGTAGAACTGAAGACAGCTTCAACTTTCCTGTCCGAAGGATTGATAGCGATAATATATCTGTCGTTGTTTTTCCAGCGCATGTAAACCAGTGGATAAGGTTTTTCGGGATCGCTGACAAGTTTCCAGTCACCCGTATTACCCATAGCTACTGATGTGGCGCGAAGATTAAGCAATTCGCGGACATAATTCAACAGTGAGTTGGGATCTTTATCCTGAGCGGCAACAGTCGGACGCCCGGGATCAGGATCAAGAGGAAGGTATATTTTATCTGATGGCGCTGAAGAGAAACCCGCGTTTGTTCCACCGTCCCACTGCATCGGAGTTCTTGCCCCTGAACGGTTCCTGCTGCCTTCGACATCCGGCATACCTTCAATAAATTTCATGCCTATCTCATCGCCGTAATAAATAAACGGAATACCGGGCAGAGTTAGGAAGAAAGTCATTCCAACCTTCAACTGTTCAGCATCTCCGCGTTTAACATTGGCTAAGCGGTTTCCGTCATGGTTTCCGGTAGGGGATGACATATACCCATCCTTAACAGTGCTGCTGTATTGATCCAGGAATGTTTCAAACCAGTCGTTAACGGTTCCCAGCCCTTCCTTGTCGAAGTATATTGATTTATTCGGATCACCGCCACGACCTCTTGATACAAGTGAGCCACCCCTGAAGAAATCGATATTAAAACCTGCTTTTATTGAAAGTTTGGGATTGAACCATTCAGCTATCAGCACTCCTTCAGGATATTTGTTACCAAACCATGCGGTCATCTCCTGCCATAATTTAATAGTTGCTGATTTATCCGCGTCGTTTTTAACGAGGCTTGCTGCCAGATCGACGCGGAAACCGTCAATACCTTTATCCATCCAGAAAGAGATAATGTCTTTTAACTCCTGGCGTACGGCCTGCGGACCCGGGGCGTCGACAGGTTGTTCCCACGGACGATTGGGATTTGGA
>Ga0209099_1004833_pt1 | contig 10036 bp, 7 predicted proteins | sample AD_JPNHW2_MetaG_FD_184430 | JGI IMG/M metagenome (GOLD analysis project Ga0209099, IMG submission 184430) | Active sludge microbial communities of municipal wastewater-treating anaerobic digesters from Japan - AD_JPNHW2_MetaG (SPAdes) (version 2) | ecosystem: Engineered > Bioreactor > Anaerobic >...
GCGCTTCGAGTATCTTGTGACGTCTTTTTCTATGACTTGTCATTGAAACTGAATCTCGATGACTTCCAGAAGTTTGTATTTGCCAATCATCTTGCCCAGCGAACAGGCATCGATCTTCCCAATGAGAGACAGGGCTTGTTCCCCAATACAGCATGGTACAAAAAGCATTATGGAAAATACACCGGTATCATCGGACCGAAAGTGAATCTTTCCATCGGACAGGGTGAAATTCAGGTTTCGCCGCTCCAGATATGCGCATATTATGCAGCATTGGCGAATAACGGAAAGTGGATCAGACCTCACCTGCTTGATCGTGCCATAGGTAATAAAACAATCCTGTACCGGGATTTGAATCAAAAACTGGTGACGCAGTTGCCTGTATCAGCCAATACGCTTCGCATCATCCATGAAGGTCTGTATAAGGTGGTGAATGCACCAGGAGGAACAGGTGGTGCTGCTCGCGTGGAAGGAGCTGATGTTTATGGAAAGACCGGTTCAGCGGAAAACCATGTCGGAAGTCCCACTCATGCCTGGTTTGTTGGTTATTATGTCACCGATACACCCCAGATCGCTGTGTGCGTGTTCATGGAAAATGCAGGTCATGGCGGTTCATCTGCTGCACCGATCGCTGGTCAGATCATGAGATATTATCATGACCATATCGAGAATAACAAGACGAAAATGGTAGCGGAGAAATAAAGATGTTCACAAAAAGCAAGAATTTTGACTGGACACTGTTCGTACTTCTCCTCATTTTACTGATGATGGGAGTTTTTGCCATTTACAGCGCTTCCACTACCAAGATCGGGGATACATACAATGTTAAGAACTTCTGGTGGAAACAGGCAATATTCGTTATATTTGTCCTTCTCACCCTCTACTTTCTATTCAGGATCCCCTTCGCTGTCATCGATCTCTTGATCGTCCCTGCATACATCTTCAGCTTACTCACGCTTGTAGTGGTGTTATTCCTACCTACGATCAATGGCTCTCATCGTTGGTTCCAATTCGGCTTCCTTCATTTCCAACCGTCTGAAATGGCAAAACTCTGTACGATCCTAATGGTGGCTAAGATCATCTCAAAGCCTTATATGGGTGAATTGTCCATCATGTTGCGAGGTTTCCTGGTAACATTGCTTCCCGTTGCATTAATCATTATCGAGCCGGATTTCGGTACCACTGTTGTTTTCTGTATCAGTTTGTTAGCCATGTTTGCGGCTGCTGATATCCCGTTTATTTACATCCTTCTCATCGTTAGTCCAATATTAAGTATCATAACATCTTTTTATTTATTATATTTTATTATTTTTATCTTGCTTTTAATTTATCTACTCATAAAATATCGTCTGTCTTGGGTTGGTATCTCGATTGCTGTCGTGATCAACGTGTTCATTTCTCTCATAACGCCATTTATCTGGCAGGGATTGAAAACGTATCAGCAGAACAGAATCCTTACTTTCCTGGATCCGACCCTCGATCCTTTAGGTGCGGGATATCAGATCATCCAGGCGAAGATTGCCATCGGATCGGGAAGTATTTTGGGAAAGGGATTCCTACTCGGCACACAGAAGAACATGAACTTTCTGCCAGAACATCATACCGATTTCATCTTTTCTGTGATTGGAGAAGAATTCGGTTTTGTGGGAAGCAGCATTTTATTGCTTGTCTTTTTCATGTTCTTATGGCGCCTTTCTCTTGCCGTTGGCAAACTGAATGTAAGGGAAAGAAAGATAGCCACTGCCGGAATTATGGCATATCTTTCCTTCCAGATATTCATCAATATTGGAATGAATATCGGTGTGGTACCCACAACGGGTATTCCACTACCATTTATCAGTTACGGTGGTTCAAACCTGCTCATAAATTCCCTGGCAGTGGGGATGGTAATGAAATATCTGCTTGAACGCGGATTTATGAAATAGGATAGGATGATTAGGAGAGAGCATATGAAACGGTTCTTTTATCCTTTAATTGCGGTGATTCCATTGATGTTGCTTACCAGTTGCTTTTTCGGTCCCAGTCTGCTGTTTTTTGATCGGGATGCAGATGGGAAGCCGAACCTGATTCCGGACGGTGATTTCGAAATAGCACATCAAACAGGTAACCAGACACCCAACAGTTGGATGTTCCTTTCAAATTTCGATTATCGCAATGCTATTTCATGGGATTCTCTCTTTGTGCAGAACGGGAAGAAATCCCTGATGATCAAGTATCCTGAACAGAAGGTATTGCTCGTATCCGAATCATTCCCCATCGATAACCGCTCTGCCTACCTGAACCGCTGTTTTGTCCGTTCCAAATATCCTTCCATCACTCCTGTGGTCATGTACTTCCGTACATTTGATAAAATAGGAGCGAGAAAAGATAATTTTACCAGTAAACTGAAGTCTAATTCCACTTGGAATGAAATCCTCCTTTCGACAGGGTTTTTCAAACCAAATGCCCAATTCGCGCGTGTTATCATTTCCATCCCCATGGACAAGGATAACATCTATTGGATTGATAACATTGGAAGTTATCACGTGCATACATTTACGAGATAACACAAAGATTTTTCTTTGACAATTCAATGTATCACTTATTTTTTGCATTAAAATCTAATTGTGGAGGTTATGCTAAGCAGTTATTGATATGACATTCGAATGAATGATGTTTTTCGAAAAGTATGATATTACTCATATTCTGGAGGAAAAAGTGAACAGAGCAAGACTCATATCTCTCATCTGCTTCATAATTATAACGGTTCCTGCCCTTGTTTTGGCACTTCCCGTTACTGATAATGGACAAAGCCCATTTGTGAGCGTAGTAAAAAATGTACGCGATGCTGTCGTCCAGATCAAAGTTGAAGCAAAGATCACAACAACATTGAATAATTCAAATCCCAACGACTTCTTTAAATTCTTCTTTCCCGAAATGCCGCAACAACCCCAACAGGCTGTATATAGAGGCTCCGGGTTCATATTCAAGTATGACCAGGTTAAACAGGAAGTTTACATCCTTACCAACAACCACGTGATCGCACCCGGCAAAGACGGCACCATCACAGTCACCCTTGCCGACAAGGCGAACTATACCGGCGAGATCGTGGGCGTAGACCGTATGACGGATGTCGGTGTCCTGAAGGTCAAGGTGAAGAAGGAAGACAAGATTGTCGTTCTTCCGCTTGGTGATTCCTCCAATCTCGAGATTGGCGATTGGGCAATTGCCATCGGTAATCCTTTTGATGAAGGCTTGGAACGTACTGTGACTGTTGGCGTCATCTCCGCTATCGGCAGGGCAAACCTGAACTTCGGTAATGATTCCCCTGTCTATCAGGACTACATTCAGACTGATGCAGCCATCAATCCCGGTAACAGCGGCGGACCGCTCATCAATATCAGGGGTGAAGTCATTGGCATTAATGCTGCCATAACCAGTCCCAGCGGGGGAAACAACGGTATCGGCTTCGCCATTCCCATCAACCTTGCAAAAAGGGTTGCAGATGACCTGATGAAGACAGGTAAGGTGGTGCGTGCCTACATGGGAATCTCCCCACAGGAGATCACACCTGAACTCAAATCCAGTTTCAACTTACCTGATATTGCCGGTGTCCTGGTTGCCAAAGTTGAAGACAAAACTCCTGCCAGCAAAGCCGGTTTGAAGAATGGTGACGTGATCATGGAATTCAATGGAATTCTTGTCACTTCTGTTGCAAAATTCCGGATTGCTGTTGCAGAAAGTAAAGTCGGATCGACTGTTCCTGTGAAGATCATTCGAAATAAGAAGGAAATGACTCTTTCAGTGCAACTTGAGGCATATCCTGATGATGATGTGGCTGCTAAAACGGATGATAACGGTGGATCTTCTGTCGCAACCGGCTTATCGGTAGACACCCGTGACAGTGCCATCGCCAAACAACTGAAAGTGGATAGTGATAAGGGAGTCGTCATTTCCCGTATCGAGCCTAACACCCCAGCTGCAAAAGCCGGCTTGAATGTAGGCGATGTCATCATCCAAATCAATGATTCCGAAGTGAACAGCATCTCTGAATATAATCAGGCGCTGAAAGATGCGAAGAATGTTATTACCAAGTCAGATAACAAGATCATCCTGCTCTATATCAAAGATAGAACCGGGAATTTCAGATATGTGACCCTGAACATGGGTTAATAATCAAATACATAGAAAGTCCCGAAGGATTCTCCTTCGGGACTTTTTTATTATCCTAAGTTATCTTTTTCAGCCCTTCTGCAACTTTTAGTTCTTACTTCTTAGTTCTTAACTTATGATGCCATCGGTAACCGGTCACCAGTAACCTTCTGCTCTGCAACTATTAGTTTTTAGTTCTTATCTCTTAACTTATCTTTGGTCTACTCCATGAAATGTAAAAAGTTAAAAATCATGATGAAGGTAAAAGTAGAACAGTAAAAAAGCATATCAGGATGCTGTATGGATACCGGTACCATTTTATTTGTTCTCGTTTATTCATGGAAAATGTTTGAGAATGGCTATTTAGAGCTACGAGATGCAAAGGACTATTTCATATTGTCTTTTACTTCAGACCAAAGTACCAACTCAAAGCAAATTACCACTAAGATCTTGGTCTTTGTTCTCCAAGATGATATGAACTTTGAAATGACTTTACCCAAATATCGATCTGGATAAAATCACACTTGAGGAAATCAATGAAAATGCATATCCTGCCAGACCGTGGCAGAAACCATGAGGGCAGGATTACTGTTTCAGATGGAAGATTCAACTAGTCTTATATATGCGATATAAAGTAAGGGCATCCGGAATGGATGCCTTAATGTAGAGACGCCCTATACGGGCGTCTCTTGTTTAGTAGGGGTAAGTTATACTATTTTTAGTCTTTTTCTTGGTTAAAAAAGTGTCTTAATTACTTTCTTTACGCCATCAATTAGCTCTTGTACTTCCTCTGATTTAGGTTCCTTCTTATCATGGTCACAATTATTTCTGAAGTCCCCTAAAAGTTGTATTCTTCTCCAATCTGATATATCAATGACATCCGAATTTTTTAAAGCATCATTGAAATCGCTTATTGAGAAATTCTTCTTTTTAGGTATTTTCACTTCATGATTCACACATACTTGCTTTAAGTGTCTTTCTAAAACAACTCCAGCCATAGCTCCTGCAGCTCTGATAAACTTATTTTTTAGTAAATATTCTGCTGCTTCAAGTTCATCATCAAACATCTCTCCTTGTAGGTGCAATCTAATGTCAAATAAAGAGCTCTCGAATCTTGTCTTTAGTGCCTTTACTATTGCTAGTTGCTGTTCAAAAGCTGGAATTGCAGCCGTTTTATCAACAATATTAACTGATCCTTTTGATACAGTTAAACCCTTCAAATAATCTTCAATTCGATAACTATCAGCATCGATGCTCTTTCTATTTCGTTGGGCTTCATAATATCTTTGAAAATCATCTGATCTATCGTGAAGTAGATTCTTAATTATTACTTTAGCCTCTGAATACCATGTTTGATACTCTGAACTAAAAGAAGGAAGATCTTTAATAATTTCAGCCTTTTTGGGCTCTGCCTTCAATTTTTCGGGATAGCATTCATAAAATATTACAGCTTTAAGAAGCTGGCCCTTCTTAATAAGATTATCTATATCCATTTTATATTTCGAAATAGTATTTCTCATTTTTCCTCCAATTCCTTTAGTAATTCCCCTATCTCCTCCTGTGCTTTCCGTATCACTTCCAGTAATTCTTTTGAAGTACGCTTATCGGAAAAGTCAGGAGCATTGTTATTGACGGCTTTCAAGTCATAGTTTCTGTCTTCTATCTCTTCCCTTGTGAGGAACCAACTACGTTCACTGATTCTATCTTTATCATCTTGTGGTAAGGATAAACGTCTTACACAATCAGAAAAATGGGATGAGAGGAGAGGATTACCCTTATTGACCTTGCGTAGTTTGAAATCATCACCTAAGGTCATATCATAATACCATACTCTCTCAGTTTTCTTGCCTTTTTTGAAGAACAATAAGTCTGTTTTCACTCCTGCACCTGCATTTACAAAGGCACCGCCTGGTAAGCTAATGATACAGAAAAGGTCACATTCATTCAAGAGCTTGCGTTTAGTTTGCTCATAGGCTTTAGTCTTGGTGTGAAACAGAACACCCTCATCTATTACCATGCCGCAGGTACCTTTCTCGGCAAGACTGTCTATGATATGCTGTAAAAAGAGAATCTGGGCTTTACCTGATTTGTATGCAAACCTGGCTTGAGCAGATAAGCTCTCCTTGCTGCCAAAAGGCGGATTGGTCAGGATATAATCGAATTGATTGGGTGCTCCAAGGAATAACTCACCATAGGTTGTCTTATCGGTCAATGTATTTCCATGCCATATATGCGGTAAATCGATGTCATGTAATAGAAGATTGGCTAAGAGAATGGGAATGACTTCATCAGCATCCTCACGTCCCCAGAAAGCTCCTGTCTTCAATTCCTCAATTTGGGTAGAAGTTGGATGTTGTTGGAGAAGATGTTTGTAAGCTTCGATAAGAAAACCACCTGTACCACAACACGGATCATATACTGTACACCCAAGATGTGGCTGTACTATATCCACCATGACGCGGATGACCTCTCGTGGCGTAAAGAATTGTCCGCCATCATTTTTCTTTTCACCAAGGCTGGGAAGAATCCCTTCGAATGCTTGGGAAATTGGAAACATGTGTGTTTCATCAATTTGTGAATGAGCCATATCATGTACTTTATCAAGAACATCCTGGAGATTATTCTCAGAATCAAGAATCGTATTTTTCTTGGTGCTAAAAATCTCAGAAGTGATTTTCTGTTTATGTGAGACAGATGGATTATTTTTCAAATTCATCAAGTAAGGAAATAACTCTTCATTCACGAATTTGAGAAACGAACCCATGCGTTGGTTACGAAGTTCAAGACGCTTCCATCCCTGCCCCTTATGCTTGATGATCTCTTCCGGATTTTTCTTTCTGTCATAAGGTGCTGCCCAATCATACCATCGGTAAGGAGATTCAAGGATGGGAGTATATTCCTTGCCCAATGCCTGAGCACGCTGTAACTGTTCAATCTCTATGATATCCAGATAACATAAGAAGAGTACCCATGTCAATTCCGGTACATACAGGCGTGCACCTTTGGCTTTATCCCGACGCATGATATCACAGATTTGTCTGACCATTTTATCCATTGAGGCTTGACTATTGATGCTTTTCCCTTTGGTTTTATTCGTTTTCATTATTGTTCCTTTAGAAAATTAAATTCTTCCTTGAGAATAGTAGAAGGTAATGCATTTGAAGCACTTAATTGTAGTTCATTTGCTTTGAGCATTTGCTCAATTTGAGCTAGTTTCAAATAAAGTTGATTTGCTAATGAGATTTGGTCTTGATATGTTTCCGGTAGTGGTATGATTAATGATTCTAACATATCACGAGTTATACCCTTTACCGTTGATCCTTGCATCGAATCTTTGATTGAAGGCATGATCGATAAAAGATATAAGAGAAGATATTCAACATTTACTTTTTTAGGATCAAGTATCAAGCCATGAGAATCCTGACTGAAACATAAATCAAATGGAGCAATACAGATTTTTCCTACTCCCACCCTTGTAACAAAGATAATACTACCTTTGGGCACCAAATGAGTTGCCGAATCTTCAATTGCTTTCTGAGTAATAAATCTTCGTGGAGTTATCGTATGTATATCCAAGATATCCGCACTTGAAATCCACGGAACTGTACCTGTCCAATATTCTAAATTAGTTGTATCAGGTGTACCTCCACCTGCAATTTCTAAGCACAAACTTTTCAATGAGGAAGTTTTGGTAAATTTCAATCCGTCTTCGACCTGATCACAATACTCCTGAGGAAATACTTCCAGTAACATAGACATGTGTAGGTTTTGAGTAGCCTCATTTTGTTTAAGAATCGCTTGGCTTATTTGATCAACTTGAGCAAGCTTTGCATCTAACTTGTTAGCGATTGCCACTTGTTCTTCATAAGTATCGGGAAGAGGAATCCTGATATTATATACTTGTTCTTTCGTAATTGAGTTAAACATAGACCCGCTACCATCTTTAGCTATAGTTGTTTCGAAGTTCCTCAATACCCAATAAACATATTTTGAATATGCTTTGTCTGTTGTCCGAATGGCAGCAAGTCCCCTGCCAATACATGAAGTTTCAGATGCAATATTCAAAGGTCCAACAGGTGCTCTTACTGAAAGAAGTATATCTCCAGTTTCTGCAATACGAGAAGGTGCATTACACCATACTGTTGGGATAGGATTCAATAATCCAAAGTCAGCTTTACCTTGGAAGAAGGGTAGTCCATCGCCATGTTTATTATAAGAATCACTGGGGGGCGATTGACCAATTATGATTGTAAAATACTCTTTATTACCTAGTTTTACTTGTTTCATCTCAACAGCCTTATTTTTGTTTCATTGATTAGTTCATTTGGTTGCATTGGTAATCTCAATAATGAAGTAAAACCGCCATTTGCTTTGATTTCCTGCACATCAAAGAGTGAATCGCTTTCCAATTCATCAATACCGCCATGTTCAAATTGTTTAGCAATTGCCTCAAGTACTTTTCTTGTATTTTCAGGATACTTTATAAGCCAATCCTTATTTTGATAACCAAAAGCAGAAGCTCGTTCTGCTCTTGATTTTGGCTCATAACCAAATCCTACCTCAGCCAAGACATCGTAGAGATCACATTCCTGTTCATCTTCCAGTTCCCGAATCAGACGAATGGCAGACTCTCCTCCCGGCAAACTGTCTAGTAATGCTCGACGCTTATTATATACGACCCAATGACTACGTAACTCATCTACTGAAGATACCTCTTCGATGAGTCGATTACTAAGACGTTTTTTATATTCTTCATAAGGAATCAGTGTATCAATACCATCTTCATTGCAGAGAATAGATTTTCCCTCGTTTTGAATCTGGATTTCGAATTCATTCTCAAGTACTTTAATCTTTTTTATCTGCTTAAGTTGAATTGGCATATCATCATCAGGTTTTGTTGGGGTTGCTCTGCTCACAAATTCTTCCCCAAACAGACGAGTCGCATTGGTATAATCGTAGAGACGAAACATCATTTTAGAGCCAATCGGATTACCTGTACGTGTTCCACGTCCCACCATCTGATAAAAGAGGATAGGTGATTTAATGTACTTGAAAAATACAACGTTCTGCAGATTGGGAATATCAACACCTGTAGATAATAAATCCACAGTTGTAGCAATATAATGGGACATGATTGCACCACGTAGTTCCGGAATCAGTGATTTTGCTTTGTCACCTGTATTGCCGGAAGTGCATTTGAAGGCATAATTCTTATGCGGTGTACGTAGATTATCGTGGCACCACTGTGTATATATATTTTGTAATTTGATTGCAATTTGTTCCGCATGGTATTCACTGGCACAGAATATGATAGTTTTCTGATGAGGACCACCAGTATCCAGGAACAAATCAAACAAATCCTGTGACATGGCATTCATACGATCTTCCAGTAATAAATCTACATCAAAACGTTCTGCAGTATAAGCTTCATCGATCTCAGAAGGATTGACTTTTTTACCGGTAAATACATCAACTACGGATAATTCCTGTATATCTTCACGAACGAGTCCTTTTTTATCTAAATCCACACTGCGACGGATAACTTCACAGGCAGCCAAATAACCATCGTTTTGACCTTGTGAAATCGTATATTCGTAAGCTGGTTCTCCGAAATACTTAACGTTATTCGCTGTGATTTCAGCATCTTCCTGAAACTCGGGTGTATTTGATTTCCCGCCAACAACAATTCTTGGTGTAGCGGTCAAACCAATTTGCACAGCGTTTGGATTATCGGTAAGCACAACGCTCCAACGACTCCAGGCACTACGGTGACATTCATCAATAATGATATGACTGAAATAGTTTGGAGGGAAGTTCTCTTTCCAAAATACCGGTGTGGAATCTTCATCGGATACATTCAAAGTCTGATATGTTGCAACTAAAACTCTGGCATTAGGATGAGGATTAG
>Ga0209099_1004836_pt1 | contig 10032 bp, 5 predicted proteins | sample AD_JPNHW2_MetaG_FD_184430 | JGI IMG/M metagenome (GOLD analysis project Ga0209099, IMG submission 184430) | Active sludge microbial communities of municipal wastewater-treating anaerobic digesters from Japan - AD_JPNHW2_MetaG (SPAdes) (version 2) | ecosystem: Engineered > Bioreactor > Anaerobic >...
CCCGAACATTTCGCCGTCTTCCATCACAATGGCAAGCCTGTCAACATCAGGGTCAACGACAAAACCAACGTGGTAGTTGTTCTTTTTCATTTCATTCGACAGCTCGAAAAGATGCTCAGGCAGAGGTTCGGGATTATGAGCAAAAATGCCAGAAAGGTCTCCATTGAGGAGTTTTATTTGAGAGACACCAAGTTTTTTAAGAAGTAGCGGAATGGCAAGGCTCCCGGTAGAATTGATACAATCTACAATTATAGAAAAGTGAGCATTTGTAATGGCTTTCACATCAACTAAATCTAATTTGAGAATGGCATCAATATGGTTTGAAATGGCATTGGCATCTTCATGGTACTGCCCCATGTTTTTTACGTCGGCATATTCAAATTCTTGTTTTTCTGCAATATCAAGCAGCTTCTTTCCATCTGCGGCAGAGATAAATTCCCCTTTTTTGTTAAGCAACTTAAGGGCATTCCAATTCATCGGATTATGGCTTGCCGTTAGTATGATGCCTCCATCAGTAGCATGTTGAATGACGTACATTTCAACAGTAGGAGTAGTAGAGAGTCCGAGGTCAATTATATTGACTCCCATTGCCTGCAAGGTGGTACAAACAAGTCTGTTAACAAGCTCTCCCGAAATGCGGGCATCACGACCAACAACCAGCGTGAGTGATTTTGTTTTATCTCCTTTACGCAGAAAGGTTACAAATGCTGAGGCGAATTTAACAATGTCAATAGGGGTGAGGTTCTCTTCAGCTTTTCCTCCAATGGTTCCCCTGATACCTGAAATAGATTTGATAAGTGCCATTTTTATTGTTGTTAATTTGTTTCTGTAGCGACTATAGAGCCCATCCGAAATATTAATCCGATTTGGAATTGTAAAACGAAAAATCCTTTTTTATAGTATGATTCAACATCGGGACGGTCTGTTTTATAAATAAGGGGTATCAGATAGGTGGGAATTACATTGGCTCCAATTGAAATGCGATTGCCAAGTTTCCATTGAAGATTGACAATGCCGCCTAATCCAAGCATGTTACCTTTATGTGATAGGTAGTAATAGGTTGAATCAGTTTTTAATGTATTAATTTTTTTTAGGTCGTTGTAGGAGAGGTCAACCCCTGCTCTGAATAGGAAACTCTTTCCTAAAGGAAAACAGTACAAAGCAGAAGCTCCTACTTTAATTTTATTGTATTTGGTTGAGTAAGCTGTATAGTCGGATTTAGATTTAAAGTGTGCCCAATCAAAATTTATTTGGAAATTCATGTTCTTAACCCACTCATCAAAGACCAGAGAGGCACCTGCTCCTAAAGAGTTTTTTACTTCACTGTCTTTCTGAAATTCGGAGTTAAAACGTACTTCCAATTGCTGAGAAAATCCAACAATTCCCAATGATAGGATTATAATTAAAATGGCTATTTTTTTCATGGTTTATAAATTCAATTGATGATGATGCCTGCTTTACTTTTATAATGCAAAAATACCATTTATTAATGAAAATTATCCCAATTCTTGTGATAAATATTGGGGTGCATTCGATCCTTACATTAGTAGTATGACTTTCTGCTAAAAAATCATGCATCAAAATTACTTTATTAAAAATCAAATAAATTATTCCAAAGACTAAAATTACATAATTAAACTCGGGAAATGGAAAATAAAATATGGAATAATATAAATTAATACTTAATACATTAAATCAAGCAATTAAATTGAAATAAACACCCTGTAAAAGAAAAATATTGATTGCTGAGAATGATTCTGTAGAAATTATTTGCTGCTATCAAAGACGGCTTGACAAATTATAAATTTTCTGACCATATTAAAAAATTTTTTTATAGAAAAGAATATTGACTACTTTTGTGTGCTTTATAAAAAAAAGTAAATACCATTATCCATTACAATGAGTCACTTAATTTGGATAAAAACCTTAATAAATAGGGATAAATGTGAGGAAAATAAGCTGTTCTAAGAATTATAAACAAGATGAACAACATTTATTAAACTTAAAAGAAATATGGAAAAGATGAAACCGGCTAATCAGTTTAACAAACTAATGATTATTGTATTTTTCTTATTAATCTTTCTTGGGTGTGAGAAAATAGATCCCGAAAAGCCTTCTGTTCCCGAAAGAATTCGCTATTATGTGACAAACATCAGACCTCCATATCCTATTGGAGGGCTTACATTTCTTGATGTTAATTCATGTCTTCAAACTACAGAATATACTTGTGGCCCTGCAGCTGTTGTTTCATTATTAAGGTATTATGGCAGAGAAGGCAATGAAATGAATATTGCCTCAGAAATGGGAACAAGTTCTGTTTGTGGTACGAATCCTGAACAAATGACTTCCTGGCTCAACAATCATGGTTTTGAAGCCGCCTACTATCAGAACGGAACTCTTGAAATGCTTAGGGAAAATTTGGCTAACAGAATTCCTACTCTTGTTGAATGGAGCGATTGGGGAGGACATTGGGTCCTTGTAATTGGCTATGATGTTCGTGATCCGGAGAATGTTATGGATGATGTCATTATTTTTGCTGATCCTTATGATTATCATGATGATAATCCCGATGGGATTACATGGTTCAATGCCCAACGTTTCTACTATATGTGGTACGATGCGCTTCTTTTTGGAAATCTTATGAAAAAAATACATATCATTGCAACGCCCATTTAATAAAACCTAATAGAATTTTATAAAAACATAGAGAACAATAAAGGATCTATAAAATAGTATATAAGAAAAGTAGGTTTTTTTAGAGAGATTGAATCAAATGTAATAAATGGAAAGATTTATCTTAACAAGGTGATATTCCCTTTTTTAAGATAGTATTGCTGATCCACACAATGGACTTCAAGATAGTAGTCATAAATTCCTGGAGGAGAAATTTTCCCTTTGTAAGTGCCATCCCATCCCTCATTAAGATCTTGAGTTTCAAAAATCTTTTCGCCCCAACGGTCATATATTCTGAAAGTAAATTTTTCAATGTAATCGCCTCTTACGTAAAGAATGTCATTTTTTGAATCTCCATTCGGAGAAAAGGCGTTGGGAACAAAAATATAGGGTTCATCACAGAGGGTTGCATCAACAATAATAAGCACAGTATCAGATTTAGGGCAGCCGTATTGATCTGTTACAATGCAGGTATAGATTGTCGTTACTACAGGATATACCAAAGTGTTGGGAGAATTGGGAGATACCACGCCGGTGGTGGGAATCCATTGATAGTTGTAGCCGGGAGAACCGAAAGTTGTGGCATGCAAATAGGTGCTGTCACCGTAAATGATTCTGTTTTTGTCACACCAGGCAACTACCTCTTCAGGGAAAGTATTGGTTCTTTTAATGACTGTGATATTGCCTACTGCCGTGCATCCGAATTCATTGGTTACAGTGACCGTATAAGTGGTGTTTTCATAAGGATTAATCCAAATCGTACGACTGTCAGTTTCTCCAAGAATTGATTCTGTGGGACTCCATTGGTAATGGCAATTGCTACAGTCGGTCCCTATTGAAATTTGAATACTGTCTTCAAAGCAAATTGTATAGGGAGGAGGCTCCGTAAGCTCAATAAATGAAACATTAACTGTAATGCTGCTTAAAGCAACACACCCTCCTCCGGTAACTTTCAAGTAATAGGTTGTAGTAAAAAGAGGGTTAACAGTGATCGCATATTGTAATGGATCCGAATTAATAATAGTTGAGAAATCAGGTTGAATGGACCAGAAATAACGATTTTCAGGGGACCCTGAAACCGTTGGTGAAAGAAGCACCGATTCCCCTCGGCAGATAGTGGTGTCATTGCCAATTTCAATATCAATATAGAAAGTGCTCACCAACTGATAGAGCGTGTCAAAGCAAACACCATTGGAAATGTATAGTACATACATGATTGTACTATCGGGAGAAGCAATGGGATTTGAGATAGTAGGGTTGCTTAAATCCGTAGAAGGATACCAGGAATAGGTCAGATTTTCATCCCCACTCGGAGGAATCCCAATCTGAATATAATTGCCAACGCAGATATATTTTGTCTCCAGTGTATCTGTGGAATTAGAGAGAACCACTAATTGACGGGTTAGTGTATCTGAAAAATTACAACTTCCGGCATCCTGCACTATCAATTGGACCATATATACTCCCGAATTAGTGTAAAAATGTGTCGGGTCTCTCAAAGTGGAAGTATTTCCGTCTCCAAAACTCCAGAAAAAAGTAGTAGAATCGCTGATTGTTTGAGAGTCATTATTGAAACTAAGATCAATTGGGGCACAGACCACATTAGGAATATCAAAATCAGCAATTACCACCGGCAAATTAAAGTCGAGCTTGATTACTCCGAGGTTACAATTGGTACTTCCGTTAACTTGAGACCATGCCCCCGGGGTAGTGGGAAAATTGTCATATCCTCCGCATCCGGCACATACTGCCTGATAAATTCTTCCCTTATTATCAAAACGACTGGTTCCGCCGTCCACATGCTCCCGAGAGTTCGGACTTCCAAAATAAGTGGCATATACAAGAGCAGAAGCATCATCACTGATGCAGATAAAATAGTAATCGTTATTGTCGGTTGTGCTTTGGAAAGCGTTTGCCGTAATAGGAAGTCCTGAAGTACCACCGAATTGATTGACGAGAATGCTTCCCCATCCTGACATGTATATATTACTGCATAAGTCAACAAGCAAAGCCGTTGGGGAAATATCAGGGCCTCCGTTTCCGGTGCCAAAGGCAGTTGACCATATAATTGAGTCTAATTCAGGAGTCAATTTTGTAAGAAATTGTCCTCCTCCTACAACATACCACCCTGCATTTTTAATCCAGAAGGAGTCAGGAGCAGCTGTTTGTCCAAAAATATGAGGACAGTCAAATTTGTCGTTCTTTATCAAATATGCCTGATCATATCCTGATTCTCCTAAAAAAGTACTTTTAAGTATTTGAGTGCCGTTTTCATTGATATGAGTGACAAAGCCATCCGGAGCAGACCCTGATGTTCCTCCGGCATAAGTTTGCTGTATTACATCTGATGTAGTTGGAAAATCGGCAGAGTTAGTTCCTCCGCAAACATAGATAGTGTTATCTGATGATAAAACTATGCTATATCCTCCCTCATTACCGGATCCTCCCAGATAAGAGGCCCAAATCATATTTGTGAGATTCTGGTTTATTTTTATAATACATGCATCTTGTAAACCTCCGTTATGCTGAGGTTGGAATACACCGTTAGTAGCAGGAAAATCAGTGGAGAGTGTGGAGCTGGCAACATATACATTGCTATTTATGTCAATAATGATTTCCCCCCTTGCTTCATCTCCATAATTTTTTTTAAGTCCACTGGAAGTGTTTAAACCGTCATTATTAGTTCCACCTATATAGGTCGATCCAATAAGATTCTGTCCGTTTTGATTGAATTTTACAACCACAATATCTGATCCATTAGTAAAATTGAGAACAGAAGACAATATATAGGTGGTTCCGCCCCCAAAAGTTGAATCAAAAGCGCCTGTTGTAATGGGAAAATCACTAGAGCCTGTAGTTCCCAATACGTACAGCTCATCATTATCATTTACATATAGGCTATTAGGAATATCCACCCCACTTCCTCCGAGGTAGGTCGAATAGTGTAAAAATGATCCTGTAGCATCAAATTTTGAAATGCCAATATCACAATCACCACCGGCATAAGTTGTCTGATAGACACCAGTTGTCAATGGATAACCCAATCCAAAGACAATGCCGCCACCATACAAATTGCCAAGATCGTCATAAGTAGCAGTATAACCCCAGTTGTCCGCGGTAGAGCCTGAATACGAAGAAAAAATTATTGTCGGATCAATTACGAGCGCTAAATCCTTGTCATATATTCCCAATTTGAAAGAAACTAACTGTTTGGTAACCTGGTATTGACAATCAACTACAATAGTATCACCATTTTTATCAATTTGATATGCTCTTGGTTTTAACTCTACAACATCTCCAACTCCGGTTGTAATTATCAAATTATCATGATTCAGTGTAATTGATTTAACACCATCATAATGTAAACTAATAGCCTCCGGAGCAGCACTCTTTTTGACGATAAATTCATATTTTAAATAATCATGATCTTGAAAGAATGTTAAATCAATTCCGGGATAAATATTTTCGTAATAAATATCATGAAAAACCGGAACGTTAGAAGCCCATTTGTTTTTATCATTTCCGATATAATAGTTGTGATAATAGGGGAGCTCATCTTTCCCAAAAACTTTAACAGCCTCATTAGCTCCGATAAAGTTCATTTTGTATGCAGCAGCGTCAATATTACCGGAAAAGGAAAGTGCGGGATTATTTTTGGCAGCAACAAATGATTCAAGCTGACTGCTATTCAATAAGATATAAGTGATGCAATTTTTTTCGGCAAATAGAGCTCCGTTAGCGAATTTAGCTTTAAACAATACATTAGAATGCCATTGATTTCTGTTCTCAACAAATTCCAAATGTGTAACATGTAATGAATCACGATTATGGGCGTAAATATACTGGTTTATCATTAAAAATGAAAAAAACAGTACCCCCCATAATTTGTTATTAAAGTGCATCATTTCATAATATTACTTATTGAATTGCGAATTTTCGAATATCTTTTCCTTTTTTAGTTTCTAATTGAAATAAATATAAACCACTTGCTAAATTACTAACATCGAAATTTTTAACTGACTCTCCGCCGTTATGGTCAATACTCTCTTCTTGCAATAACTTTCCTGTAATGTCAAATATCTTGCAGCTTATAATATCAGATTCTGAATCGGAGAATTTTACGGTTATAAAATCATTTGCAGGATTGGGATAGAGGGTCAACTCTTCAATCCCGCTATTATTTGCTAAGTTTAAAATTGCATAATACTCAAGCTCAAATCCTGTTCCTTCTTCCCAGTTATCAGCAACGAAGTTAACCTTCATCTTTGAAAAATTGATATTATAAACATTATAGGTGGGCATGTTGTAAATATCAAATCTGTTCCATAAAGTAGCAGGAGAAGTAGTAGCATCATATATGTCCACAAAATCACCTTTCTTAAGATTAAAACTTCTAAAGCTGACAGCATAACCCGATACAAAAGTAGGACGAACAAGCCAACTGCAATTTGTCTGAGGCAGATAGTTATTCTCACTTTCACTTCCGTCACTTATAGAAGCATGGACTTCAGTATTAAAATTGGTAGTGCCATTACAAGTTCTTGCAGGTAGGGTAGTGGTGTAAGATAGTAAAAAGCCATAGTACTGATTGTTTTCAGTAGATTGACCAACAGTAGTAAAGGTAATGAGCACACTGTCAGCGGTTACAGTAACTGGTGAGGTAGGGAGTGTAGTGCCCGTATATTGAGCTTTAATTCCGTCGCTTTCAGAAGGTCCGTTATAAATAGTGACATAATCAACAGTTGGGTTGAGACTCAACCTGTCGAAAGTAAAAGTATAGGATTGAGCATAAGGTGTAGCAACCATCCATGAGCAGTCGGGATTAGGAGCATAGGGCTTATTTGTCGAGCCATTGGTTATGTATCCGAAACTTGCCGTATTCCTATGATGTCCTGAACAGTTGGCAGGATAATTTGATGCAGGGCGTAGCTTAGTAATGGCTCTTGCTCCATAACTAAAATCGCTTCCCCCCGGAGATAAATGGTTTATCTGGAAGTAGCCGTTGCTGCTGCCTCCCCAGCCCCAGTTTAAATGAAACATATCGTCTGAATCATATCCGTCAAGTATAAATGCATGTCCACCGCCCATTTCCGAATTATACCCTGAATAAAGAATTGGTCGCAAGGAATCTAATTCCCTTTCCAATAGTTTTACATAATAGATGGCAAAAGTGTCAAGGTACTCTGACTGATAGGAAACTCTGTAATCTTCACTATATTTAAAATTATCTACTAATTTTTCGGCAGCTACTTCTGTATAAGCTCCGGAACCGTCAGGACTGTATCCCATTTGACTGGCAACGCCCACATGATATATAATTTTGGCTAATTCACCATCATAATCGGTTGGCTCATTGCACATGGCATCCCAATTGTATGTGTGATTTGAAAAAATAACTGTCTGCCGTGGATATGGAGATGGAATATAAGAAACTCCCCCAACACCTCTGTCAGGATGTCTGTAATAGTTCATCAGTTGGGCTACAGCCAAGGCAACGCAGCCGTTTGGAACCCGATAGTCGTAATAAGCTCCGGCATCTTCATCCCAGGGACAATAGGTGTTATAGTAAATATTTTGATTCCAATTAGTTGTTAATAATGGTTTTACAATCACTGATTTGGAATTATCTTTAGTAAAATTATCAGCAAGATAATGTTTCCACTGATCTTTTGCTTTTTGCCACGGTGTGGCTTTTGAACTTTCGGCATAACGAATCTGCTCTTTATAAAAGTTTAAAATCCCATTTGTTCCGGGAAATTCTTTAAAATTATGATCAAAAGAATAGGCTAAAATGGGGTAGGTGAGGTTTGATCCTGAAATAATAACAAATCCCATCTCTTCAAGATTGAAAATATAATAGAGTGCATCACCCTCTTCCATTTCTATATGATTCAGAGTGAGTGATTCACTTTTGATAGAGTAATCATTATTTTTTTCAATGATAAAATTTTGAGCTACCTGAAAAGCCTGTTTTGGAGATATTCTCTCAGCAAAAGTAACAACAGAAATAACAAGTATTGTTATTAGTAAAAGAAATTTTTTCATATTTTGAATATTTTTAAGATGCAAAAATAACAAAATTGAGGACATTGGGATTTCACTACTCGTTTTTTAATATTTTTGCAGATAATTTTTTTTATATGCTGGTATTTTATTCTTCATATCTGGAAAATGCCGTCAACGAGATTTCCAAACTTCCCGGAATTGGAAAACGCACTGCCTTGCGGCTGGCACTCCACATAACTAAATTAAAAGATAGTGATGTTAAATTGCTCACCACTTCTATTGAAAATCTTAAATCTAATATTAAGTTCTGTAAAAATTGCTATAATCTTTCAGATAAAGAGGTTTGCTCAATATGCAGCAATAGTAAGAGAAATAATCAAATTATTTGTGTTGTCCAAGATATAAGGGATGTTATTGCCATTGAAAATACGGAACAGTATAAAGGACTTTATCATGTACTGGGTGGTGTTATTTCTCCAATGGATGGGATTGGCCCCTCTCAGCTTACTTTAAAAGAGCTTTTTAGTCGTGTTGAAAATGATGATATTAAGGAAGTTATATTGGCTCTTCCCGCAACTGTCGAAGGAGATACAACTAATTTCTTTATTTATAAAAACATCAAGGATAAAGTCTCTCTTATTACCACTATTGCCAGAGGAGTTGGCATTGGAGAAGAATTGGAATATACTGACGAGATAACTTTGGGTAGATCATTGATAGCCCGAACCGATTTTGAAAAAGTCTATTCAAAGAACAGCTAATATAATATAGTATCCCTTAGCCCTCTATTTATGGAATTTTTGAACATTATTATTGAAGTTCTGAAAAATACCTTGACCATTACTTGTCTTGTAATGGTAATGTTACTGTTGATTGAGTTTGTGAATGTCAGAACATCAGGGCATTTTATGGATAAACTACACAATAAGCCGTTCCTGCAGATTGTTATGGCAGCTTTACTCGGCTTGATTCCCGGATGTTTGGGAGGTTTTACTGTTGTCTCTCTTTTTACCCACAACATGATTTCATTCGGAGCACTTTTTGCAGGCATGATTTCCACTTTTGGAGACGAAGCTTTTTTTATGTTTGCCTATAGCCCGAAATGGACCCTTATTTTAGCCTCGATTTTATTTGTTCTTGCTATCATTTTCGGAGCCATTGTACAAGTAATTTTCAGAAAAAAAAGTATCATTCTTGAAAATCATCACTTCGAAATCCACCATGATGAAACAGATCATCATCATTCAGGGGCTAAATTGTCTTGGTCCAATTTAAAAAACATGACCTTTCCCCGGGCAATATTGATTTTTGGACTCTCAATATATTTGCTGTTCCAATTGTCGGGTACTTTTT
>Ga0209099_1004837_pt1 | contig 10028 bp, 18 predicted proteins | sample AD_JPNHW2_MetaG_FD_184430 | JGI IMG/M metagenome (GOLD analysis project Ga0209099, IMG submission 184430) | Active sludge microbial communities of municipal wastewater-treating anaerobic digesters from Japan - AD_JPNHW2_MetaG (SPAdes) (version 2) | ecosystem: Engineered > Bioreactor > Anaerobic...
AACTCATTACAAATATACCCATTTATAATATCATAGAGAGGCAACCATGGTATCCGAACTAGAAAAAAAAGAATCCGTCAAGGAGGCGTTTTTAAACTATAGTAAAACCACGTGGGGTAGCTTGAAAAGAACGCTTTTACTTGTACTTATTATGGTGCTCCTTACAACCCTATTTAATCTATGGGCTGTAGTTGGCATCAGCGCAATCATCCCAGTTTTCGCAGCAGTAGTCAGTCATATTATCCGTAAGCTCCTGTTTCCTTATATAGACCTTCGTGTCCTTATAAAGGAAGTTAAGGAGGAGAACTCCATAGCCTCAGCAATAATTGTATTTGGAGTTCTTATGTTTATGACTGTAATGACAGCTGTTATGGGATTTGCAATTATAAGATAAAAAAAAGAAAGGGGCCTAAGCCCCTACCATTAATGAATTACCTTCACACCAACACCTACTTTGATACCCTCTTTAGAGCACCTAGCAAGTATTTTGAACAAATCTGATTCCGGGTCCAATGTTTCCATAAGAGCTTTGGGATCAACCATTTTGAATCCGAGAGCCACAGCACCACAGCGATCTTCATTATGATCAAAATTCTGTTTGCACTTAGATTCCTTTGGAGCAGGCTTCTTCTCCTGAAGCTTAGCCTCAAGGCCCAAGTTATCAAGAGCTAAAGATATTTTATCCAGTGTGTCTTCTGTAAACCTGAATCCCTTGGGGAGTTCACTAGCAAGATAATCCATTAAATTTTCTGTGTTGACAAACATGGCAACCAGTTTTGCATTCTTATGAACTATCTGCCTTATGATACCATCCGGGTCAACCTTGATTTCCTCTTTGGTGTCTTTAGCCCCAGACTTAAGGAGTTCTTTAGCTATACGGCTAACAGCAACTGATACTACTAGCTCATTATAAATTTTTGGCCACTTCTCAGGATCAACTGCTTCGCAGTGGATCATGGCACATATTATAAATGGATCAGCTACTGTATTACGCATATCAGAAAGGTATTCTTTGCATTTAGACAAGGTTATTCCAGCCATGCTAACCTTAAGTGGAGAAGTTGGATCATACTTTCTCTCCATGTTTTTAATCATGTCTAGTACGTCGCTGATGCTCTTTTCATCAACAAACCCCCGTTTAAGAAAATCTTCATCCTCACAACCAACTAAGTAATCCAGAGCATCGCACATCAACATGCACCTAAGCATGTCATCTTTGGGATCTCTGCCATGGATCTTAACATTAATGTACTTTATAGCTTCTGATACTCCAGGAATCTTATACAGAGCTTCTGATATCTCTGCCCAACTTTCTTTTCCAGCAGCCCCTTTAAGAGCTAAACCCAGTTTCTTCAAATGTTCTTTAGTTAACTTCATCTTTCGCCTCCTAGGCTAAATTAATAACAAAATGATTATATGGAACTTACTTTAGATTGTCAAGATTATTTTGATTCTTCTTTAGCCTTTGCGTCCTTCTCGATCTGCTTAGCTTCATCAGCCTTAGATCTAATAAGGTCGATTTGTGATTCATACTTAGCCACAATTATTTCGAGGGCGTTTATATAGTCCTCATATTCTTTTAACATAATTGTGAGAATATTTACATTGTATGAATGTAGTAAGTGCCTGTTTCTATCCATTTTCTGAAACTGGAGAATCTCAGGTGCAGATATTTTATTAGGGGCAACATAGTTAGGCAAGTATACATATTTAGTCTCAGGTGTAGCACATGATAATATAAAAAAAGATGCTGCTATTATAATACTACTTATTAGTTTCTTCATTTAAGTGTCTCTTCTTAGTTATAAAGTTAATAGTATCTATTACATCAGTGGTGTCCGGGCATTTAGTATAATCATATTCACCGCTAGCTTCCTTGTCCCTTATTTTCTCTATTAAATTATTAATAGTTGCCTGTTTCTTACGGCTTTCCATCTCAAGAGCCTTGATAGCTTCTTGTGCATCATAAGTAGCATCAGCCAGATCATCCTTAATAGCCAGCTGCTCGTCCTTCATCTTGTTAGTATCCTGAAGCATTTTAACGTCTTTTTCAAGAGTTACTATCTTCTCACTAGCTTCAGTGAACTTCTTTGCTTCTGCTTTAAACATAAAAAAGAATATAGTGGCAGTAGTTCCAAGTGCCAATATAATTACTGCTGCAACTATGGTTACAATCTTTGTCATTGGGGTCATGGTAAGCTCCTTATTCAAATTCATCCATTTTAGGTGTAAGCTGTCTATAGAATCTCTTATACACATAATTTTTAATATACTTCATCATAGCTAACTTATCTGGTTCAGACATATTGTCATTACTATTAATAACATCTATGAAGTTATTAATTATATTTTCCTGACTTTCTTTATCCATAGCAGTAACAACTTCATCAGTATCAGTCTTTATCTCTTGCACTATGCCATGAGCCAACTCTCTAAGTCTAGCATTCTGAAGTTTCATATCTTTACGTATTTCATCTGACTTGAGTACCGAGTTAAACATATCATCTTCCAAGTGCTGTATCATCTTTGGCAGCATGTAGCAGCTATCAGCACTGAAGCAAGTAAATATGTAGTGCTGTATATTGGAGCTCCAGTATACATCATGAAGTTCCATATCTTTCGGGAGTATCTTATTGATGGCATATAATCCACGCTCTATGAAATGAGTGGGAACTAGGACTATGTCTTCACCACATATAGGAGCATCATTACACACCAATATTGTATTAACGAAAGCAATAACATCATCAAGAAGCTCATAAGGGTTCTTAAGTAATGCCAATATGCAATCTAACTTAGGGAAGAAGTTCTCATCTAGCACCTTAACATACTTATCACTTTCCGAGAACCCTAGAACCTTAGCTACTTGAGAAGCCAAGTATTCAAACTCTAAGTCCTGCAACTCTTCATAAGTATACACAGTAAATAAATCTTTAGATATCTGTTCTATAGGTAACAGGAAGTCCTTAGCTTTCCAACTTTCGACAACCTTAACTAACTGATTATATTTAATATCCCCCTCTGGCATTTTTAGACCTCTTCTGATGGAACACCTATGTTATCCATAACTTCATTATCAGGGCTAAACATAAGTAATATGGGTTCTACGATGCGCTCAATTATTTCCTGTTTCTCTTCATCATTAGAATTAAGTTTCTGAATGCCTTCCATGAAGTCTTTAAACTTGGTAAGGTCAACTTTGGTATGCGCATCATCAAATATTTCATTAGCTACCGAACCAGTTAATGCTTTCTCTGCTTCTTCATAGGAAAGGTTATTCATCTTCTCTACATCGACTGGAGCCTTTATCTTCTCAAACGTATATTTCTTGGTAGCTTCATCGTAGCTGTTGTTTATAGCGTCAACATAAATTATCTCACCTGTATCACTAGGAATATCTGTATTATAAATAAGTTCCTTTATGAAGTCATCATTAGAACCGTCGTCCACATTCTTAAATACTGTACTTAGTTTCTCAATAAGATCTTTCTGAATATTAGCAGAAGCTATAGTAAACATCTGGTCTACGAGCATGGCGTTCTTAAGCATATTAATGAAGTTCTGCATTCTATTAAGATGTCTAAAAGGCTGGAGCATTTCAGAGAGTTTATATAAAGATGTCTGAACCTGACCAGCTTTCTTAAGCATCTTATTGTGCTTATTTATTCTATACATATTACTTGTATAGATATACTTCATAGCTGCTTCTTTAGCAACGGGCTTGTCTTCTACTTCAGCGTCAATAACTTCAGCTGTCTGGGCTTTCTTAGAAGCATCAGAGAAATCATCTACAGTTATAGTTATTTTCTTCTTAAGGTTCTCATCAACTATCTCTTCTGATCCGTTTTCCAATTTACTTAGAAACGCCATAACCTTGTTAACGGTATCTTCACCAAGCACATCAGATATTCTAGGTTTAACAACTGAATCAAATGTATCACTGCCCATATCCCCTTTCTGTCCAGCCGCATACAGTAAAGATATAAGGGCTTCCATAGGAGTATTAATTGGGAACTTATTAGCATAAGCAAAAGGTGAACCACACTCTGACATATGCTGTCTAAGTATAGATGGTATAATATCGCTTATATCATCTCCGCCTGACATAATAGCAGAATGTTTCTTCTTCATAGACCCCATGATTATTTTACCATTAGGAGTCTCTATTACTTTAACATTTGATTCAGGAGGTGAATCAAAGAGCATCTTAACCCCATCTCCACCATGATTAAGCAGCATAGGAAGGATATCCTCAATAGGATTAACTGAATGCTCAAACCAATCATAAGGCATGAAGTTGTTTAAAAGTGACGACAGCTTACTAAGTTCAATGTCATCAATCTGATCAAAAAGACTCATGTTAACACCCTCTGTATATACTATATTTTTCTACATTAATATTATAGCTAGGACAGCTAGCTGTAATTTTTGAGAAAAAAAGGGCCGGAGCCCTATATATGTTTCCACTGTCTTCCAATGGTAACCCATGTCTTATTGACTGGGTTCCAATTGTACTTGACTTTATCCTTATCGGACATATTATCCAGAAAGATTTTGACTTTTTCCCTGTGAGTAGCCTTTACCTTTATTTCTGAATATATATGTGTTTTCTCCTTATTGGAATAGGCTCTGACTAGCCAGACTACCCGTTCTTTTTTCTTTATCATGTTATACTCCAACAATCTATTTTATTTTGATCCACTACAAAATCAGTAATAATATCCATAATTTTACTATACCCATATTTTCTGGTATAGGAGTCCAAAGCTGGACTCATGTACATAACACTATTCTTACAGAAGGCGTAGATAGCAAATAGCTCAGCCCCATTCTCAGTTTTAATATCACCCCTCCTTGTGGGTTTAAGTGGCATCGGTAAAATGTCAGATCTTATGTCCATGACGTGCGCTATTTCATGTGCTGTGGTGTGCTCAAGATAACCTCCTTCAGCTTACTTTAATTTTTAGGCATATTCTCAACACTATAACATTGTGGGCTGGGTTGTGAATGACACTTTCCATCTTTATAATAATAGCAGTCCTCACATGATAGCTCAACTTTGGAGCTCTTTTTAAGTTTCCACTCAAATGCCCAAGTTCCATAAATTAGCCATCTAAAACAACACCGCATTAGCTTAACCAAGTAATAGTAGGGAAATACAGAGGCTACTACCCATGTGTATATGGCACAAACAAGGTATTGTATAAGATAGCTTATAACAAACATTAGTCTGCCTGGTATTGAATTCCATTCCCTTAATTTTTTAAGAGTATTATTAATCCAGCTATAACCCAACCTAACAGGATGGTTAGGTTTGAATATATCCTCACCATTTACACTGAACGAGGCCTGCACAACAAGGGATATCATTGCGCCGATATTTAACATAATGAAACTAAAAAGCAAAACATCTACCATAAATTCCTCCTACATAGGTTACCCTAGTAATAAGTTTTATTTAGAACTAACCTTCTTTATAAACTCCCCACCTGTCATCACATCCCAGTGCTCCAACGACACCACATTGTTAGCCTCTATCAAAGGATAGCAGTGTGTCGCTATGAAGAACTGGCACCCTCTTTTAACAGCTGCGTTGATAACCTTAATCAATTTGAACTGATTAGTTATAGATAATCCTGATTCAGGTTCATCCAGGATAACCACACAATCCTTAGCTTTAGATATAGGAGTCAATATCATAGACTGCATTATCTCACCATGAGATCTAAACCTGCTACCTATTGCCCCACCTACGCCTATGCCAATGTCTTCTCCAGAAGGTGTTGTATACATCTCAGGATCTTTAACACGTGGATTGTCCTTTTCACTATCAAAGTAATAGGAACTAACACCACACTTAAGAACATGGTCTGCAAGTGTAAGTTGCAGACCCTTGCTATTTTTCTGAAGCATTCTAAGTAGCGTGCTTTTACCACAACCCTGATCCCCCACAAGGAGGTTAATATGAGAGCAATCAAACTCGAAATCCTTTTTAAGGACCTTAGCACCAGAATCAAGATCTATAGCTACTATCCTTAGTTTTTGAATGTGAATCATGTTACTGTTACCCCTTTACCACAGCCAGTGGCTTAAGTTCAACCAATATCTTAACCAGATCTTTCTGGTTGTCCATAACATCAGCTATGCTCTTGTAAGCACCAGATGCTTCATCAAGTCCAGAGGCATCTACAATGTCATGTAATATTCCCTGCTTATCAAGGATATCAATTTCATTAGCTAGATTAAGACTCCTCTTAGCTTCGTTGCGCCCCATAATCCTTCCAGCGCCATGTGAGCAGCTCATAAAAGAGTCTGGGTTACCAAGTCCCTCAACAACATAGGACGCTGTACCCATACTTCCAGGAATGATGCCTATCTCACCAGCTTTAGCAGAGGTGGCACCTTTACGGTGTACCATGACGTTTTTCCCAAAGTGGTTTTCCATTCTGGCGTAATTATGTAAAGACTCAATAGGTTCGCTGAACATAGCGTCAGGGCAGTCCATAGCTCTTTCTATATCTCTAAGCATAGCTCTTCTATTTATAGCCGCAAACTTGAGACACATCATCATTTCAGACATGTAGCAACTATAGAGACTTTCATTTCTGTCATCATAGGGTATAAAGGCCAAGTCAAATGCTTTTGGTACAGATGAATACCATTTTTCATTTATACTTACAGCCATCTTATTGTAATACTCGGCTACTTTTTTACCCAGATTCCTAGAACCAGAGTGAATCATGATCCATATAAATCCATCACTACCCTTCTGTATTTCTATGAAATGATTACCACTACCCAAAGTACCTATTTGATTGATTGCATTGTTGCTTTCAATTTCCGGTCTCACTACGGGAAGTAACCCGATTCTTAGATCTGATTCAAATTCCTCTTTATACACTTGCAAGTATAGATCATGATCATTGGATCTGTGCTTAAAACCAGTAGGTATTGTAGCCTGTATTTTTTGTTTAATACTCCTAAGATTCTCAACACTGATATTAGTAAAACTAGTTTTACAAGCCAGCATACCACAACCAATATCCACCCCCACTGCATTGGGTATAACAACTCCATCAGTAGCTATAACACCCCCAATTGGCATGCCATAACCCTGATGCACGTCTGGCATCAGAGCCACATGTTTATGCAGAAATGGTAGCTGTGATAAGTTAAGAGCCTGGGTCATAGCTCCCGGCTCAATATCCCACTTATTCTTAACCCAGGCTTTTATGGGTTTAACACCTTTATCGAATACTATCATTTCACCACCCCTCCTTATTAGGTACATATCTAGCACACTACCGCTTCCGGTTAATAGCCCTCTCGTTAGTCTTCATCTTATCCCATTCCACATAAATAGCAAGCCCAGCTGCCACTAACACCACCACAACGGTGCCTAGCATAGGCAGCCATATAGGCATTAGAACATACCACCATGACCAACTGATGTTATTCGTAAGCTTAAGGACAATGAAAATAGTGGCCAAGACTGACATACTTATACCAGTTGAATTTGTTGTTATTTTAAGTTTACTCATTACCGCACCCCACATTCGCTTATGAACCAACCCAGGCAAATGTAATTGCCAAATATTTCGATAATAACCCCATAGTCATGCTCACCATGAAATATGCTTTCAAATTTTTTAGCAGATACTCCTATGGCTTTATTTGATTCATCATGGGACCTATCTACCAATATTATCTCCCTCTTGTACTTAAGAGAACCCTTACCGTAAGCTTACCCGTAATATTTCATGTTTACCACCTCTCCTTATTTGGAACGTCCCGTGAATGCCCACAGTCCTTACACTTAATAGCAGGTCTTCCATAGTTGGAAGTTGAGTTAGCTATTCTTACAAGATTAGTAGAATTACACCCGCTGCAGTGCTGAGGCTTATTCCTAAGCTTCTCAGCCTTTTCAATTATGTTTGTCTTATGACGAACTATTACTTTGAGGTTAACAAGGTTAGTTCCATTCAGTTGTTTCATTCTTTTATTGCCCATCGTTGTTGGCCTCCAGCCATATCATTGTTTATCTTCAGGTAATCTTATTCCAGCCATGAAGGTTATAAACGGATCATTATTAAGTCTATGCATAGCATTCCAGTACACAGAGCACTTAGTTATTGCACTTCCCTCACATGAAGCTTCCCATACATTTTCTGAGGCACTCCACCCAGTATTGAGTAAAGTTTCTAACATATCAGAACTGAACCTAAATCCTGTACTTAAATTAGAAATCAGTATGTACTGTATCAACAGGCTAATAGTATCAGGCTTCAATCCAGCTAGCAAAATTCCAAGACTGCTGCTGATATATATAATGCAGAAGTTAACAACCGACTCCCAGTTGCGTTTATATATTGAATAAGGTATTCCAAAAATAAACGCCATCCAATTCCAGCCAAACTCAATAGCCTTACCCTCCTGATAGCTGTTTATTAGGACCCTATATCGCTTGAATTCTTTCATAATTACTCCATGTTTTAATAGCATTGGGATCTAACTCGCTCACCTTCTGGTGTGCTAAGATAGTCTTCCTGAACCCTGCTGCAGTCTTGAATGCATCCAGAGTCATTAAACCCAGCCTTTTCGCAGTCACTAAAGCACTCATTATAAGTATCTTCTAGACATAAGCAAGCATGGTTTCCCATACAGTAATTAAATAAATATTTTTCAGCCACGAAAACACCACCTGGTTCTAAAACATCAGAAGGTACTGCTGTTAAATCCCAGGGATACTGGTAAGTTAACATATACTTCGGACCATAGCTTGATGTGGGCTTAGTTCTTGTAGATCCAGCTGAATCAAGTTTTGCTTTACACTCTTCCAGGGCAATCTCAATTTGAACCCTGTTATTTTTTTGGTAGGAGTCTTCTTCATAAGACTTTTTAGATTCTGATTTATTGCCAGTAGCCAAAACTACTATCACAGATAAAACCAAAGCCACCAACATTAACCCAACGCCAATTCTTATACTCTGCATAAAATTCTCCTTTAAATTAAAGTTAGACTAAGGTGGGACTTGAACCCACATGGAGTTTTCACCTGTGCTTATGGCAACATCCACGCTATAACTAAGAACATTACTATAAATACCGTAATGGTAGTACTAAGAGCCATTTTATCACAAAAGGTATATTCTTCAGACCCGCTGCATATACCTTTAGAACTGTGTGTATGAGTTTCTTGGTTATCATCAGGCTTATAATCAGGGTTATATGGTCTTGGTACTATTATTGGTATATGTGGCGTAAAAGGAATAGCCATGATTATCCCACCATAGTTAATTTATAGAGTACAAACCCAATAAAGAATACTACTATTAAAAATCCAACCATGGACAACATGATACCACTTACACCATCAAAAACCCCAGGCTCTTTATAATCAGGACAATTAAAGTTTGCATTCTTATCGCAACACTTGGGGTGGATATATTGTTCACCGTGCACGGGATGATATTTTATCTCAGCTACAGCGATACATCTCTCTCCAGCTTCATATATAACTCTATATTTATGCTTACAATTTTTACAGAAAACTTTAGTTGTCATGATTATCTCCAATTAAAAAGGGGCCACCAAGGGCCCCCTTACTGTGTTATTAACTTTAGAGCTAGTCGCCCAGCTCATTCAATTTTGCCTGAATCTCTTCTACCGTCATAGCTCCGATGTCTGCATCTCTTTTTGCATCAAGAGCAGCCATAAGCTTCTGCTTCTGTTCCATCTTAAGCTTCCTTGCAACAGCTGCTTCGATATCTTCCTGCTTTGTTTTAAGGATATCAAGAACAATGTCAAACTGGAGCTTAACGATCTTCTCTTCATCATTCTTAACTTTGAGGAAATCATCCTCACCGAATTCTTTGATTCTTTTGTTGAGCTTCTTAGCCAGCTCATTAAGCTGGGGAAGTGTAAGGTCCCAAAGATCCTCTGCGGAAAGCATTCCTTTTGGTGTCTCGAATCTTAATTTAAGTCTAGCTGCATTTTTGTACATGCGTTTCTCCGTCTTTAGAAATTTA
>Ga0209099_1004839_pt1 | contig 10026 bp, 9 predicted proteins | sample AD_JPNHW2_MetaG_FD_184430 | JGI IMG/M metagenome (GOLD analysis project Ga0209099, IMG submission 184430) | Active sludge microbial communities of municipal wastewater-treating anaerobic digesters from Japan - AD_JPNHW2_MetaG (SPAdes) (version 2) | ecosystem: Engineered > Bioreactor > Anaerobic >...
TCCATTCAAGGCATACCTGCCACAAGGAGTCATGGTCTCATCGAAGAACCAAAACCATATACTCTATTTAGATGATGTGTACCAATGGAATCTTGAAGGCGACTACTTGATAGACTTAGCCGGTGTAGCGCGAAATACAACCCTCTACAACAATGGTTATCATATTGCCATTGTTGTTCTCGGAGAGATATTTATAAATCAGGCATGGATACATACTGCTCCGGCTACGATAAAAGCCGGTGCCCTCGAATACTTTGCCTATGACGGAAATAGCATAATTCTCGCACGAGATAGAAACAGAATACGAGCGTATAACTACTCTGGATTCAGGAGAAGGCAGGAGATACCAATTCTTGATGCACTTACTGCACTCATAAGTGCTCACGATATAAGATTCATAGACTTGTAAACTACAGTATGGATATCCTTAGCTTTATCTATTAGATCATCTTTTTCTTTTCTACTCGTAGTTGGCGTTGAGCGCTCTTCCATAATTCCAAAGAGACAATAGGGGTTAGGTTTTCTATCTTGACTAATCGACCTCGCTGATAGAGGAATCCCGCATAGATAGGGCGCTCTGCAATCGCAGTTATACGAGAGAGGGAGAACCTGTTATTAGAGGAGTCATGGGCTTTAGCCTCATCGAGATATGCTTTGATTTCAGGAAGTGTCTTCCCTTCTGCAAGCAACTCGAAAATTTTAGATATGAACTTAGCGAAACGCTCATCTGGAAGGTAGTGTTTTTCAACTAAGCGATAACCAAAAAGCCGTGAAAAATACACTTCAGAACCCGAATAATAGGTGCGGGTACCTGATTTTCGTTTTTGTTTTGCGACAACTGATTTTAGTGCTTTGATAAACTCCATGGACTTATTCCTCCATGGGTTATCTTGCGTAGAGGATTGCAGAAAATAAAAAAAGGCACCCAAAGGTGCCTCTTGATCCTACAGTATAATTAGCGCACAGAACTATCGTCATTACCTATTCTTGCTTAGGTTTTGACTTTCGTCCCTTCCCCTTGATTCTGAACTTCTCCATATTACTATCAATTTCGCCTTCTTCGAACGCTCGCAATACTTCCTTATTCCCGTCGTTCAGTGAACTTATGATTATGCTTGCGCGGCTTGCGTTTGTCTCTACTTCCCGTAGAGCCGTTTGCATAGCCAAATAGTCACCAATACCATCATGTTCCTCAAAGAGACGCAACTCTGCCATTTGGTAAAGTAGATCGTCGTCTTCAAGTGCCGTCAAGTTGATGACAAACCGGGCTTTCGTCCTAAATATAACAGTGACTTCGTAACTGCTAATAGTACAAGAATCAATATACCGAAGATTATACTCGCGTCTTTTTAGCGTATCGGCGCGAAGATACTTCTCTAATGTCCCTTCAGCATAATCGGCAAGTAGTTGTTGCAGATTCTCTTCACGGAGGCTTAACTTCTCTCGCACCGATGCTAAGTATCTATTCTGGTTTTCTATACTTTCGTTGATAACGGCAAGCTCATCCCTTACATCCATCGCCGCAAGAACCCCATCACGGATTGCCTCAATCAACCTCTTCTTTTGTTTCTCCAACCCGCTGATATTGTGACCAATCCGGGAAATATCTCGATTGTATTGCTCTGAATCGCATCCCAGTGATTGCTTTTCAAGTTCGATATATCTTTTTACTCCTGAATAATCGGAAAGGGATCGAATAAAAAGAGTCTGCAAGATATAGTCAATAGTCGCCATATCTACATATTTAGGTCTTTGCTGGCAAGCCTTGAACTTGGGATTGGTTTGTTTATGGTAATATTTCTTGATTTGATTTCCCATTCTTTTGCTTGAATGAAAGAAATAGGGAGCACCACAGTTCCCGCATCGAACTATGCCCGTTGATTCATAACTCGCCGCGCGAAAATGCTTCCCTTGCCTAAACCTTATCTTCGAATCTATCGTGGTCTGAACCTGTTCCCACATCTGTTTATCAAGAAAGCCAGCATAGTGCTTTGATGGAACCAGTCCACCTTTCGTGTCATAAGTCATACCAATGTACTCAGGTCGGCGAAGAATATTAGAGATAGTCCCTCGATCCCAGTTTCCTTTTAGCTTTGTCCGATATCCCTCCTCCATTAGACGAGTACATATCTGATCAAAATTCAGGTCTTTCTGGTGAAGATCGTAAATATGCTTGACCATCTCAGCCTCTGCTGAGTCGATGCTCCATTTTTTAATTGTTCTGCCGCTTTTCTTTACGCCGACGACCTCGAACTTGTACCCATATAGCGAAGAGTATGTATTCTCTCCATCGTCTATTTGCTTCTGGCGATTCCTCCGTGTCCTTTCTATAATCCGCTTCCGTTCTTCTTCAGCTAAGACCACTCGAAGCCCAAACTCGATACCAGTTACTTCCTTTCCCCGGTCGTATAGTTTTATCTGGTACTTATCAAGAAGTTTTTTTAGCCGCCCGCCATCTTCCATGTCCCGCGTGAGCCTATCAATATCTCCTATCCACAATGCTGAAAGTGCATTTGTGCTGATGTCCGAAATAACTGATTGGAGAATACCTCTTTGGGTAATGTTCTTCGCAGACTCGATCTCTGGGGGGTATACCTTATATGGCATACCTAATGATTTTGCGAATGCGATTCCTGCGGCTTCTTGTTCACCAAGAGAAACCTGATCCTCTTGGGATGATGTCGAAACACGACAGTATATGCCAAGCATAAAGTCACCTTCTTGGCTCTACTATATTAGAACTACTAATTTATTTCTACGGTCGTCCATCCCCGCGAGGTCTACGCCGATCCCCTCCAGGACAGGGCCTGCGCGGTCATCGTCGGCCATAACCATCCCTCGGGCAGGCTCGAACCCTCGCCCGAGGACATCGACATCACGAAACGCCTCGCCGAAGCAGGCGAGCTCCTCGGCATAGCCCTCCTCGACCACCTCGTATTCTCGGGCGAGGGCTACTTCAGCTTCGTGGAGCATGGCCTCCTCGAAGCACCAGTCGCCGGCTAGGCGGCCGCGACCATGGCCTAAGCCCGGGCCGCGGCTGGCCCGGCTGGCGCTTGAGCCCCTCCGCAACAACCACTATGCGGTGGCCAGCGGGGCTTCCAGATCCTCGCTTACCTCGAGCCTGCCTTTTGCCGCGAGAGCCCGCATCTCGGGCAGGATGAAGGCGAGGGTTACGAGGACGGAGACCGCATCGGTGATCGGTCCCGCCATCCACACGCCGGCAAGCCCGAAGAAGCGCGGAAGCACGAGGTAGAGCGGCACAAGGAGGAGGAGCTGCCGGATGGCGTTCGGCACGAGGGCCTGCGCCGGCTTCTTCACCGCCTGGAAATAGCCGGTGCCGAGCATCACGATACCGACGACGGGGATGGACGAGAGGTAGATGCGCAGGCTCGAGACGCCGAGATCGACGAGATCCGGCGAGGCCGCGACGAAGAGTCCGATGAGCTCGCGGCTGAAGGTCCAGAAGAGGCCGTAGCCCGCGACGCAGATGCCGCAGACGCCCGCCACCGCCAGCCAGAGCGTCTTCCTCGCCCTGTCGTAGAGCCTGGCTCCATAGTTGAAGCCGATGACGGGCTGGATCCCGGTATTGACGCCGATGATGGGCATGAGCATGAGGTTGACGAGGCTCGAGGCTATGCCCATCACCGTGACGCCCCGGTCCCCGCCGTAGCGCACGACGAGGTTGTTCGCGAGGATGAGGGTGGCCACGTTGGCCACCTGGACGAAGGAAGGCACCATGCCGATGCCGAGTATGTCGCGGGCAACGTCCGCCCTGGGCCGCATGATGGCGGGCCTCAGCCTGATCCCCTTCTTCGTCGTGAGGTAGACGGCGAGGAGCCAGGTGCAGGAAACAAGTTGTGCGATATCGGTCGCGAGGGCCGAGCCCGCTATGCCGAGGCGGCAGCCGAAGATGAAGAGCGGATTGAGGGCGCAGTTCACGCCGCAGCTGATCACCATCGTGAGGAGGGCCGTGACGGGATCGCCCTGTCCCCTGATCATGTTGTTGAGGCTGAAGGACAGGATCTGGAGGAACATGCCCGGCAGGTAGACGCGGGTGAACTGGAGCGCGTAATCGAGCACGACGCCGGATCCGCCGAAGAAAACGAGGATGGGCCGCATGAAGGCGGCTACGACCAGAGTGAAGGCTGCGCTCATCAGAAGGGCCATGGTCGCGGCGGTTCCCACCGCCGCTTCGGCTTCCTCCCGCTTCCCCTCGCCGAGCTTCAGGGCGATGAGGGAGGAAGCCCCCAAGCCGACGAGCATTCCGATAGCCATGACGAGGAGCATGAGCGGAAAGACGATCGCAACGCCGGCGAGGGCCTCGGGCCCCACGCCGCGCCCGACGAAGACGCGGTCCATGACGTTGTAGAGCCCGTTGACGAGCATGCCGACGATGGACGGAATCGAGAACTTCAGGATGAGCGCGCCAACCCTCTCGTGGGCGAGCGCCTCTTCATTTCGACGCATGTCTTTCTCCTTCGCGCCCCGGGACACGGAAGGATTCCGCGGCGCCCGGCGGCGCATCGGCCCTGAGGCCTTCAATGCCTGAGCGACGTATAGGCCCAGGCGAGCGTCTCGGCCTTGATGCCGAGGCCCCGGGCCATGAGTTCGATCATCGCTTCCTGTATCTTTCCCCCCAGGGAAGCGCTGAACTGGGGGTCGTAGACGTAGCCGCTGGCGGCAATCGTGATCTGCGAAAACTCGAGGGGATAGGCGGCCTTCCAGATGCCTGCCGCGTTTCCCTCCTCGATGACCCGGGCGTAGAAGGGCGAGAACCGCATCACCCTGGCCTGCTGGGTCCTCAGGACGATGTCGATGTTCCGCATCCGGTGGAGGCGGCTGAAGGACTGGGCGTCCAGTTCGGTCTCCTTCGCGACGAGGGCCTTGAGCTTGCTCAACGCATCCGCTGGGCCTGACACGATGGCCTCGAAAGCGGCCTCCGCCTCAAGCACGAAACGCTCCACGACGGCGTCGACGATGCCCTCCTTCGACTTGAAGTGGTAATAGAGCGTCCCCTTCGCCACTCCCGCCTTCTCGGCAATCGCATCCATCGGCGTCGTCTCGAAGCCCGATTCAATGAAGAGGTCGATGGCGGCATCAAGGATGGCATCCTGGGTCGCCCTCGATTTCGACTCCTTTTCCGTCACTGCTCCTCCTTCTACGCTATATAACTGACCGTCAGTACAACTACTATACAAATCATACTGACGGTCAGTCAAGCTCTTCGAGAAGAATCTTGTTCGCCTGGAGCTTCGGGTACTTGTTTGTTTCCATTTTTGGTTTTAATGTCGTTTCCGGCAACATTAGGTCGGAGTCACGCCAACCGAAAGGAGGAGTCCATGCACGACATCCACGAGGTCCTCCTCAATCCCATCCGGATGAGGATAGTGCAGGAGCTGGCCTCGAAGGGAAAGCTCACGACCGCGGAGCTCTGCGAGCGTCTGCCGGACGTGCCCAAGACGACCATGTACCGGCATATCAGCCTCCTCCTCGAAAGCGCCGTCCTCGTCGTGGACTCGGAACGGAAGATCAGGGGCAGCGTCGAAAGGACCCTCGCCCTCGACACGGGGAAGCTCCGCGAGGGCAATACTCTCGAGAACGCGTCGCGCAACGCCTTCGCCTTCCTCATGAACCGATATGCGGGCTTCGAACGCTACTTCTCGGGCCCCCATCCCGATCCGGGCAGGGACAGGATCTTCCTCAACGACACGGTCCTCATGCTGGACGACGCCGAGTTCGACCGCTTCCTCGGCGAACTCCGGGATCTCCTCGTGCGATACAGCCTCGAGGCCTCGGGAAAGCGGAAAGCCAGGGACATATCGATCCTCTCCTCGCCGGTCGGGGAAGAGTGAAGGAAGGAAACATGCAGACGCGGAAGCAGAAGCCCCGGCAGGCCCGGGGCAGGGGGAAGAAGATCATGACAGTCATCGCCATCATCCTTGCAGTCATCGCGGTCCTCATGCTCGCTGGAGCCACGTTGCGCGCCACCCTGTACAGGAGCGCCCGCGAACGTGTCGAGCCTTACGGCCGCCTCGTCGAGGTCGCAGGTGGCCGCATGCACCTCAGGTCGATGGGCTCGGGCGACGACACGATCGTCCTCCTCCCGGGCATGGGCGTGGCCCTGCCCTCGGCGGAGTTCGGGCCCCTCATGCGCAGGCTCTCGGAACGCCACACCGTGGTCTGCGTCGAGTACTTCGGCGTGGGCTTCTCGAGCGGGACGGCACGTCCGCGCAGCTGCGGGAACTATGTCGAGGAGACGAGAGCCGCCCTCGCCGCAGCCGGTTTCAGGCCTCCCTACGTCCTCATGCCCCACTCGATCTCGGGCGTCTTTGCCGAGTACTACGCGGAAACGCATCCGGAAGAAGTGAAGGCCATCATCTCCCTCGACGGCACCTCGACGGCCTATTACGAGAAGATGCCCGGCTTCGTGAAGGCCCTGCTGCCTGTCGCGAAATTCCAGCAGGCTGTCGGCCTCACTGCCGTCGCGGCCTCCCTCGCCACGAATCGGAAGTCCCTGCGCGACGAGGGCTACAGCGACGCGGAGATCCACGACATGATCGCCTTCGCGGGCTTCACGGTGAACGACACCCTCGTGGAAGAGATCGCCAAATCCGCGGAGTTCATCAGGGAAGCCAAGGAGCTGCCCTACCCCGCTTCCATTCCCTACTTCAAGGTCATCGCGCGGAAGACCTATGAAACGCCCAATCCGCAGATGAAGATGTCTCCCCAGGATTACCAGCGCCGCCACCTCGAGCGCATCGGGCCGGAGGCACGCTACGAGATACTCGACGGCAGCCACTTCATCTGGCTCGGCAACGCGGACAGGATAGCAGTCATAGCGGACGAGGTGCTTGCGTCGGAGCGCGGCTCCAGCCCATCGGCAAAATGACTTCGGCGTCGCCGCTCCGACAGGCGCCGCCGGCGCAACCCTCCCCTTCGGCTCGCCTCACTCCTCGAGCGGCCCCATGACGGCGGAGCAGCTTGAGGTCCCGGGCCGGCTCAAAGTACTCTTCCCGGCCTACCCGAACGGCCTGGGCCTCGGGAAGGCCGACGGCACGGCCCTCGCCCTCGACGCAAGCGGAAACGGCAGCTTCAGGGACTACCTCAAGGCCCTCCTCATCGCCTCGGCCCAGACTGCCCTGAAGGGCGGCGCGGACCTTTCAAGGCTGGATTGGATCACGGTCAAGGACGGCGCGGTGACCGACATCGACTGGACAGGCTACGTGAAGTACTGCGGCAGGGAAAAGGCCTCTCCTTCCTTCGACGGCCTCGACCTCAGCTCCGGCGAGAACAGCCTCTTCGGCACTGCGTCAATCAACGCCCAGCACTTCACGGCCTTCGGCCTCGCCAGCGACACGAGCGGGACGGTCGACAGCGACACGGCAACAGCCATACCGGCCATCCTCGCGACCAGGCTCCGGGACAAGGGCTACAGCGTCGATTTCGCCCTGCCCTGGGACAGGCCCCATTCGGGAGACTACGACCTCGAGGAGCTCTTTGCCTGGATCGATGGGATTTGCCGCTGATGCCTGACGCGGCCAGATGAGCCGGCTTCCCGGCGCGACCTGCGTGTCTAGAATCCCGATACGCGGTTGCGCCCGGAATGCTTGGAGATGTAGAGGTTGCGGTCGGCCCGCTCGACGAGCTCGTCGAGGGTATCGGTGGAACGCATGCCGGCGACGCCGATGCTGACCGTGACCTGCCAGGGAACCTCGGGGAAGACATGCGAAGCCATGCCGTCCCTGATGCGGTTGGCGATGTACTGCACGAGCTCGGGCTCGGCCCTCACCACGAAGATGATGAACTCCTCGCCGCCGTAGCGGGCCGCGATGTCGCTGCCCCTCACGTTCTGGCGGATCACCTCGGCCACGTTCTTGAGGACCTCGTCGCCCACCGCATGCCCCAGCTTGTCGTTCACCTGCTTGAAGTGGTCGATATCGATCATGAGGACGTGGAATTCCTCGTGGTAGCGGGCCGCCCTGTTGAAGAGCGCCTGGCCCGTCTCCTGGGCGAAGCGCCTGTTGTAGAGGGCGGTGAGGCCGTCGCGGAAGGAGAGGTTCCACAGCTCCTTGTTCTCCATCTCGAGGGACTTGAGCCGCTCCTCGCTCGGAATGGTGTCCTGCTTGACGAGGTAGGCCGCTGCAAAGGCCATGAAGATGGGGAAGCCCACATCGACAAGGCTCGCGCCGAAATCACGGCCGGGATAGGGCATCAACGCCATGGCCGTCGCGATGATGCCAACCGGCGGCACGACGAGGAAGGCAAGGAGCTTCAGCCTGTTCCAGTAGAGCAGGGCGACGAGGAGGGAGGAAAAATAGAGCGGCAGGGGGAAGCGCCCCATGACGACATCGACGCCCGAAGCCACGGTGCTCCAGATGGCAAGAGCCAGCCCTATGAAGAGGTGCTCCTGGGATACGAGGGTGGAAACGGCCGCCTTCTGCCTGATTATGAGGAGGATCTGGACGACAAAGCCCCAGGCGACGGGGAGGAGGCTGCAGACAAGGGCCAGGATGCCGATCGCATCGAGGCCGTCGACGGAGAATCCGGGGAAGGAACGGTAGAAGATGAACAGCGAAATGAGGCAGGAAAACAGGATGGCCCTTTCGGCCTCCCTGCGTTGCGCATCTTTGGGCTCTGAAGCGGGCTGACGTCTGGGTAGGCTGAGCTTGTGAAGCATGGTGCGCGAGATTCCTTTTGCCATTGATTTATTGTAATCATGCAAACTGCAATATCGCCAGCGGAATATGGGGGATTTTACGCCAAAACCATGAGGATGGGAAGGAGGGAAGGGGCGAATGGCAAGGGAAAACGCGAAGGGCAGCCAGGAGTCCGCTACGGGAATGTCCAAAATAGCGAGGCCACCCGGCGCCCTCAAGGCAACTGCCGGGTGGCCTCCATAGTTGATCGGATAAACTAAATGAGGCCGAGCTGCTTGCCGCACTTCTCGAAGATGCCGAGGGCGCGGGTGAGCTGCTCGCGGGTCTGGCTCGCGGTATAGCTCGTGCGGAGAAGGTCCATGCCGGCCGGCACCGCAGGCGCGCAGACGGGGTTCGTGTAGACGCCTGCCTCGAAGAGGACCTTCCAGAACGTGAAGGCCTTCTCCGTGTCGCCGATCATGATGGGGATGATGGGCGTCTGGGTCTTGCCGATGTCGAAGCCGAGCTCCCTGAGGCCCTTCTGCATGAAGCGGGCGTTCTCCCAGAGCCGCTCAACGTGCTCCGGCTCCTTCTCCATGATGTCGAGGGCGGCCATGGCGGCCATGACGTTGGAGGCGGGGAGCGATGCGGAGAAGATGAAGGAGCGGGCGTTGTGCTTGATGTAGTTGATCACGTCCGCGTCGCCGGCGACGTAGCCGCCGAGCGAGGCGAAGCTCTTGGAGAAGGTGCCCATGGTGATGTCCACGTCCTTCACCATGTCGAAGTGGACCGCCGTGCCGCGGCCGCCGCCGAGGACGCCGATCGAGTGGGCGTCGTCGACATAGAGCCTCGCGCCATACTTCCTGCAGAGGGGCGCGAGCTTCGGCAGGTCGACGATGTCGCCGCCCATGGAGAAGACGCCGTCCACCACGACGAGGATGCCCTTGTCCTTCTCGATCTTCTCGAGGATGCGCTCGAGCTGCTCGAGGTCGCCGTGGACGAAACGCTTCACCTCGCCCATGCCGAGCCTGCAGCCGTCGACGATGGAGGCGTGGTCCTCCTTGTCGGTCACGACGATGTCGTTGCGGCCGATGAGGCAGGAGATGGCGCCGAGGTTGGTCTGCATGCCGGTCGAGAAGACGAGGGCGGCCTCTCGCTTCATGAAGGCGGCCAGGCGATGCTCGAGCTCCTCGTGGATGCAGAGGGTACCGTTGATGAGGCGGCTGCCGGTGCAGCTCGTGCCGAAGCGCTCGATGCCGTCATGGGCGGCCTTGACGATCCTCGGGTCGAAGGTGAGGCCGAGGTAGTTGTTGGAGCCGAGCATGAGGACCTTGCGGCCGTTCATCACGACCTCGGTGCCGTCGGTTCCCTCGAGGGCCTGGAAGAAGGG
>Ga0209099_1004841_pt1 | contig 10026 bp, 10 predicted proteins | sample AD_JPNHW2_MetaG_FD_184430 | JGI IMG/M metagenome (GOLD analysis project Ga0209099, IMG submission 184430) | Active sludge microbial communities of municipal wastewater-treating anaerobic digesters from Japan - AD_JPNHW2_MetaG (SPAdes) (version 2) | ecosystem: Engineered > Bioreactor > Anaerobic...
AGTATTGAATTAAACAATTAATAAGCACTCCAAAGATAATAAGATAATCCAAACTAACAAACAATCGAACACAGAACAGTATTAGTGTTGTAATTTTGCGGGGAACAATTTAAGGGGAGTTGATACGAAGTTGAAACGGCTTTGACGTCAATGCGTTAAATAATAAAAAATAAAAATTTTTGTTGAATTGACATTTGTAAAGTTGAAATAACTTCAAAAATCAAACACTCAAAATTAAAATAAAATTGCTTCCATTCTCTTAATCTCACGATATTGAATTGATAACGAGAAAAGTTAAAAAACTCAAATCTTTGCGTTGTTGTGTTGCTGAAAATATGTTGTACAATATAAAAACGACCGTATATCACGAGAAAACAGTAAGCAAATGAGCAAAGGGTAACTACGTCGACCGCGCGGGGTGGGTGGGTGCGCTCGGGTGAGGGCGCCGGTGTCGGCTGCACTCGGGCAGGCAGGGCGGGGTTGCAGGCCTGCGCCAGGTGTGCCGTTAGTCACGAGGTACGAGTGGCGCGGCACTCCTGGTGCGGTCTGCGTGCGGGTGGTTGCCTGCCGGAGTGCCTGCCGCACCGGGTGCCCGATTGCGTGGACGGGTACAAGGAGCCCGATAAGTCAGTTGAGAAAATGACGACTTTACAAAAGTAAATAACATTATATTTGTATAGCCCTGAATGTTAGGTGATTAGTGGTTAACAGGAATATATTGAGCAATATGTTAAATCCATCAGTTTTGAAGTGCACAAAACAGGCTATATGTAACTGAAAATCAACCATATATAGGGTATAATCATGTAAATATAACCGCCGTTTTACTTGACGGCAGTTATTGAGGCTGTCGGAGCTCCTGCTGACCGGTATCTGCTCATTTATTCACAAATGTAAATTTACAAATGTAATATAGCAGTATACAAATGTAACATCAGCATCCCCGCCAGCCATAGCGGGAAGGCTCATATAAATAACAGCCCATCCACCAGCACGGCGCGAACAGTGTAAACGGTGATAGTATTAAGGCGGCAAGCTCCTGCCGAAAGCGTAGGCACACTCTCTCGGGCGTGCGGTTGGGGCAAGCGGTCTACCGGAGGTCGCCTGGCGATGTATTTCATTCGCCAGGCGGGTGACGGTAGACGGCTTGCAGGGTGGATTAGACCGAGAGTGTGTGCCGGAGCGATAGGCAGGAGCTTGCCGCAAACGGAAAGCCTCGAATTTCGCAGGGTGAGCAGTCGTGCTGGTGGATGGGCTGACTACTATAAAGAGCCAGCCCGCGAGGGCTGGCGGGGATGCTGAACCACCAATGCAAGTCACGGTCGGTAGTTATACATTCTATCGTTTATTTTATATAGCACTTGCTTCCTGTTTTTTTTCCAAGATATACTACAATGAATAAAATTTATAGAATGGTCTTTATTTAAATATATTATGAGTTGGTCATATCTGATGTTGTTCATAATATACAGCAATGCCTTTTCATTTTCTTTGCAGCTAAAATCTACTGCCATGCCTTGAAGATGCTGACTATTATATGCACCGCCAACCCGGCTGTTGTGTGTCTTTGTCCGGAAACAACTATGCACTGTTATGGGACAGTTCAAACTATCCCTTAACGGCTGCAAGATGTTTTGACTTATCGTAATGACATTGTAAAGTATATCATCAGGCGGCAGCACTAAACCTTCATTGCCATTTTTGACAAGTTCTGACAATTTAAAATCTTTCGTTGTGAAAAGTTCAAATATATTTTCCATCTTATTTCTCTTAAATAATTCCATTTAAATTCTTTATTTAAATATACTATAAGTTAATCTTATCTGATGTTGGCTGTAATACTAAAGATGGTCTATCTCTATATCATACCATGTTCGGCCGTCAGTTGTAAATTTACATTTAACTAAATCATATACTATCATGCCAAAGTCAAAATTGAAGTGATTTTCTGCTTGAAACTTATTTGTTAGAAATGGCATTTTAAATTCTTGTGTTGTAATTAAGTATCTCATAATAAGTTAGTATTTAGTTTAAATATATCGCTTCTTTATTTCTTTTATATAATTCCATCTAAACTCTTTATAATTGTACATTGTTCATTGACCGGTGTCCAAATTACGGTATCTTGGACAATCTTTTGAATGTATACATGATAATCATACACTATAGCCAAGACAATCTCTCCTGTTCTCCGGATTTGGATAAGATACTTTGATTTTGGTCCTACCGGTGTGATTTTGTCGGTGTAATTTCCTTCGTGAAATCTGTCTGTTATTGTTCCCATTTTGATTTTGATTTAAATTGTTGATACTATGTTTAAATATATTTTCCTGTGTTTTTCTATATTGTTCAAAACATTTATCTGTAGTCCGTTTCTTTGAGAGGGGTTTTTCATACTATTGTCAAAGACTTTGTTTATTTTTTTAGTACTCCCTTACTGCTATCTTATCCCAGGTGTTCCTTTTCTTATCAAGCCAATTTTCCAAACATACTGCTGCTGAATAATCCTTAATTAAGGCTCTTCTGATATGCTCATTTACATTCTTCATCCCTCTTATCTCTTTATCCAGCAGGTATAATTTTTTAATGAAAACCTTATCTGATTGGTTACTTCCTGTTGTGTCAGGTAGCTTTATCTTCTTATAGATTGCCCGGCTATCATCGAATAACTTAAGGTCCTTCATCCTGCTCTTATTTAAAAGCCCGTCGTTTATCTTAAATGAAAAGTATTGTGAAATATAACTATAAAAGATGTCATACAGGTATTGCTGATTTTCCACATTTTCCCAGTTTATTTTAGAAACTTCACCTGTGCACAGGTCAACATATTTAACCGCCTGACTTTTAATTGAAACTTCCAAACGCCATACCGGTATATCCGTATTTAACCCAACCTGTGACCATCTCTGCCGGATATAGGGTTTGTCCTGAACAGACTGTAACTCTTTCGTTTTGTTGTATAGATAAACATTAACGTCAGCGCTCTTTTCGCCAAATCTCAAGTATTGATAATCATTTATGAACTTCTGCTCACCTATAACCTGAAAGGTACCTCGTCCATTTTTTAAATATGCTGATTTCAGAAAACGCCGTATGAAGGTGTGAGGACTTAGGCTGTTATAGAAGTAATTAAAATCAAGTGCGATATCAAGCCTTGTAATACCCCTGACTTTGAGATTGGCAAACTCAAGAAATACTTGCACTTGCACGATGTAATTTGGAGAATAAAGCAATCTATTCTTAAACTTAACCAGTACTGCGTCGGCTCTAATCACTGAAGATGTTGGTTCTGCTGTTATCGTTGCAAATTCCTCACCTTTTAGTGTTACGAAATACACTTTCTTGAATGTTTTAGTCGAATATTCTGCAAGTTTATAATCGTAGCCAGGCGCCGGCACCATCTCACTCCCATCGCAATATAATTGCAACCAATCCACAGAAATAGCTTTTCTCATTATTTTAATTTTTAAGATGTTATAGATAAAATATTTCCTAAAAAAACAAGGGGGTCAACCGATTATTATCGGTTGGCCCCCGTCAGGTCTTTACGCCGGCTATTGTTACATGTCGTCAACCCCTCAGAAGACGTCGCATGATATCATTCGCCGGCGCTGTATCGTGTGCTGACCGCTGTCAGGTTGTAGGCGAAAAACAATATGCAAAGGATGAAATAATATTTAATATGGGCAACTTTTTTCGTATGTTATAAAACATAAAACCCGCATTTTATTGCGGGTTTTATAGTTAAAATAAGAATAATCGCTCAGATTACGACAATGCGATGTAACTGGAGTTACTTACCTGGGTACCATCGGCACGAAGGAATGAAAGATACGCAGTGCCCGGGTCGGTGGCGTTTCTTCCTTCGGTGATTGGTATAGCAACTTCGCCATCACTTCTGGTGAATGCACCTGAAGATACGCCAAGTATATCGCCATTCTTACCAATAACAACAGCATAAACTTTGTCAGTTGCAGCGTCGAAAGAACCGGATAAATCAGGTGAAAATCCCACGAACACTTCAACTGCAGAGGATGTCTCTTGCGCTACGGTGCTGGGAGCGGAAAGTTTGCCGCGAGACAATACCAGGTTAGCCGGGACAAATGCGCCCAGGGCGTCAAACGCGCTGGCGTTACGCTGGCAGAAGTCGTTAAAGCCTGACATCTTCTGTGCGAAGCGGTCGTTTAGGGGCTTTACAATAGTCGTCAGCATTGCTGCTGCCAACTGGGAAACTGATTTAAATCGCGAGCGGTTAGCAACCTGAGCGTTGGTGCGCGGGTTGGTAACTGACGAAGGCTGAGAGCGCATGGTATCTATACCTTTCCAGGATGAACCAATCACACCGCCAACTTTTCCGGAAAAACCTCCGAGAATACCTTGTTTAAATGTAGCCATAATGAATAAATAATTAAGAGTTAATAAAATAGAAATCAATTACAAAAAAGGATATATTAATTATCAAAAAAAAAATTTACTTACTTACGTATAATTGACATAATAGTGTATCCCTTCATTCTCCTGAATTTCAGATTACCTGTTGCTCCTGTTATCGTGCCTAATATGCCTTTCTTAACTTCTGCTTTTCTTTGAGCATCAGTTAAATAGTAAAGCGTGCTGTTTTGGCTTTTATGGCCAAGCGCAGCTTGCGCCATTTCAACAGAATTAGTGACATCATATGCCGTGCGAGCTAACAATTTACGTGCAGAATGGGTAACGGACGAATTGCGGCCGGTCCCGTTGAAAATTATAAGGTTATATCTACTGTACAACCGATAAAAAGTCATAGAATTAAAAACAGAAATATCCGTGTATAATCCACATTTGTAATTAAACCAAAATTCACGATCATACAAAAGTGAAATAACTTTAGCCTGTGAGCCTTTGCTCTGCCGGACATACACGTTAAGGTTTTCACCAATATCAACCCTTCTAATTGCCAACAGGTCACTAATACGTAAACCGGAAATGAATTGCAGACGCGCAAACGATACGAGCGTTAAGTTTACACCATCACTCAACATCATTGATAACTTAATTTCAACTTCCGAATTAGTCACCTGTTTTCTTTTTTTTTGGATTAATGAATAAACCAACAAGAAAAGATATCACCAAATACATTGCCTGTAAGAGATCGGGGGTAAGTTTTTCCATAATGATAAGTATTGAATTAAACAATTAATAAGCACTCCAAAGATAATAAGATAATCCAAACTAACAAACAATCGAACACAGAACAGTATTAGTGTTGTAATTTTGCGGGGAACAATTTAAGGGGAGTTGATACGGAGTTGAAACGGCTTTGACGTCAATGTGTTAAATAATAAAAAATAAAAATTGTTGTTGAATTGACATTTGTAAAGTTGAAATAACTTCAAAAATCAAACACTCAAAATTAAAATAAAATTGCTTACATTCTCTTAATCTCACGATATTGAATTGATAACGAGAAAAGTTAAAAAACTCAAATCTTTGCGTTGTTGTGTTGCTGAAAATATGTTGTACAACATAAAAACGACCGTATATCACGAGAAAACAGTAAGCAAATGAGCAAAGGGTAACAACGTCGACCGCGCGGGGTGGGCGGGTGCGGGGGGTTGAGGGCAGAAGCGACAGCTGCACACGGGCAGGAAGCGCGGGTGGGCAGGCCTGCACCAGGTGTGCCGAGAGTCAGCGCGAAGCGCTGGCGTGGCACTCCTGGTGCGGTCTGCGTAGGGTGGGTTAACTGCCGGTGTGCCTGCAGAGCATTTTGCCCGAAAGCGTGGACGGGTACAAAGAGGCCGAAACGTTATATTAAAAAAGGATGTTTACAAATGTAAAGTAATCAACATTATATTTTAATGAAGAAACTGCTACAAATTGGTGTTACTGGCCGATATTGTACATATATGTTAAATCCCATCATTTTGAGGGGGTGAATATAGGGGTTAAAACGCTGAAAACCAAACAGATAAGTACTAAAACTTGGTAAATATAACCGCGGTATTACTTAACCGCGGTTTAAGACAAACAAGCCCAGCATTTTTATATACAAATGTAACTTTATTGACATTTGTAAATTTACATTTGTAAATATTGCCTTTACAAATGTAATATCAGCATCCCCGCCAGCCTTCGTGGGCAGGCTTATATAAATATCAGCCTATACACCCGCACGGCGCGAACAGTGAAAACGATGATAGTACTAAGGCGGCAAGCTCCCGCCGAAAGCGTAGGCACACTCTCTCGGGCGTGCGGTTGGGGCAAGCGGTCTGCCGGATGTCGCCTGGCGATGTATTTCATTCGCCAGGCGGGTGACGGGAGACGGCTTGCGGGGTGGATTAGGCCGAGAGTGTGTGCCGGAGCGACAGGCGGGAGCTTGCCGCAAACGGAAATGCCCGAATTTCGCAAGGTGAGCGGTCGTGCGGGTGTATAGGCTGACTGCTATAAAGAGCCTGCCCACGAAGGCTGGCGGGGATGCTGAACCACAAATGTAATTTACGGTCTGTAGTTGTACATTCTATCGTTTATTTTATACAGTTCTTGCTTCCTGGCTTTTCTCCAAGATATACTACAATGAATAAAATTTATAGAATGGTCTTTATTTAAATATACTATGAGTTGGTCGTACCTGATGTTGTTCATAATATACAGCAATGCCTTCTCATTCTCTTTGCAGCTAAAATCTACTGCCATGCCTTGAAGATGCTGACTATTATACGCACCGCCTACCTTTCGGTTATGTGTCTTGGTTCGGTAACAACTATGAACCGTAATTGGACAGTTTAAACTATCCCGTAACGGTTGCAAAATATTCTGACTTATCTGAATGACATTGTAAAGTATATCATCAGGCGGTAACACTAGACCTTCATTGCCGTTTTTGACAAGTTCTGACAATTTAAAATCTTTCGTTGTTAAAAGTTCAAATATATTTTCCATTTTATTTTTCTTAAATAATTCCATCTAAATTCTTTATAATTATATATTGTTCATTGACTGGTGCCCAAATTACGGTATTTTGTACTATCTTCTGAATATACACATGATAATCGTACACCATAGCCAGGACAATCTCTCCTGTTCTCTCAATTTCGATAAGATACTTTGATTTTGGTCCTACAGGTGTAATCCTGTCCGTGTAATTTTCTTCGTGAAATCTGTCTGTAATTGTTCCCATGGTTTTAAGTTTTTAAATAGTGAATATTATAGTTTATTAATCGATAATTGTTTATATGGATTACAATTTAATTACTTAGTATCTGTACATTTATGGTCTTGGGGTGTTTTATATACTATGATCAAGAACTTTGTTTATTTTAATATTCTCTGAATACTGCCTTGTCCCATTTATCTTTATTTTTCTCAACCCATCTATCGAGAGATACATTTGCGGCCACTTTATCAAGTAATATTTTGCCAAACAACTGGTTTTCATTCTTCATTCCTCTTAACTCCTTATCCAGTAAATATAATTTTTTCAAAAATACTTTGTCTGATTGATTGCTTCCTGTAACTTCCGGTAGTTTTATCCTTTTGTAAATGCTTCTACTATCGTCGAATAGACGTAAATTTTTCATCCTGCTTTTATTTAAAAAACCGTCGTTTATTTTGAAGCTAAAATTTTGGTTGATAAATGAGTAATACACATTATATAAATAGTCGTGGTCTTGTAGCCTTTCCCAGTTAATCTTTATCATTTCACCACTTTCAAGGTCCACAAATTTGCAAGCCTGGCTTTTTATACTTACTTCCAATCTCCACACATCTACATTTGTGTCAATTCCATACACCTTCCATCGATTTTTAATATATGGCTTATCTTGTACCTGTCTAAGTTCTATAGTTTTGTTATATAAATACACACTTACATCACTTGTCTTTGAGCCAAACCTCAGATACTGATAATTGTTCATGAATTTTTGTTCACCTATTACAGTAAATGTCCCTCTGCCATTCTTCAGATAAGTAGATTTCAGAAATCTCCGTATAAAGGTGTGCGGCGATAAACTGTCAAAGAAGTTATTAAAATCTACAGCAATGTCAAGACGTGTAATACCTTTAACTTTCAAATTACTAAATTCTAAAAACACTTGAATTTGCACAATAAAATCATGGCTATACAGCAGTCGATTTTTGAATTTTACAATACATGAATTAGCCGGCATAAAAGAGGATGTAGGCTCCGATGCGATAGAACAGAACGGTTCACGATTCAGTGATATATTAGTTATCTTCTTAAAATTACTGGTACCGTAACTTTCAACATTATAAAGATAACCTGGTGCCTCAACGGCTTCTGACGCGTCGCAAAATAACTGTAACCAGTCAACAGATATACATTTTCTCATTTTGATAATTATTAAGTATTTATTTGAAAATTAATCTTAAGAAACAGGGGGTTAAAATGGTAACTAACCACCTTAACCCCCTTTAGGTTCTTACCCCGGCTATTGTTAAATGTCCGCAACACCCCTGAAGCGGTCGCATTATATCATTCACCGGGGCAGTATCATAATAGTATCACTATTTTCACGACCGGGTATTTTGATATGCAAAGGATGAAATAATATTTAATATGGGCAACTTTATTCATATGTTATAAAACATAAAACCCGCAGTTTATTGCAGGTTTTATATTAAAAATAAGAATAATCGCTCACATTACACCAATGCAATGTAACTGGAGTTACTTACCTGGGTACCATCGGCACGAAGGAACGAAAGATACAATGTGCCCGGGTCAGCGGCGCTTCTTCCTTCGGGTGTTGGTATAACAAGCATATGGTTACCTCTTGTGACTATACCTGAAGAAACGCCAAATACATCTCCATTCTTACCAAGTACCACAGCATAAAGCTTGTCTGTTGCAGCGTCAAATGAGCCGGACAAAGCAGGCGAATACTCAAATTCTACCTCAGTTGTAGCGTTTCCAATCTGCAATACTTCTGCAGGGGCGGAAAGTTTGCCTTTTGACAATACCAGGTTGGCCGGGATGAAAGCGCCCAGGCTGTCGAATGCGCCAGCGTTACGCTGGCAGAAGTCGTTAAAGCCTGACATCTTCTGCGCGAAGCGGTCGTTCAGGGGTTTAACGATAGTTGTTAGCATTGCTGCTGCCAACTGTGAAACTGATTTGAAACGCGAACGGTTAGCAACCTGAGCGTTGGTGCGAGGGTTGGTAACAGAACTTGGTTGTGAGCGCATCGTGTCAATACCTTTCCAGGACGAACCAATCACACCCCCAACTTTTCCGGAGAAGCCCCCAAGAATACCTTGTTTAAATGTAGCCATAATAAATAATCAATTAAGAGTTAATAATAAAGAAATAGAGTACAAAAAAAGATATATTAATTATAAAAAAAAAAATTTACTTACTTACTAATTAATGACATGATAGTGTAACCCTTCATTTTCCTAAATTTCAGATTACCTGCATGCCCTTTTACCTCACCAATGATACCACTACTCAACACTGCTTTCTTCTGCTCCTGCGATAAGTAGTACATTGTACTATTTTGTGATTTGTGACCGAGTGCAGCTTGTGCCATTTCCACTGAATTAGTAACATCATAAGCTGTGCGAGCTAACAACTTGCGTGCGGAATGGGTAACGGACGAATTACGGCCGGGACCGTTAAAGATTATAAGATTGTATCTACTGTACAACCGATAAAAAGTCATAGCATTAAAAACAGAAATATCCGTGTACAATCCTCTCTTGTAATTAATCCAAAATACCTTATCATACAAAAGAGAAATAACCTTAGCCTGTGAACCTTTGCTTTGCCGGACATACACATTAAGATTTTCACCGATATCACTTCTTTTAATTGACAACAGGTCACTAATACGTAAACCGGAAATGAATTGAAGACGCGCAAACGATACAAGTGTCAAGTTTACACCATCACTCAACATCATTGATAACTTAATTTCAACTTCGGAATTAGTCACCTGTTTTCTTTTTTTTTGGATTAATGAATAAACCAACAAGAAAAGATATCACCAAATACATTGCCTGTAAGAGATCGGGGGTAAGTTTTTCCATAAT
>Ga0209099_1004843_pt1 | contig 10023 bp, 6 predicted proteins | sample AD_JPNHW2_MetaG_FD_184430 | JGI IMG/M metagenome (GOLD analysis project Ga0209099, IMG submission 184430) | Active sludge microbial communities of municipal wastewater-treating anaerobic digesters from Japan - AD_JPNHW2_MetaG (SPAdes) (version 2) | ecosystem: Engineered > Bioreactor > Anaerobic >...
TCCTCTTCGGCAACCGCGACGTCATCGCCTTCTATGACCGTTCGAGCGGCGTCTCCTTCTGCACGCCCGAAATGCGGAAGGAATACCTTTCGACGATGCGCGAGCGGAAGCCCGACCTCACGGACGCGGACTTCCTCTCGAACGACGCGCAGAAGGCCTTCTCCCTCCTCGAGGAGTACTTTCTCCTCCAGATACCGCAGAAGAAACGCATTGTCCTCATCATCGACTACGCCGAGACGATAGCTCCCGCGAGCGACGTTGCCCGCCTCTCGGAAGAGGACCGCTACTCCCTCGTCACCCTCAACAGATGGTCGCACGAGCCCGTCTTCACCCGCGGCGACGTCTCGATCATCCTCCTCACCGAGAACCTGGCCGACCTCTCGCCGCGGATCCTCGCGAACCCGAGCACGGTCAAGGTCGAGATCCCCATCCCCGACGAGGATGTCCGGTCGCAGTTCCTCCGCTTCCTCGAGACGAAAGGCAACCTCCTCCTCGAGGAGGGACTCACGCCCGAGCGCGTCGCGACCGTGGCGAGCGGCCTCAACCTGACGAACCTGAACCGCCTGGCCGCGGAAAGCTACCAGGAAGACCGGCCCATCTCGATGGACTACCTCCGCGAAAAGAAGAAGGAGATCATCGAATCCGAGGCAGCGGGACTCCTCGAGTTCCTCGACACCGACCATGACCTCTCCCTCGTCTCCGGCCACGATTTCGTGAAGCGCCGCCTCAGGAGCGCGGCCAAGGCGATCAAGCAGGGCAGGCTCGATGTCCTCCCCATGGGCTACCTCATCGCAGGGCCCGTGGGAACCGGCAAGAGTTTCCTCGTCTCGGCCTTCGCGGGCGAGATCGGCGTGCCGATGGTCAAGTTCCGCAACTTCCGATCGAAGTGGCAGGGAGTCACCGAATCGAACCTCGAGCGGGTGCTTTCGATATTGAAGGCCATGTCGCCCGTGGCCGTGATGATCGACGAGGCGGATGCCTTCCTCGGCGACCGCAACCAGGACGGAGACTCGGGCACCTCGAACCGCGTCTTCTCGCAGATCGCGAGCTTCATGGGCAACACCGAATACCGCGGCAAGATCGTATGGTTCCTCATAACCTGCCGGCCCGATCTCCTCCCCATCGACCTGAAGCGCCAGGGCCGGGCCGAGGAGCACCTCGCCCTCTTCTACCCCGACACCGACGAGGAGCGGGTGGCCCTCTTCGAGACCCTCGTGCGCAAGCTCGACGTCTCGATACGCAAGTTCCCCGTGTCGGAGCTCCTCCGGAAATTCCGCCACGAGTTCTCGGGCGCCGATCTCGAGGCCGTCCTCATCCGCGCCAAGCTCCGCGCGGCGATGGACGCGCGCACCTTCATCACGAGGGAGGACATGGAGGAGACGATGGCCGACTTCGTTCCGCCGGCCTACCCCCACGAGATTGACCTCCAGAACCTCGTGGCCGTCCTCGAATGCACCTCGAAGGAGATGGTCCCCAAGCGCTTCCAGAACCTCGACCGCGGCAAGCTCGTACGCGACATCAGGGAGCTCAAGGAGTTGCTTGGCGAGAGGGAATGAAGGGCTTTACGGGGAAGAGACTGAGGCCCTGAGGATAGAGGCACGGGGAAGAAAGAAACACACTGAAGGACACGGAAGACACCGAGGGACACGGAAGGCGCGGATACCCTCTACATGCCGATGCAATCAGCTATCCTCTTTTTACACAACACTCGCATCAACCTCTTCTCACTCTCTCGCTCTGCGGTTCTGTGCGACTTCTTCCCGACGCGACGGCTGCGGCCATACGGTGGCTACCTCGCCTTGAGCCTTCCGTAGAGCTCGATGAACCACACGATGGGCATGTCGAAGGAGAAGGTTCCCTTGTTGGAATACAGCTTGAGCGTCACGCGCTGCCGGTCGAGGGCTTCGATCGGCGTCGTAGCGGCCAGCTGGTCGAGCCCCGAAAGTGCGTAACGCATCTTGAAGAGGTTGTACCGAAGGACGATGGTCGTTGGCGCCTGGCCGCCTGCAAGCGGATACTCCGCGCTGAAGCGCTCTGTCCCCCAGGGGAAGGTCATGTCGAAGTAGTTCTGCAGGCTTATCGATGCGGCCGCGGGAAGGGCGTCGATGCGGAACTCCGCTTCCTCGATGGCATCCCGGAGGAGGCTCTCCCGGTACGAAACCTGGAAGGACGAGAAGAAGGCCGAAAGCTGGTTTTCCGGAGAGAGGCCTATCTTGTCCGAAAGGACGTAGAGTTCGCGGTCCGAGGACACGAAGGTCTCTTCCGCAGCCATGTCATGCGAAAGGCCACCTGATGTGTCCGAGCGGCTCCACAGGAGGCCGCCAGAGGGCTCGAGGAGGGAGGCGGCCGCATCCTGGGCCGCGGAACGGCCGGAGGCGAAGACGAGGAGGGAGGAGGCAAGGACCAGGACACGGAACAAGCCGTTATTCATGGCTCAGATCCTAGCCCCGGCCCGGCACCGGCGTCAATCTTCGCATCCCCGATGGCGGGGCCGGCCGATCCGCGCTAGAATCAATGTACCATGGAACGTTTCAAGGTAACAAACGGCGTATGGCTCGTCCGCATACCGGAAGCCGACCTCACCATCCTCTGCGGTGCGCCCCCCGATGTCGTTAAGCACCTGATGCGCAAGGGCTTCATAAGCGAAACCTCGCGGAACGGCATGGTCTTCGAGACTGGCCCCAACGCCATCCTCCTCTCCGATGTGGCGGTGCAGGGCGGAGCCTTCTCGAACATGGCGGAATTCCCCCTCCTCCAGATGTTCTACCGTCAGGGCATGAGCCTGCCCGGACACGTCAACAACACGGGAAGGAAACCCCTCATCATCGGCCTCATCGCCCAGATACAGGCCCAGGCCTCCTATGTCTTCTCGGGCACCTTCGGCCTCGAGAGCCAGGCGGAGATCGAGGCGACCGGCGTATCGCCGGAACTGGCCGCGGAGATCATGCGCTACAAGGTCCGCTTCGCCAACGGCAAGCTGCGGGGACTCTCGGAAATCGCCGAGTTCGCGGTGACCGATTCCGGACGCGCGGAGCTCCCCGGCGGCGTGACCGTCATCCGCAAGGCGCTCAACGTCTACGCCTTCCGGCACGGAGACGAGGAGATCGAGGTAGACCTCAACCTCGGTCCGGGCCAGATCTACGAAAGCCCCATACACCACGAATTCCACGAGGTACACCTCGACTACTTCTCCGTAATCCATTCGGGAGAGGGCAATGGCTGGGACAAGGACAGGCCCTGCATGTCGAGCATCATCGTCTTCCAGGGCAGGATCTACCTCATCGACACGGGCCCCTATGTCCTCGACTCCCTCACCGCCCTCGGCATCTCGGTCAACGAGATCGAAGGCATCTTCCACACGCATGCGCACGACGACCACTTCGCGGGTCTCACCTCCCTCGTGCGCACCGACCACAGGATCAAGTACTACGCTGCGCCCCTAGTCCGCAAGGCCGTCATGAAGAAGCTGTCGGCCCTCATGGGCCTGCCCGAACGCCGTTTCTCGAGCGCCTTCGAGTTCCACGACCTCGAGCTCGGCGAATGGAACGACGTCGAGGGCCTCGAGGTGAGGCCCGTCCTCTCGCCCCACCCCGTCGAGACCACGGTCCTCTTCTTCCGCGCGCGGTCCGCCGACGGCTACCGGACCTACGCCCACCTCGCCGACATCCCGCCCTTCTCCGTGCTCAAGGACTTCTTCCTGGACGACCCCAAGGCAGGCCCCCTCTCGAAGGGCATGCATGACGACACGCTCAAGGCACTCCTCGAAGGCGTGGATCTCAAGAAGATGGACGCAGGCGGCGGGCAGATCCACGGCAGGGCCACCGACTTCGCGGGCGACACCTCGCGCAAGGTAGTGCTGTCGCACACCGCGGGCGACCTCTCGCCGCAGGAGAAGGAGATCGGTTCCAACGCTTCCTTCGGACTCCAGGACGTACTCATCGAGACGCGCATCGACTACGCGAGCGGAGCTGCCGAACGCCACCTCGCGGCCCACTTCCCCGAGGCCCCCGCGAGGGAGCTCGGGCCCCTCCTCAACTGTCCCCTCGTGCGGCTCAATCCCGGCCACGTCATACTCCGGAAAGGAGTCCTCTCTTCTTCCGTCTACCTCGTCGTGAACGGCGTCATCGAGGTTGTGGACGCGAACGAGGGAGTGGAGCACATGCTGTCCGCAGGTTCGATGATCGGCCAGGTGGACGCGCTTACGGGCGATGCCTCGCGCCGTACCTACCGGACACGGAGCGCCGTCACCGTCCTCGTCATGCCCACGAGCCTCTTCGCCGACTTCGCGCGCCGGAACTACGACCAGGACGAGATGCGCAGGCTCCTCGAGATCGAGCTCTTCCTCCAGGGTTCGCGGCTCTTCGGCGAGATGGTCTCGAGCGCGGTGCAGCTCCGCGTATCGCGAGGCGTGACGTCCCTGAAGCTCAAGGCGGGAAGCCCCATCGTCATGGGTCCTTCAGCCGCCCTCGTGGTGCCGCGCTCGGGCGCGGCCCGCATCCTCATCGAGGACACCGAGGTGGACCGGATCGGCCCGGGCGGCGTCTACGGCGAGGAGAGCCTCTTCTTCGGGAAGCCCTCGCTCATGACCGCCGAGGTGACGGAGGCCGGGGAATTCCTCTACCTTCCCGTCGAGACACTCAAGGACGTGCCCATCGTCGAGTGGAAGCTCCTCGAGACCTATGAGCGTCGCATAACGCGTTTCGGCACGGACCAGGCCGGGGCGATGATGGAGGAGGTAGGCGCCGTAGCTGGCGCGCCTCCTGCCGCAAGCGCTTCCCGTGGCGCAACCGTCGCACGCGGCGCGGCCGAGGCCGTAGACCGGGCCCAGGCAACCGGTCCCGCCGCCCCTGTCCCCTCGGGGGATCAGGTTCCCGCAAGGGAACCAAGGAAGCGGTAGCAGAGCGAGGCAAGTTCCGAACAGTCATCGGGCGTCGTGTGGTAACCTCCATCCGAGGTCTTCTGGCGTATGACGACGGTGCCGTACTCCTTGTCGCCGCCGGCCTCGACCTCGTAGCCCTTCAGCCTGAGCCTTGCCGCAGCCCCGTGGGCGGGGCCTTCCTTGCCGTGCGTGAGGACGACAGCATAGAGATAGGGCACCGGGCCGTTCGGACCGTTGTTGATCGCGGCCTGCACCTGGACGCCCACGAGGTCAGCGGGCGGCCGCTTGAGCTCGAGGAGGAGCCTCAGGTCTTCGGGCACGTCGAGCCCCTTGTCGTCCTTGTCGAAGCGGATGTAGGGCGCGATGGCCACGCCTGCGGGCGGCGCCTCCGACAGTATGGCCCTGAAGCAGGGCATCTTGAGGGCAATATCGACGGGAAGGTGGACCCTCACCTTCCCGAAAAAGAGCGCGGGCATGAGGAAGATGACTGCGTTGAGCGCGATATAGACGATGTCGTTCCTTCCTGCGGAAAGCCCCGACACGAGGACGATGACAAAGAGCACGACGAGGAGGACGACGAGGGCCGTCCTGCCCGGAGCGCCGATGGTCCGCCTTAGCTTGCGGGTCTGGGCCAGGCTGTCATCGAGGCGGTCGATCTCGGCCATGGATACGAGGCGCCATTCCTCGAGGCCCTGGTCCTTCGGCTTGTTCGTGGCCCGTACCAGCATAAGCGGGAGCCATCCAAGCATGGATACGGCCACGCCCGCCACGAAGGTCCGGGGGAAGATCAGTTCGAGGGCAGCGCCCAGCGCGAAGAGGCAGCCCGAGACCACGAGACGGGCGGGAAAGCCTAACGGAAGGAAACGGAAATCCTTGTCCATAGGAGCTTCTCCTTTCATTTTCCAGGACCTTCGGCGGCGCATGTTGCCCCTGCGGCTTATTCCGCGAGGAGGGACCCCGTCCTGCCTGAATCAGCCATCGCGTCTATCTCGGCCGTGCCGACGCTTCGCCAGTAGAGGGGGCAGGCGCCCTGGCAGGCCAGGAAGGCGGCGCAGCCCCTGCAGGCTTCAGGCGCGAATTCCTTGTTCTTGAAGTACGAAGAGCGGTCCGAAAGCCATACCGCCTTGAAATCCTTCTCCAGGATCGAGCCGACGGGCTCGGGCCAGGAGGAACAGGGCAGGATTTCTCCATACGGATTTACGTGGACGAGGCCATCGAGGGCGGCGCAGCTCTTGTTTCCAAGGCCGCGAGCGACCGGGTTATAGAGGCAGTAGGGCGTGGGGCTGTACCAGAAGAAGGTCAGACCGCAGGCCAGGGCCTCCTTCCTCACCTCGTCCACGACAGCTCCGGCCTCCGAATAGGGCACGAGGAGCTTCATGCTCGAAAGGCCGCGCCCCGAGGGGATGAAGAGGTTCATCGAGAAACGCCTGACGCCGAGGTCCCTGAGGAAGGCGGGCAGCCGCACGAGGCTTTCCCTGTTGAGGCTCGTGAGGGTCGTATTGGTCTGGACCGAGATGCCGGCCTTCAAGAGGTTCGCGATGCCCGCAACCGTTCGGTCGAAGCCTCCCTTTCGGGCGACGAGCCTGTCGTGGACCTCCCGGTCGGGGCTTTCGAGGCTGACCTGGGCCGTCTCTATGCCCGCCGCCCTGAGCGACGCCGCGCGTTCCGCCGTCGCAAGGCTGCCGTTCGTGATGAGATTGGTCCTCAAGTCCAGATCCCTCGCGTAGGCGGCGAGTTCCTCGAGGTCGTCCCGCAGGAGGGGTTCTCCGCCCGTGAAGGAGAAGAAGGGTATCTTGGCCTCTTCCCTGAACATGCGGATGACCCGCCGGGCGTCCGCCGTCGAAAGCTCGGCCTTGCCGGGGATCACGGGTCCGCTCCTGCAGGGCGAGTCGCAGGAGGCTTCGGCGCCAGGGGAGCGGGTGCCGACTTCAATTCCGGATGCGGAGGAGCCGCTTGCGTGGCCAGCAACCTCGTCTCCGCAGGCGGCATAGCAGAAGAGGCAGGCGGAGTTGCAGCGGTAGGTCAGGGCGAGTTCGCCGATGACGGGCAGGCGCGTGAAGCTGAAGTCGTAGGGGACGCGGCCGAGCTCGACCGGCCGGCCTGCGCTCGCGTCCTCGATTTCCGAAAAGAAGGCCTCGAGGTCCGCGGCCCTGGCGCTGTCCATGCCAGGGATGTCGCACAACTTTCCTCCTCGGGCGAGCCAGTCGAGGATGGCTGCTCCCGACCCGCCGAGCTTGTAGACCCGGTTGGGCGGCAGGATGAGGACGCTGTCTTCGGCCCGGAAGAGCAGCCAGGGCTCGAGAGTCGCATAACGCTTCTCGAGGCCGGCGAGGCGGTCGCGGAGGCGCGGGATGGCGGCGTCGAATGGAGAGCGCGGCGCGGCATGGGTAGCGCGCGGCGCGGCGGCCGGCGAAGCGCCGGAAATGGCGTCAGACGCGCTGCCCCGACCGGCGGCCGGCCTCGCTTCAGGCACCGTCCCATCGCCCCTGCGCCGCCACAAGGGAAGGCTCAATGGGCGCCTCCCGACACGCAGGCGGAATGGCAGGCCGAATGGCAGGCCGAGTGGCAGGCCGAATGGCAAGCCGAGTGGCAGGCATCGTGGCAGGCGTTGTGGCAAGCCGAGTAGCAGGCGCCGACGGTGCCGCCGGGGGCGGTGTGGCAGCCTGAGAAGCAGGCGCTGCTCCGCATGAAGTCGGCGTAGCCCGTGTTGAGCTCCCTCGGGAGCGAGATGGCGGCGTAGGGCCCGGCGTGGTGGCAGGAGTGGCCGTAGCCCATCCAGTACCAGTAGTAGGGATTCGAGGCGAAGGCCCCGCCGCGTTGGGCGGCCGCAGGCGCGGCACCGGCGGCGCCTGCGGCGCCTGCGGCCGTCTCCGCCTCGGCGGTCTCGATGAGCTTGCGGTAATGGGCCTTGGTAGCCTCGAGGTCGCAGTCCCAGACCTTCTCCTGGAGGCGCTTGATCGCCGCCTCGAAGAAATCCGCCATGAGGCCCGAGAGGACCCTGCCCTCGGCGTCGAAGGCGGCGAGGAAGGCCTCCTCGTACTCTCCCTTGGCCTTTTCCGCGGAAAGTACGTGGATGCGCAAGGGATCGCTCGAGACGAGCTCGATGAGGCCTTGCTGGACGAGGCCGTCGACCATGATGGACGCGACACGCGGCAGGGGCAGCTCCATGAGGAGGGCCACCTCCACGGGGTGGAGGTCGGCAGCCACCTTGCCGGGGACCTGGTAGGAGCCGACGAGGAGGCGGGGCGGGGCCCAGCTGTCGCCTGCCCAGCTGATGCCGGCGAGGAGGGCCTTGCGTTTCCGGTAGGTCTCAAGCCGCTTCGAGAAGAGGAAGAGGGCGAGGCCCACGAGGACGAGGATGATGGAGCCCGCGATGACCGGCTTCTGCCGCAGGTTGACGTCGAAGTAGTCGACGGACGGAGCCGCTTGCTCTTCCGGGAGGCCCGCGGCGGGGGCGGAACCTCCCGAGGTCGCTTTCCCCTCCCAGGACTGGAGGCTTGCCTGCGAAAGGTCGAGGTAGCCCGCGGGGAAGTAGAGCTCGAGGCGCTGGGTCCCCTGGGGCGGCACATCGGACTGGTAGAAGCGGCCGGTGAGCCAGTACGAACCGTCCTCGCCCTTCGTGCCAAACCAGTCGATCCTGTTCTCCGCGTTGACATGCTCCTCGGTCTTGAGGGGGATGGCCGCCTTGTCCGAGTCCGCGAGGGTCTCCGAGGCTACCGTCCTGGGGAAGACGACGTCGAGGATCCGCTTCTGGATACCGTACTCCCAGAGGCTCGGCTCCCAGTCGAAGTAGACGAGGTCGCTGCCATCGGCTGCCTTCGTGGTGCCGATGAACCCCGAGGCGGCGAAGTCGACGCCGAAGGAAAGGTTATACCAGGCTGTGCCGCTGAAGGCCCTGCCGCCCGCGAGGACGACATCATAGCGTCCGCCGCCCAGGTCCTTGATGGAAAGGGCAGTGCGGCCGCCGTCGGGGAGGTCTGCCCAGCAGCGCGCCATGTCCCAGACCGGCGCGTAGGAGTGCTCCTCGTAGTAGAAGCCGTGCATGGAGCCGCCCGAGGCCTTCCACTCGAGGCGTTGGCTGACCGTAGCCTTGCCGTCGGGCCGCAGTACGACGGTGATGCCGGCCGACGAGAGCTCGGCCTCGAGGGCAGCCGCAGAGAAGACGGCTGCGAGGGAGAAGACCAGTGCGAGGGCGATGGCCCTTGTCCGCGGGCTCTTCATTTGAGTTCCTCCTCGATGGCGATACGGTCTGAGCCTGGTATTTCGGAAGATACGCGGTCGCGCGCCTTCACGATGAGGGCTGCCTTCTCGCGGAGGGCCGCGGCCACGCGGGCTTCGCCGTCTTCGATCGGATGGCTGTCCTTCGAGCCGAAGCGCTTCTCGATGGCCGTCTCGTCCGACTCCCTGAGCCAGGCATCGACGAGTTCGAGGGCATCGCCCATGGCGGCGAGAGCCGCTGGGTCATAGGAGGGACCGCCTTCGCGCCCTCCCCCGCCCTTGCCATCGGCCGGGCAGCTCTCGAGGAAGCGGCGCCCCTCGAGGACCACGAGGTCGCGGGCCCTGGCCACCTCGCCATCGGCCAGGCGGAGGGCCGAAAGGTGGAGGAGCCTGTCCCTGCCTTCCTCGAGCTTCCTGGCCGCAGAGAGGGCGGCGAGCCTCTCTCCTTCAGCCGCGGCCGCCCTGGGGCCAAGGCCGGTCACGAAACCGGCCGCGACGAGGACGATGATGGCGCCAGCGAAGCCGAGAGCGGCTATCGCGGGGCCGTAGCCTCCGGCAATAAGAAGGACGCCTGCGGTCAATGCGAGGAAGAGGGCGCCGAGGCCGAGGGCGGAATGGCAGAGGAAGCGGAAGTAGTTCCGGATGGTCATACGGAAAGACTATAGCGTCGGCGCGGGAACAACAAGGCATCCCGGGGGACAGTCTGCAGGGAGGACGGCCGCGAGGGCGGCCATCCGGGTGAAGGACTCCGGCCCTTCCCGCCTGAAGGAGCCGAGGCGCGGATCGCAGGAGGTGCAGGCTTCGACCGAGAGGAGGGCTCCGATGCCGAGGCGGCGGGCAAGGGCGAGGTTCGCGGCCCTGAGGTCGAGCATGGTCCGGCCTCCCTCGGCGCGTACGGCCCCGGTTCCGAATTCGCGGGCGAAGGA
>Ga0209099_1004845_pt1 | contig 10014 bp, 6 predicted proteins | sample AD_JPNHW2_MetaG_FD_184430 | JGI IMG/M metagenome (GOLD analysis project Ga0209099, IMG submission 184430) | Active sludge microbial communities of municipal wastewater-treating anaerobic digesters from Japan - AD_JPNHW2_MetaG (SPAdes) (version 2) | ecosystem: Engineered > Bioreactor > Anaerobic >...
AGGCCGGCTAGGTCCTCGTCCGGGCCGTAGCCCACGAAGGACCGCATGGCGGGATTGGCGTAGATGGTGAGGTCGTCCGCGCCAATGAGCCAGATGCCCATCGGCGCGGTCTCGGCGAGGGTCCGGTAGAGCGTGAGGGATTCGTTGAGGGCAGCCTCGGCCCTCTTGCGCTCCGTGATGTCGACGACGCTGGCTATCGTGCCCGTCACCTTGCCGTCGACTCCGTACATCGGCGCGCCCGAGAGGAGGACGAAGCGTTTCTCGCCCTTGCTCGTCAGCATGACCGCCTCGTAGCTCGAGCTTATCCCCCGCAGGCGCGACTCGAAGCCTGCCCGGGCCTTCTGCACCGATTCGGGAGCGAAAAGGTCGAAGCAGTTGCGGCCCTCGAGCGCTTCGACCGAGTCCACGTCGAGGAGCTTCGCCAGGGCGGGATTCGCGTAGGCCGTCATGGCGTCGAGCGTGACCTGCCAGATGCCCGAGGCCGTCGTCTCGCTCAGGGCCCGGTAGCGCTCGAGGCTCTCGGCCAGGGCCATCTCCGCCTTCTTGCGCTCCGTGATGTCGAGGAGGCTGACGAGGAGGCCGTCCTGGAAGGTCACGGTGCTGATGATGGCCACGAGCTCCTCGCCGCCCGCGGTGAAGAGCCTGCTCTCGAAGGCCTCGAAGGGCCTGCCGCCGGGCCTTGCCGCCTCGCGCCAGCGGTCCTCGACTTCCTTCTTCGCCGCGGGATCCGGGTAGGCCCGGTCCCAGATGCTGGTCGTGGAGCCAAAGTCCTCCATGGAGTAGCCGAGGAGGGAGACGAAACGGCGGTTGTACCTGAGGGCCTTTCCCTCGCGCGTGAAGATGGCGAGGGGCAGGGGGGCCTCCTCGAAGAGGGTCATGAAGCGGACTTCGTTCCGCCTCGACTCGTCCTCGACCTGCCTGAGCTTCGAGACGTCGACCAGGGTGGCGAGGAGGCGGCCCTCGACGATGCGCGCGCCGATGAGGTAGTAGCCGTCTGACCCGTCCCTGCGGCGCACGCGGTACTCGCCCGCCTCGACCTCGGCGCCCGTCGCCTCCGCCGCCTCCACCGCGGCCTGCCAGGCGGCGCTCACCGACCTGCGGTAGTCGGGGTCGGGATAGGCGGCCTTCCACCACGCCTCGACATCGGGGAGCTCCGCGAGGGAATAGCCGATTTCCGTCGTGAAGCGGCGGTTCAGGGCCTCGAAGCGACCGCCCATGGAGACGCAGGCCAGCGCTATGGGCGCTTCCTCGAAAAAGCGGCGGAAGAGATCGTCGTTCTTGCGGAAGGGACGGCCGAGGAGCTCGAGCGCCGCCCTGATGCGGGTTCCAGACCCTGGCCTTGCCATGGCTTCAATAGTAGTCGGGAGGACAGGGCTGTCAACCGAGGCGGCGGGCCGGAAGGGGCGTTTCAGGCCTTGCGCGCGGCCTTGTCCGCGTACATGAGGGCGTCGATGCGCGAGAGGAAGCCCCTGCCGTCGCGGTCCGCGGCCGCGTCGAAGAGGCCTGCGCCGACGCTGAAGGAGAGGCGGTAGGGCCGGCCCGAGCCCTCGTTGAAGGCCGTCACCGCGCGCCTGAGCCTCGCCACCACGTCGGCCAGCCTCCCCTCGTCGCCGAGGCCGAGGACGATCACGAACTCGTCGCCGCCGTAACGCGCCACGAGGTCGTCCGTGCGGACGAGGCCCTTGAGCACTGAGGCCGCGTCCTCGAGGGCGCGGTCGCCAAGCTCGTGGCCGAGCCGGTCGTTGATCGACTTGAAGTCGTCGAGGTCCACGAGGATGGCGCCGAAGCGGTGCCCCTTGCGGGCAGCGGCTATGCGCTCCTCGAGGTCCTCGTCGAGGCTCCGCCGGTTGGCCGCCCCGGTGAGGTGGTCGGTGGAGGCCTGGGCCCGCTGGATGTTGTAGGAGGAGATGACGAGGAAGAGGGTCATGGCCGGCCAGATGAGGACGAGGCCGTAGAAGAGGTTCTGGAGGGCGGCGGCGGCCACCACTGGGACGGGATAGGAAACGAGGGCCATGAGGACCCTCCGGCTCACGAGGCGCCGTTGCGAAAGGATGAAGAAGAAGACCGCGACGCAGAGGAGGAAGGCGTAGCCCGCGAACCAGTTGAAGCCGGGTCCGCGCACGTAGTGGTTCGCCGCGTTCACGCTGAAGATGAAGCCCGTGAAGGGCGTGACGAGGGCCGCCGTCGCTCCGACGCCGTAGAGGAAGGCCATGGGCAGCCTGAGCCGGTACAGGCGCCTGAGGTCGCCCTTCAGCTGGTAGTCGGCATAGAGGAAGAAGACGACGAGGGGGAGGAGGTGGAAGAGGAAGTAGGCCGTGTTGGCGGCGTAGACCGCCGCGCGCCCCGCAGGCCCGGGCAGGCCGCCGACGAGCCAGGCGGCCAGGTCGAGGACGATCATGAGGGCGGTGGCCGCGGCCATGGAGAGGAAGAGCCTCGTCCCCGTCGTCGGGGCTCCGCCCTGCCGCCCATACTCGCCATGGGCCACGATGGCTATGATGCAGAGGCAGAGGACATCGATCTCGAGCTTGAGGGCTGTTTCCATATCCATGGAAATCATAGTTGCGGAGACGGGGATAGTGAAGGGGAAGCGGCGCTGGCTTGCTGTATACTTGCTTCCATGAAGCCCCGCCTAGCGCCCCTCCTTTCCGTCCTCGCCCTGTCCCTCCTCCTCCCGGCCGGGAGGCTCTGGCCCCAGGCAGCCCGCCAGCCCGCGGGCGGCTCCGGCGCCGCGGCAGGCCCTGCAGCGGCGACCGTTGCGGGTGCGGCGCGAGCGAGCCTCGCCCTCCTCGAGCCCTACTGGGAGGGCTTCGGCAACGATTCCGAGGGCCGGCTCCACAAGGTCTGGCGGGCCGCCCTCGCCCAGGCCTCGGAAGACCTCTCAGGCAGCCTCGTCCTCGAGACCATGCCCTGGAACGCCAAGGTCGCGGCGGGCAGGCCCTTCATCCGGGCCATCCTCTCGGGGGAGCCCGGTTCCTACACCGCCCTCTTCAAGCTCGAACGCAGCGAAGAGAGCCTCGACATGAAGTACTGTCCCTTCGAGTCCGTCGAGGCGAGCCTCTTCCTGGAATTCGCCCGCGCCCTCGAGGCCCTCGCCCGGCCCGTCCTGCCCAGGGCCGCTGCCCCGGCTCCCGTCCTCGTCGATACCTTCCCCCTGGGCGAGCTCCAGGGCGTGGACCTCCCCTCCCAGGCCTCCAACCTCTATCCCTACGGCATCGCCGCAGGCCTCGACGGGAGCCTCCTCGTCGCCTGCGGCTTCACCGTCCTCGAGCTCGACCAGTCCTGGCAGGTGCGCGGCCTCCCCGCCAAGTCCCTCTCGGACGAGGGGAACATGGGCTTCGCCTACGGCCTCCAGGCCACGCCCGCGGGCAGGATCTTCGTCCGCGGCATGGACGGCATGTCCCTCTGGTCCTTCGCGCCTGGCTCGACGACGGGCGAGCGCCTCCGCCTCGACCTGCCCGTGGGCTCCACCTTCGGCGTCATGGACGACGGCTCGCCCTTCGTCGTCGCCATGCAGCCGCGCATGGCCCGCGTCTGGCGCCAGGGAGGCCCCGGCTCCCCCCTCGACCCCTCGGCCTCCCTCGAACTCCCCCTCGTCAAGGACGCCATCGTCTTCGGCGCGGCAGCGGGCCCCGACGACACCATCTGGCTCCCCGACACCTCGCGGACGAACATCCGCATCGTCACGCCGGAGGGCATCCTCCGCGACATCGTCTATCCCGAGCTGCCCCAGGGCAGCGTCATCATGAAGCTCCGCGTCCTCGCGGACGGCTCCTTCGTCGCCGCGACGAACGCCGACCTGCGGCGCTTCGCCCGCGACGGGCGCCTCCTCTGGACCTGGGACGGCAGGGCCGAGGGACTCTCCATCCTCTTCTCCGCCACCGACCTCATCGCGGGGCCCGACGGCCTCTTCTACCTTTCGGACACCACGGGCCGGAGGATCATCCGCCTCTCGGAGCGGCCGGCCAGCCTGCCTCCCGCCCTCGCGAGGGTGGCGGCGGCGACGAGGGCCTGCCTCGCGGAAGGGCGCAAGCCCGAGCCCTGGCTCGCCCTAGCCGATGCCTACGAGGCCATGGGCGGCTACGAGGCCGCCCGCCTGGCCCTCGGCCGCTACCTCGAGCTCAGGCCCGCGGACGCGGCGGCGGCCGACCGCAAGCTTGCCCTCCAGGCGGCCCTCGTCAAGGCGAGGGCGAGCGCGGCCGAGGCCGAGGTCGCCTCAATCCTCAGGCGCTACGGACCCGAGACCGCGCGCGAGGCCTACACGCGGGCCATGCGCGCCCTCGAGAGCCTCCGCGCCCTCCTCCCCCAGGACCCCGCGGTTCCCGCCCGCATGGCCGCCCTGCGCAAGCTCATGAGCGAGGCCGAGGGCGGCGCGGTGCCCGCGCCCCAGCCGGCTCCCACGGTGGAGCGAGTCGAGTTCGCATCCCTCTTCCCCGCCCTCCTCCAGGTCTACCGTACCCGGCCCGCCGGCGCCGTCCTCGTGCGGAACGACCGCCCCGAGGCCCTCCGCGACCTAAGGGCCGAGCTCTTCATCCCGCGCTACATGGACTACCCGGCCGCGGGCCCCGTGGTCCCCCGCCTCGAGCCCGGCGCCGAGGCAAGGCTCGGCCTCGCCGCCCTCCTCAACGAGAAGGTCCTCGACGTCGAGGAGGACATCCCGGTCCAGGCCCTCGTCACCCTGAGGTATTCCGACTCAAGCGGCGAGCGCTCCTTCGAGCTCACCCGCCAGGTCGTCCTCTACCGCCGCAGCGCCCTCACCTGGGACGACACGGGCAAGCTCGCCTGCTTCGTGACCCCCAACGAGGACACGGTGGCGCGCGAGGCCTTCAGGATGCTCAAGGCCAGGCCCGGCGCCCCCGCCTTCTCGGAGTCATCCCGCCGCGCGGCCGCGATCTGCGACGCCCTCGGCGCCCTCCCGCTTTCCTACGTGCCCGACCCGGCCTCCTCCTTCGACGCGGCCTCGGAGGACCACGCGATGGTCGACACCGTCCGCTTCGCGCGCACGACCCTGGCCTACGGCGGCGGCGACTGCGACGACACGACGGCCCTCCTCGCATCCCTCCTCGAGGCGGCGGGACTCAGGACGGCCATCCTCACGACGCCGGGACACGTCTTCCTCGCCTTCGATTCGGGCGAGAAGGCGGAGTCGGCCTGGCTCTTCACGGCCCCCGGCTTCGAGACCCTCGCCTCGGGCGGGAGGCTCTGGATCCCCCTCGAGTCGACCAACCTCGGCCAGGGCTTCACCGCCTCGTGGAAGGCCGCATCGGCCCTCGTCGCGCGCTACCGGGGCAGCAGGGACTTCGGCTTCCTCGCCCTCGCGGACGCGCGGGCCTCCTACCCGGCCCTCCCCCTCCCGCCCTCGAGCCTCCCCGTGCCCGCCGCCGATCCCGAGGCCCTCGCGGCCCTCGACGCGGCCGCGGCCGCCGACCTCGAGCGAGGGCTCTACGCGCCCGTCTCGGCGGCCCTCGAAGCGGCGAGGAAGGGACTGTCGGGAAGGGACTGGTCGAAGGCGACGAACAGGATCGCGCAACTCGAGGCGCGCTTCGGCAGGACGGACCGCGCCCGGGCCGCCCTTGCGGAGATCGTGGCCCGGGATCCCGGCTATGTCGCCGCCTACCTCAACCTCGCGTCGCTCTGCCTCGGCGAGGGGAGGCGCGAAGAGGCCCTCGCCTGGCTCGGCAAGGCCTCCGCCGTCGCGCCGGGCTCGGGCCAGGTGGCCGACTACGCCGCCAGGACCGGCCTTGCGCCAGGCGCCGCGGGCCTCGCCTCTGGCGGCCAGCCTCCTGCGGCCGCGCAGACCGGGGCCGCAGGCGGCGCCGCGGCGGCCCAGGCCGGCGGCGCTCCCGCCGGCGGGGACAGGGCCGCGGCCCAGGGCCAGACCGGCTGGGAGGACTGATCAGGCGCCGGAGCCGCCTCCGCTCTCCACGGGCGCGGCCGCAGCTGCGGCCTCCACCCGGGCCGGCTCGGCCGCGAGCCGCCCCGGGAACCAGGGCACGAGGGCCGACACCGAAGCCCGGTAGTCCCGGTAGTCCCGGTAGGCTAGTCGTCCTCGCAGGCCTTGGTCGATTCGGCAAGGAGCTCGCGGATGGCTGCCGCGGTCTCCTCGGGCCTCTCCTGGTGGGGCAGGTGGCCCGCGCCGGCGATGAGCCGCGAGCGGCCGTAGGGCGCGACCCGCATGAGGAGGTCGACGCCCGCGGGCGGGACCACGGAGTCCTTCTCGCCCCAGATCACGGCGAGGGGCTGGCCCCAGCGCGCGAGCTTCCGCTGGTAGCCGCCCTGGCCCAGCATGATGGTGAGGGCGAGGCTCCGGAAGAGCGAGAAGTAGGCACGGAGCTGGGACTCGCTCCCCACGCGTTCCTGGACGCGGAGGGCGAGGAAGTCGCGGTCGGCCTCGGGCAGGGCGTCGAGGTCGGCGTAGTAGGGCCTGAGCGACTCGTAGGCCGCCTTGGGGTCGTCGCGATAGGCACGATAGTAGCGCTCGCCGAGGCCGGGAAAGAGGCTCGAGGGATTGACCGAGGTGGCGGGCGGCATGGGAAGGCCCCCGTCCATGAGGACGAGGCCGCGCACGAGCTCGGGCCGCTTGAAGGCGACACGCTCGGCCACGACGGCGCCGAGGGACGAGCCCGCGACGATGGCGCCGTCGGGAGTCTCTGCCTCGAGGAGGTCGAGGGCGGCCTTGGCGCAGTAGCGTATGGTTACCTTGCCCTCGGCCTTGGACCTCCCGAAGCCGGGCAGGTCCATGGCGAGGACGCGCTGCTTTCGTGCGAGGATGGGCAGGACGTGGCGGAAACTGTCCCCCTCGTCGCCGAGGCCGTGGATGAAGAGGATGGGCGGCAGCTCTTCCTTGCCTGAGTCGCGGTTGGAGGGCTTCTTGGAGGCCTGCGAATCGAAGAAGAAGAGCTTCCCCTTGAGGGGGCCGCGGTCGAGCTCCCGCCCGTACTTCTCCATGGTTGCGAAGGGTTTCATGCTTCCTCCTGGTGCTGCGTGTTCATGCGGTCATGACGCTCGCTGCGCTCGCTAATGAGCGAGGAAATTTATTGTACATTGCGGCCTTCGGCCGCATGTTCATAACGCTCACTTCGTTCGCTAATGAGCAAGGAAATTTATCGTACATCGCCGCCTTCGGCGGCGTGCTCATCCATCGCACGGAGGCGGCGGGAGAGGTCGCGGGCGAGGTTCATGATAATTATGCCGAAGATTCGCGTGTCGAGGTGGAAGATGCCGTGGATGGCGCGGTTCGAGATGGTGACGAACCTGCAGGGAGAGAGGGCCACGATGGTGGCGGCGGAGGGCATGACGTCGAGGAGCTCCATCTCGCCGAAGGTCTCGCCCTCGCCGATCTCGAGGAGGGGGATGCCCTTCTTGGACACGGCCACCCGGCCCTCGAGCATGAAATAGATCCGGTCGTTGGGCTCGCCCTCGCGGATGATGGTCTCGCCGGCCGCGGCCTGGGCCGACTCGAGGAAGGGGCGGAGCCGGTCGATCTCCTCGCCCTGGAGGGCGCCGAAGAGGGAATACTTCTGGAGGGAGGCCGTGTCGATCATTGGCCTACCGTAGCACGGGCGCCGGCGGGAGGCAATAGAAAACCCGCCACAAGCCTTTTGCGGCCGGGCTTCCGGGGAACTATGCTTTCATCTGGAGGCACGCATGCTCGAGTGTTACAGCCCGGAAAAAGGCTCCATCCAGCCCTGCGCCAAGGGAAAGGCCGCCATCCTCGTCTTCAGCTCGCCGAGCGAGGAGGAACGCGCCGTCCTCACGGGCGAGTACGGCATCGACCAGCACGACCTCGCCTCGGCCCTGGACCCCGACGAGCTCGGGCGGATCGAGGCCCGCGGCGACATGGTCGTGGCCATCCTCAAGCGGCCGAGGAACTTCACGGGGGAGGACCAGCTCCTCTTCACGGTCACCTCGCTCGGCCTCTTCTTCACGAAGCGCCGCCTCGTCATCGTGGCGAGCGACGACCTCGGCCTCTTCGAGGACAGGGCCATCCGCAAGGTGGGCGACATCAGGGACGCCATCCTCAAGATCCTCTACGGCACCATAGCCCACTTCCTCGGCCACCTCAAGGTCATCAACATGCTCTCCGAGACCCTCGAGGGGCGCATCAGCGCGTCGATGGAGAACCGCTACCTCCTCGACATGTTCACCCTCGAGAAGAGCCTCGTCTACTTCGTGAACGGCATCGACTCGAACCAGGCCGTCCTCGAGAAGATGCGCGGCGCCGGGACGAAGCTCGGCTTCACGGAGGAGCAGCTCGAGACCCTCGACGAGATCCTCATCGAGAACCGCCAGTGCTCCAAGCAGGCGGAGATCTACTCGAACATCCTCACGGGCCTCATGGACGCGCGCTTCTCCATCGTCAACAACAACCTCTCCGTCCTCATGAAGCGCCTCACGGTCATCTCGATCGTCTTCATGCCGATGAACCTCCTCGCGGGCATAGGCGGCATGTCGGAGTTCACGAGCTGGACGACGGGCATGCCGCGGTGGCTGTCCTACGGCCTCTTCGTCCTCGGCCTCGTGCCCCTCGGCTTCCTCACCTCCTGGGTCCTCGACCGCGCGGGCCGCGAGCACAGCCGCCGGGAGGAGAGGATGCATGCGCGCATGCTCAGGAGGATCAAGCCCGCAAGGTGAGGGGAAGGAAAGGCGCGGGCCGGGGGCCCGCGAAAGGAGTCGACCATGGAGATCGCCGATATCACGGACAGCGAAGTTCCCGCCTACTGCAAGTGCCTCGAGGACTGGTCGCACGAATTCGACGACGAGGGCGGCCGCAAGCTCGCCTGGTACGGGAGGATGAGGGAACGGGGCCTCAGGGTCAAGCTCGCGCGCGAGGACGGACGCGTCGTGGGCATGATCCAGTACGCGCCCGCCGAGGCCGCGCCCGTCGAGGGCGAGGGCATCCACTACGTCTACTGCGTCTGGGTCCACGGCTACGACCAGGGCCCGGGCAACCACCAGGGCCGCGGCATAGGGAAGGCCCTCCTCGCTGCGGCGGAAGAAGATGCGAAGGCCCTGGGCTCGAAGGGCCTCGCGGCCTGGGGCCTCCGCCTCCCCTTCTTCATGCGCTCCGCCTGGTTCAAGCGGCAGGGCTACAGGGTGGTGGACCGCGACGGCATGATGGAGCTCGTCTTCAAGCCCTTTGTCGAAGGCGCCGCGCCTCCGCGCTTCCTCGCGCGCCGGGACAGGCCCCTGGCGGGCGCCTCGCGCGTGGCCGTGACCGCCTACACGAACGGCTGGTGCCCGGCGCAGAACATCGTCTTTGAGCGCGCACAACGCGCCTCGGCGGACTTCCCCGGCGCCGTGGACTTCGTGGGCATCGACACCTCGGACAAGGCGACCCTGGCCGCTCGAGGCATCTCGGACGGCCTCTTCATCGACGGCAAGGAAGTGAGGACGGGCCCGCCGCCGAGCTACGAGAAGATCCGCGGCCTCATCGGGAAACAGGTCCGGAAACGGCACCTTGCAGGCCGCGGCTAAGGGCAATCCGTCCGGGAGAATACCACAGAGTCACAGAGACACAGAGGCAAGAGGGAGGTCGAAAAGAAGAGGGGAAAAAGGGAGGAGATTCCAGCGGGCATGGGGCATCGCGTCCTGGCGCGGGCCGCGATGTCCCGGGGCGGCGCCATGGTCCGTACCAGCTGGTATTATCTATACATAGTAACAACTTGGCCCACTTGACCCTCTCCTCGGGTCGCGGCTAACCTTGAGGCAAATTCGAGAGGGCGCCTAGGGTTCCTCTTCGGAATGCGTCCGCCCGGCGGCGGAGTCGACCTGGGTTGCCGCGGAATCGCCTGCGCGATTCCGCGACGCGAACCGCGTCGATTCCCGGCCAGGGGATCGACGCGGTTCGCGAAGGATGGTCCGAGCGGCGCCGGCGGGGGCCATGAGCCGCTTAAGCGGTCCTGGGCGCCCCGATACACCCACGGGAAAAAAGCCCGAGGAAGGAGTCTCGACCATTCGAGGCTCCTTCCTTGTTTTTTTAAATCACGAGGGAGGCGCCCCGTCATAGATCGGAGG
>Ga0209099_1004846_pt1 | contig 10012 bp, 9 predicted proteins | sample AD_JPNHW2_MetaG_FD_184430 | JGI IMG/M metagenome (GOLD analysis project Ga0209099, IMG submission 184430) | Active sludge microbial communities of municipal wastewater-treating anaerobic digesters from Japan - AD_JPNHW2_MetaG (SPAdes) (version 2) | ecosystem: Engineered > Bioreactor > Anaerobic >...
GGGAACCACTCGATCTCGTCCGCTTTGGCGAGAACTTCCTTCTTGAAGTCCATGATGCGGATGAACCACTGTTTGACCTGCAGGAACTCGATCGGGGTATGACATCTCCAGCATATGGAGCGGTTCTGCTGCTGCTCCTCCTGCTTGATTATCAGTCCCCGCGCCAGAAGGTCCTCGATTATCTTGGTCCGGGCGTCCTTGACCGGCATTCCCTCGTACGGTCCGGCCAAGGCCGTCATGCGGCCCTGTTCGTCCAATCCCTTTTCGAGCGGAAGCTTGTACTTCATGACCCATTCCAGGTCGGTCTTGTCGCCGATGGTGCAGATCATCACGATACCGGAGCCGAACGCGGGGTCCACCTTCTCGTCGGAGATGACCCTGACCTTCTTTCCGAACACCGGGGTGATGATGTCCTTGCCCACCAGGTCCCGGAACCTTTCGTCCTTGGGGTGCACGGCAATGGTCTGGCAGGTGCAGATGAGCTCCGGGCGCGTCGTTGCGATGACGATATGTCCCGTGCCGTCGGCCAAAAAGAACTTGACGTAGTTGAGCTTCGTAAGGTTCTGGTCGTACTCCACTTCCGCGTCAGCGAGTGCGGTAATGCAGCGGGGGCACCAGTTCACCGGATACTCGCCCTTGTACGCCAGACCCTTCTCCAGCATCTTCAGGAAGGATATCTGCGTTATGCGGCGATAGTACGGCGCGTCCGTCTGATAGTAGACGGAGGGGTCCATGCTCTCTCCCAGTATCTCGAACTGCTCCTTCATCGACTCTATGAACGAGTTGGCGTACTCCTCGCACAACCTGATGTACTCCTGCCGGGGCAGGGAGTACTTGTTGATGCCGTACTTCTTTTCCACTCTAACTTCGACCGGCGTTCCGTTGACGTCGAAGCACAGGGGGAACATCACGTTGAAGCCCCGCTGCCGGTGGTAGCGGGCGGCGAAATCGATCAGCGAGTAGCCAGTGGCGTGCCCCAGATGCAGGGAGCCGGAGGCGTACCTCGGAGGGTTGTCAACGGAATAGACCGGCGCGTCCGAATCCTGATCGAACTTGTAAAGCTCCCAGTCCTTCCACTGCTTCTGCCACTTCCTTTCGGTCGTTATAGCCTCGTATTGCGCCATGGACTGGAAAGGGAATGGGAAGTGGTTTAAAAAAGGTTGCTGAGCGCCTCAGACCTTTTTATGCAGGTTCTTCTTCATCCGCACGTCCAGGTTATGCTCCTTCTTGTCCTTGACGATGCGGTCCAGGTTGTTCATCAGTTCGACCGTCGCCTGGCCCAGCGACCAATCGACCGCCTTGGTCATGAAGTGCGAGTTCTCCGTGCTCAGCCGGCCGATCAGGGAGTACTTGGCTCGGTTCCCGGTGTTGTTGTACTTGCTCACATGGATGGTGAACAGCAGCGGCCGGGTGAACTTGGATATCTTGACCAGGCCGGACTGCATCTCCTTCTCCATGATTTCCAGGGAGAAGCGGTCCTCCTCGTCCAGTCCGGAGATCTGGGTGTAGACCATGTCCCTGTTCCGTACGGACGCCACCAGCTCCAGGATATCGTACTTGGTTACTATTCCGACCATGCGGTCGCCGGAGACCACGGGTATGGTGGAGATGTTCTTCTCGACCATGGTGTTGATCGCTTTCGTAAGATCGTCCTCGGCGGTCATGGTTATCGGCGAGTCATGCATTAACGAACGAACCTCCATCTCCACCGGGTTGTTGTTCCCGCCCTTGTCCTGGCGTCCCATGGCCTGGGTACCGGGGCCGGTCCAGGAGTACTGCACGATGTCCCTGATGCCGATGATGCCGACCAGTCGGTCCTGGTCATCCACGACCGGAACGGTCCGTACCTCCAGGTCGCGCATCAGGCTCATGGCGTTCTTGATGAGGTCCTTCTCGTGTATCGAGCGCGCGCTGTCGCTCATCACGTCAGCTATCTTGAGCGCCTTGATCTCCTTCAGCTTCGGAAGGACGGATATGACGTTGGCGCGGGTCACTATGCCCAGGAGGGCCTTTCCCTTGGTCACCGGCAGTTGCCGGTAACCGGTGGAGAGGAAGTGCTCGGCGACCTCGGTCAGGGGAGTGTCGATGTTGATCTCTGGAGTGGTCTCCACCATCGTCTTGGCCTTGGTACCGATGACCAGGTTCTTCTTACGGATCACGGCGCCGTAGCTGATCACCCCGACCAGCTTCTTGCCGTCGACCACCGGTATCTCGTGCAGGTCGGACGACTTCATCTTTGCCACAACGTCGGAGAGAGCGGTCTCCGGGTCAACGGTCTCGAACTTTTTCCTCATCAGGTCGCCAACCTTGTTGGCGTCAATCAGGGACCTGAGCAGTTCCCTCTTCTTCATTCCCTCGATGCTTTCTCCAACCATTTTAGCTCACCTTCGTAGTACTGTAGGGTTTGTTCAGCAAGATAGTTTGCGTTTGAGCTTGTCCTTGATGAAATCAACGACGTCGTCCGCCGATATCCGGGTCTGCTCTGACGTGTCCCGGTCGCGTATCGTTACGTCCCCCTTCTCCAACGTATCGTAATCGACCGTCACGCACCACGGCGTGCCGGCCTCGTCCATTCTGGCGTACCGCCGTCCGATGGAACCCGAGTCGTCGTAGTAGGTCACCATGCCCTCCTCGCGCAATGCCAGGTCCAGGGCCTTGGCCACCACTTCCATGCCGTCCTTGGCCATAAGAGGGAACACGCCCACCTTTATCGGGGCCACGGCCGGTTTCAATTTGAGCGTCACATAGCCATCCTCCTTCTCGGAATAGGCATGCTCCAGGCAGCTGTACAGGATGCGGTCCAGGCCGTGCGACGGCTCGATGACGTGCGGTACGACCCGGACGCCGTTCACCTTCTCCTTGACCCGTACCACCTCAAAATACATTCCATCGAGATCTACAGGCTGGCCGTCGATGGTGACCGTCACCAGTCCATCATGAACGGCCGAGGCGTCCATTCCCTCCAGCTGCTTCTTGATGTCTCCCGCCGCACCTTTGAAGCGCGGGCCTAGGGCGCCGAACTTAGGCTTTACCACGTCGCGCTCCACGTCCCGAGGCTCGTCGAAGCGCTTGAACGCCGTGAGGTCGGCCTTGGAGAACTTCATGTGCTGCGATAGGTCCCAACAACCGCGGTCCGCGATACCGACTATCTCGGTCCAGCCGAAGCTGATGAGCGTCTCGGCATCCCAGCAGTCGGCGGCGTAATGCGCCATCTCGGTCTTGAGATGCTGGCGGAAGCGCAGCTTCGCCGGATCGATACCGGCGGAAGTGAGGAAGTCGTAGGTCACCCAGATGAAGTAGCCGAGCGTCTGGTTGCCGATGGTACCGTTCTCCACCGCCTCACCGATGGTCATCTCCACTTCCTTCTCGTCCGTGTTCGGCACCAGTCGGACGACCTTGTCCTTGGCGTCCTGGTAGCGGGGCCACGATTTGTCCTCGGGATCGACGAACAGCTCCGCCTCCATCATGTTGAACTCGCGAAGCCGGATCACGCCCTGACGGGGCGATATCTCATTGCGGAACCCTCGACCAACTTGGATGCAGCCGAACGGAAGCTTGTCGCGGCAGTGACGATACAGATTGGTATAGTTCACGAATATGGACTGGGCCGTCTCCGGACGCAAGTAACCGGTACGCCCGCCGCCTGGCCCGATCTTGGTCTTGAACATTAAATTAAATTCTTCCACGTCCGCGAACTCGCCGCCGCAGGGGCACCGCACGTCATTGTCGCGGAGCACCTTCTGCAGCTCCTCCTTGGAAAGCGAATCCGGGTTAGGATGCAATCCCTTTGCCAGATGGTCCGCCCGGAACGATTCGCCGCATGACTTGCACGTAACGGAAAGATCGGCGAAGTTGTCCACGTGCCCGGAGGCTTTGAACACCGCTTCCGGTCCCACGTTGTCGCCGTCTATCTCCACGAACCCTTCCTGGAGCGCGTAGATCTTGCGCCACAGGTCGGCGATGTTGCTTTTCAGCGCTGTCCCTAGGGGACCGTAATCGTAAAGCCCGGCGATCCCGCCGTATATCTCGTACGCGGGGTAGATGAACCCGCGTCTCTTGCATAGGGAGAGCATCTCCCCGGAGCTGACCTCCTTCATTATTGTCTACTCCTTCACTAGCACGGAGATGATATCGTGATCGTATATCATGGCCAGTAGGCGATCCTTGTTATCGCGGACCGGCAATTGGCCGAAGTCGTTCTTGCGCATTATGCGGGCCGCCTCGGAGATGGCGGTCTTCTTGAACACGGTGGTCGGGTCGTGGACCATGAGCTCCTTGATCAGCATCCCCGGAAGCTCGACCTTCGACACCTCGTACCACAGCTTCATGACGTTGCTCAGGCCGTCCCAGGACCAGTGGTTCTCGTCATCCCCGAAGCCCAGGGCGGCGGCCGCATCGGCACCGTCCAGATAGGCCTTGTTGAAGATGTCCCTATCGGTAATTATACCGGTCAGCTTTCCTTGCTCGTCCAGTACCGGCAACGCGGATGATTTGGATACTCTGAGAATTACGTTGGCCACGGCCAAGGTGGACTCCTGGAATATCGGGACGCAAGGAGAACGGATCACCTTCTCCACAGGCAGGTCGATGTTCCTCTTCTCCACGATGCACAGGAGGTCCGTGGGAGTCAATATTCCCACCAGGCGCTTCCCCTCGACCACGGGCAGGTGGCGCATCGTCCCTTCGACCAGGATCTTCGCCGCCTCCTCCACGGTAGCTTTGGGCGAGATGGAGGGATGCTCCCTCTGCATGATGAGGGCGGCCTGCTCCTCGTCCGGCCGATCGAAGATGTCCTGGCGGGTTATCATGCCCGCCAGGGAACCGTCGCTGCGGCGCACCACCGGAAGACCGGTGAGGTTATGCTGCACCATTATCTTCAGGACTTCCTGGCGAGAGCCAGGTACCTGGGCGACTATCGGATTGGACGTCATCACGTCCCCTACGGTGGTTGGCATCTAGTTCTCCTCCCCGGTGGCCCTGACCACGAGGACGGGGCATTTGGCGAAGCGAACCACGCGCTCGGCGACGCTACCCAAGAGCAATTTGGAGAAACCGGTCCGACCCAGGGTGCCCATGACCACCAGGTCATGCTCGGCGGAGAGATCGACTATCTTGCGGGAAGGGGAGCCTTCCTCGATGCGCGTCGTTAGCTTGACGCCCAAGGCCTCAGCCTCCTTCTTCACATAGTCCATGGCCTCCTCGCCCTCCTTCTCCAGCAGCGTATAAACGCTAACGATGGTGGAGTCCATGGGGAAGTTGATGAAGGAGGTCTGGTCCACGACGTAAAGTGCGGTGACCTCGGCGCCGGTCGCCTTGGCCATCTCCAATCCCTTGGTAACGGCAGCCTTGGTGTATTCGCTCCCGTCGGTCGGGATCAGTATCTTCTTGAACAGAGTCATCCTATCATCTCCAGCAATTCTTACCTATGCATACCAGCTCAGGCGCGTCAGAGGCGCTGCGCAACACGAGGTCGGAGACGGGGTCCCCGCCCCGCTGCCTGAGCACCATCAGCTCGCAGCGTGCTCCCGGTTCTATACTTAACGGTTCCTGGCGATTTAATAATTTTCTTCCGTTCATGGCCATGTCCAGAGCGTCCTTCGCTCCGTTCCGGCCCTGCGAACGCAGGAGGCGGGCGGCCACTTCCATCTCGGCCAGCATGTCCGGTAGGCATATCATGGCGTTATCAGTTCCCAGCGCCACGATCAACCCGCTATCCAACATCCTTGCTAGCGGGGGCGTCTTCCCGAAGAACAGGTTCGAGCGGGGGCAAACGACGATGGGAACGCCGGCCTGTGCCACCTTGCGCATGTCGTCATCCGTCGCCTCCGTCATGTGCACTATGTACGAAGGTTTCAGGTCGAGCACCTTGTCGATGTCCTCCCGTACGCGCTCGGAAGCGTGAATGGCGAAGGGCTTTCCCTGTTCACGCGTTTCCTGGGCGAGCTTCTGCAGTTCGGAGTAATCCCAATCGGTAATCGAGGAGACGGCGATGCCGTCAGCGACCTTCAGCAGTCGTCGGGCCCCGGAGCGGCAGAACTCCAATAGCTTCGGCCTTCCCATGATGATCGAGTCGGCCCCCTCGCCGTCCAAACGCCGTAGGTAATCGGAACCATCATAACCGCCCTCTCGGAAATCCAGAAAATGCGATACGCCCCGACGGGCCATGAAGCGCTTCATGGTCAGCATACCGCGCATGATATCGTCTGGCGAGGCCTGCTCCAGGATCCGGTGCTTCAGACCTTTGGGCGGAGCGACCAGCTCCTCCAGGGATATCGCGGGGTCCACGGGAACGATGTAATCGGCGATGTGCGTATGACCGTTGACGAAGGTGGGGACGATCAATCCACGGGCATGAGCGTTACCCTTCTTTCCGCGTCCGATCTCCGCTATCACTCCGTCCTCGATGCCCACGTGACCCGGAAAAAAGCCGTTCTGGCCTAGCACCAGCCCGGAGAGATAACGCATATGCGCTCAAACGCTCTGTCCATATATCAATCGCATGGTGGTAAAGACCAAATTGTTGTTCTGCGTTCGCCGTCGGGAAGTGCGCAAGTGAACGACCTCCTGGCCCTGGCCTTCCTGATGTTCCTGGCGGTGAGCGCCCAGCTGATAGCCTCGCGCTTCGGGCTGTCGGCGGCGATATTCGAGATATTGCTGGGGCTGGCGGTCGGACAAGTTCTAGGCCTTCGTTCTCTGGAGATCGAGTGGTTCTCGTTCCTGGCCGTTCTGGGCGGAATCGGCCTGACCTTCCTGGCCGGGACGGAGATGGAGGTCGAGCGCGTGCGAAGTCAATGGAAGAGCAGCTTGCCCCTCGCCCTGGCCTCCTTCCTCTCCATATTCATCACCGTGCCGTTCGCCCTGCACTATCTCGGCGGATGGTCCTGGGACTCGTCACTTTTAGCCGGGATCGCCCTATCGGAAACATCCGTGGCCATCGTCTACGTCGTTTTGGTGGAGGGCGGTAGGGCGCGGACGGACACCGGTTCCGTGATATTGGCGGCCTGCTTCCTGACGAACCTGATCGCCTCCATCGCTCTGGCGGTACTGTTCGCCCCTCCCGGATCGGAGGTACTAATTTTCATATTGGCCGTGCTTCTTCTCGTGCCATTGGCCTATCGCTACACCGGGAAGGTCCTGGACCGCTTCAAGGGCCGTCCGGGAGAGCCGGAGATCAAGCTGGTGCTGCTTCCATTACTGTTATTGGCCGGACTGGCCTCCATGGCCGGCGTGGCCGCGGTCCTTCCCGCTTATCTCCTGGGATTCGCCATGTCCCGCTCCCTGAACGAACGGAAGGAAGCGTGGTCCAAGGTCCGCACGGTGTTCTTGGGATTCATGGTCTCCCTGTTCTTCCTGGCCGCCGGTTCCAATGTTTCCATGGAGGCGCTGCTGGCCGGCGTGCTCATCATCCTCGCTCTGGGATTCGGCCGCGTCCTGCTCAAGATGCTTTTCGTGCTGCCGACCGTCAGCGCTTCTTTTCGCAAGGACCGGGTGTACATCGCCCTGCTGATGTCCACGTCGTTAACTTTCGGAATGGTGTTCCTGCAGTTCGGATTGGGGCAAGGCCTCATCGACACGACGCAATTCTCAATATTGGTCGGAACAATAATCATAGGGGCGCTCGCGCCGACGCTAGCCGCCCAGAGGTGGTTCGATCCATGGAGGGGAAGCAGTTGAGGCTGTTGGTGGCGGTGGACGGTTCGGTCCATGGGGAGAAGGCGCTGCGAAAGGCGGCCTTGCTTGCTCTGTCCGCACCCTCCTACGAGATCGCCGTGGTCTGCGTTGTCGAGGTCCGGGAGTTCGCCTCCTTGATGGCCGAGGTGGACACCGAGGAGATGGAAGTTCGCGCCAAAAAGATCCTGCAGGACTCCCTGGAGATACTGACGTCCGAAGGCGTGGCCGCAACGGCCCATCTTCTGCACGGCCCTCCGGTGACCAAGATACTGGAGTTCGCCGAGTCGTTCGGACCGGACCTCATCGTCACCGGCAGCCGGGGAATGGGAGCTGCCAAGGGCGCTTTGATCGGAAGCGTATCATCATCCCTATCCAAGCGGGCCAATACCTCGGTCCTTATCGTTAGGTGATATGCAATCCAGATAAGGTAAAGAATAAATACCGTAACTTTTCTTCCACCCTTCCATAGGTGCTTTACAATGGCTGTAAAGGTAAATGTTGACGAGTGTGTTGGTTGCGGACTTTGCGAGGATGTTTGCCCCAGCGGGGCAATTACCGTTGATGATGTCGCCGTCATCGACGCCAAGAAGTGCACTGAGTGCGGCGCTTGCATCGACGAGTGCCCCAACAGCGCTATCTCCAAGTAAATTCCAGTTGGTCTCCGACCACCGGATAAACCCCTTATCCCTATGTTTTCATTATTTCTTAAAAGAGCGATCGCTGAAGATTTCTATACGAACTCAGGAGAGAAGGTTCGAGAGAATTACGCTAACGTCCTTGGCCGCCCCTTGAAGTTCGGGCGACAGTCCTTCCCCGAAGTCGGTTTCCAACGGCTCGATCAAAAGCAGGGCGATCTTCGCCCCGGTCAAAGTAAAAACATACTCGCAGAACACCCGTAACGGTAAAGTGTGCGTGGAGATGCTGGTGGAGTTCACGACCTCCTCCACATCGTAGAGGTGCGCGGTACCTGGGGCAAGCCCTAACAGAGCGGCATCGATGAGCAGGACATGGCTCGGCGCCACATCGATTATCTCGTCCACGAAGCTCTCCGGCACCGTCTCGCACTCGATGAGGTGAACGTTCTCGGATACCATTCCGACCAGGTCCTGTACGACCTTCACTCCGACGAAATCGTCCCGACGGATGCCGTTGCCTATTCCGGCGACGACGACCATACTGGCGCCTTCCAGCCAAACGCGGAGCTCGTCCTCCAGTGGGATGGTGTGGTCCCGCACGCCTCTCACTCCTTGGCGACAGACATCAACGGCTCAACTGGCACAGTAGCTCCTTGTGACGACCGTACACCTTCACTTCCAGGGGCATCTGACCTATGGCGAAGTGCGTGGCGCACCCGAAGCACGGATCGTAGGCCCGGAAGGCCATCTCCACCTTGTTGAGTATGCGCTCGTCCACCTTACCATTATGTATGAGACCCTTGGCGGCGTCTCGAATGCTCATGCATATCGAGGGGTAGTTGTTGGTCGTCGCGACGATCATGTTGACCTTCTTCATCAACGCGTCGTCGTCCAGATGATAATGGTGAATGAGAGTTCCGCGAGCGGCCTCGACGATGCCGACGCCCTCGCCCGGCTTTCCAGGTCTGTTGCGAACATCGGTGGAGGTGATCTCCGGATCGGATGCCAGCTCGACGGCGTGCTCGGCCGCGTAGAGCAGCTCTATCAGCCGGGCCCAGTGGAAGGCCAAGGTGCTGTGCACCGGTTTACCGAGCAGGGAGAACATCTCCTGGTACTCCTTGTTCGCCAGCGGCGTGGACATTCCCTCCGCCACGTTCAGCCTTCCCAGCGGCCCGACGCGGTACGCTCCGTTATTCGGCCCGTCGACGAATCCCTTCCAGCCCACCTTGCGCAGGAACGGCAGCTTCGAATACGTCCACTCCTCCGAACGCTCCTCGATGTGCTGCTGATAATCTTGAGCGTCGAACTTGGCGAACTCCTTGCCGGAAGGATCGACGACACGTATCTTACCATCGTAGAAGTTGACGTGATTGTTCGAATCGACCATGCCCATGTAGTACGTCCGCTGAGTGTACATCTCGCTCTTGATGAGGTCCACGTACGCCGGGTTGTCGAGCACGATCTGATGGAATATCTTCAGGGTGAACTGCGCGAAGTTCACCAGCGACTTGGACATCTCCAGTATGGCCAGGCGTGATTCCTCGCTGAGCGGTTTGCTCATGCCGCCAGGAAGACCGCTGACGGGGTGCGTGGCCTTGCCGCCTATGATCTCCGTGATCTTCTGACCGTAGGCGCGGTGCTTGATGACCTCCTTCGCCACGTCCAGGCCGGCCTTCTCTATCACGCCCAAAATATTCCGCTTCTCC
>Ga0209099_1004847_pt1 | contig 10012 bp, 17 predicted proteins | sample AD_JPNHW2_MetaG_FD_184430 | JGI IMG/M metagenome (GOLD analysis project Ga0209099, IMG submission 184430) | Active sludge microbial communities of municipal wastewater-treating anaerobic digesters from Japan - AD_JPNHW2_MetaG (SPAdes) (version 2) | ecosystem: Engineered > Bioreactor > Anaerobic...
TGAATCAATCAAACCAAAGACGGTATTCGGCACAGGTAAGTTATCCACTGCTTCAGTTGCTAAAAAGCCGACCGCACGCTATAATGAAAGTATGAAAAATCCAGCGAAACTTACAAAATCACAATTAGAAACAATTCAATACGGTGCAAAGAAACCAGTAGAACCACGCGGTGCTACTGAATTAAGAAGTAAACTTAATGAAAGACCGAAAGCATATTCTTGGAATGGTAAAGAAGTGTCAAAATCAAAGTTTGATTTATTAACTAAACAAAAAGCGGTTGCAGAGTTTAATGCACTAAAATCGGGTCAATACTCAAAGAAAACATTGGGCGAGATCCCTGAAACTAATTCAATATCAAAAATAAAGATAGGAAATGAAAATCCAGATTTTGGGAAAGCAAAAAATGTTTCTATGAGTGACTTAGTTCCAAGTGAATATGAAAATTTTAAGGATGTAAGAAAAGCTCCAGGTAAAGTTTTTGAAGCACCAGAATATGCTAAACCGACAAATGGTGATATACTTGTTGATAATTATAAAAAGAAAATTACTAATAATGAATCAATACCTCCCGCAATCGTCATAGAACATATTGATGAAAGTGGAAAATGGTATGAAGTAATGGATGGTCATCATAAAATAGTAGCGGCACAAGAATTAGGTATAAAAGAATTTCCAGTACAGATACAAAGAGTAATTAATAAAAGACCGCCAATTCCAAAAATTAATCCGATAGAAAAAGATATTTACTATAATGGTGGCGATCTGACAAAAGCGTCATCAGACAATACTGGGATGTATGGTAATGGACTTTATCTTACAAATGATAAGTTAAGGGCAAAAGAATATGGAACGGTCAACGAAGTGAGCGTTAAGGGATTAAAACTCTACACTCCAAAAGACAATTTAGAACTATTCGGCAGAGATACAAATCACGGAGATAGCAAAATGATAACAGAAAAGATTAAGAAAATGGGATATGATGGGATAAGAATTAAAGGAAAAGATGGCGCTGAGGAAATTGTGGTATTTGATCCGAATAAAATAATAAATAAAAGGCCAACAATTCCTAAAATAAAATAACATGGAACATTTCATATCAGGCGCACAATTAGATACTCGTTCAAAGGTAGAGAAATCGAAAGATTATAAATTCGAAGAAATTGTCGCCTTTGCAAATCCTGTGCAATGGGTAGAAAAAACACCAGATCAATGGCGTAAATTCCCAATATTCAACCAGAATGGTAGCGGATCGTGCGTAGCGCAGACACAGGCGAAAGAAATGGGCATAATGAGATATCTAAAAGACGGCAATTACGTTCATTTCTCGGCCGCCGATATCTATCAAAAGAGATTTGGAAAACCAGTCGCAGGAATGGGTGCGATTGAAGCGAGAAACATCGCTAAAAATGGAGTAACACTCGAAATACTGGCTCCATCACAAGCATTGAGCGATTCAGAGATGGATTCACTCGTTATTGAAGATTATAAGCACGAGGTAGGAAATGTATTTTCTGTGACAAACTACATAGAATTACCGATCGGAAATATCGAAATATTGGCTTCATTCATCCAAACAACTGGCAAGGGCGCAATGGTTTGGTTCTTCTTCGAATATAAAGAATGGACTGATCATCCATACGTTTATAACAAAGATTTAATGGTAACAGATCCAGGTATATGCCGACATTCAGTCACGGCCGTAGATTTTTGCCTAGTAAATGGAAAAAAGAGTATAATCATAGAAGATTCGTGGGGTCCGAATTATGGTCTAAATGGCCAAAGAGTGATAGACGAAGAATTTTTCAAGACAAGAAACTTCTATGCTGGATATTTAATGAATTTCAAATTTGACGAGCAGATAGTTAAACCGCACTACATATTCCTCAAAGATTTAGAACTTGGAATGCTTGGTGCCGATGTCACCATGCTTCAGACCTGTTTGCAATACGAAAAACTATTTCCGACTAATGTCAAACCAACTCAATACTTTGGATCAATAACCAGAAAAGCCGTGCAAGATTTTCAAACAAAATACTCAATCGCGTTTGATGGAATGTTAGGATATGGCCGTGTGGGTCCCAAAACAAGGGCAAAATTAAATGAAATATTTGGATAGTCATTAATAATTAAAAAGTCGCGTATAATAAATAGAAAATAAATGGAAAACATCTTCGATATAAGTCCGTTGATCATATTGGTAGTACCAATCATTCTCGGACTTGTGGAATGCTTCAAACAAATTGGGCTTCCAACCAGATTGGCTCCAGTAGCTTCTCTGATACTCGGTGTCGCACTAATGTTTTTGACTACCATGACATGGCAAGCCATCGTAGTTCAGGGCATTATCGCTGGTCTTATGGCTTCAGGTTTATGGTCTGGCGGCAAAGCGATCATCAAGGGCTAATTGCCAATCGCCTTGCAGATGCGTAAATTCTGCTCACTATGATTACAAATAAGAGATTGATTTTACTGATAATCGTACTAGCTTTAATAGCAATAATAGTAGAAATTTTATGGGAAAAAAGAACGGTTGCAGATGTTGTTGAATTCAAAATAGAAGAAACAAGTTTGCAACATCAGCGCGAAGTATGGTTATCAGCGCTTGAATGGTGTGAGAGTCGCGGAGTAAAAACTGCAATAAATCCCGAAGACAAAGATTTGACTCCATCGTATTTCTCTTATCAATTTAAGCCAAAAACATTCAAATATTATTCTGTAAAATATGGTTTATTACCACCAGATTTAGAAGACGAAGATTACTTTAATTGGATGAGTGATTATGATGTGGCCAGAGATGTTGTCAGACACATGATTGATGATCCGAAAGTAAAATGGGCGCAAGAATTTCCTGATTGTGTTCTACGAAAAGTAGGATACCCACCGATAAAATAATAAAAACACGAAAAGACCGCTTAAATAGTGGTCTTTTTCGCTATAAGTTATCCACTCGACTTTGCCGACCGCTTGGCATATACTAAAGGTAGATAGTAAAGGTCGCACGTTAAAAATAATAAAATAAAATGTCTAAAAAATACGATCAAAAGTTATTGGATCAAGTAGGTGAAATCTTAACTGATTGGGGCAAAACAACCGAAAGACCAGTGACTAAAGACGATAGATTAGATGTGAAAAGATTGAATGATCTTGAAACAACAAAATCTATGATTAAAGAATTGATAGAACTAGGAGTGAAAAATCAAAAGCAATTAATTGATATGGGATTCATTCCAGCTGGTATGATACTGAAATTCTAAATTGGCGTCTGACAATGCTCCTCGCAGACGCGGGAAGCATTGATGAGATGCAAATCTCAATAGTCGAGTTTAATATAAAATAAAATATGTCAAAAAGTATTATGAATACTATAGCGAAAATCGTGGAAGATTCTTATATTAGCGGTTTTCAAAATGGGTTTTATTATGGAAGAAAAAGAATTAGTTATAAAGAAGCTGATGATATGGTAAAGGAAGCTGTAAAAAGAACGAGGTCGATGATAAAATCAAAAAAATGAAGAAAACATTTCAAATAATAGGAGGCACAATATTATTCGTGGTCTGCATGGATCTTCTAATATTGTTCGCATCATTGGCTCAGATAGCGGTAGAAAACCGCACTGGCTACTGGGCTCCATTCTGGCGCGTACAAGCGGAATTCGTGATAAAACTGATGGAGTAGTTATCCACTATTGACATCAGGCAACCGCTTGCTATAATTAAAGTATAAAGTCGATAATAAATCAAAAAATATGTTTGATGAAAAAGTAAAAGATTTCATGGAAAAGCATAAAGATCAAACTATGCTCGGATTCGCATGGTCACTATATTGGCGATTATACGTGGTCATCATCCTCGTTTCCATCGGAATAGGAATACTCGCCGCGTTATTTGAATAGGTCGAAGTTAAAAAGTAAATAAAGTAATGGAAAACAAAACCATTGACGTTACGAAAGAATTGGTGGTTCTAAAGAAACAGGTATCTAATTTAGAAAACCAAGCCAATTCAATCGTGATCGGAAGCAAAGATGACTATACAAAAGCAATAGACATCGTAGCGAAGCTTAAAGATGCTGGTTCTACTATAAAAAATAAAAAAGAATCTATCACAAAGCCGCTAAACGAAGCATTGCGAAACGCAAGAAGCCTCTTTGCACCGATAGAAGATCAATATGAGTGTGCCGAAAAAATAATTAAAGGCAAACTCCTCGAATATAAGCGCAAAATAGACGAAGAAGCGCGTATTGAGGAAAATAAAATAGCCGCAAAATTAGAGAAAGGCACAATCAAAACAGAAACGGCCGAAAGAAAAATTGAGGCCATAGATAGAATAGATTCAACAACCAGAGGTAAGGTTGGCGAAATTCAAGTCCGCAAAATTAAAAAAGTGCGGGTTATTGATGAATCTGCGATACCAAGAAATTACCTTGTGCCTGACATGGTCGCGATCAGGCGAGATGCTTTAGGCGGCACAATGATTCCAGGCGTAGAAGTCTACGAAGAAGAATCAATCGCCGCTGGTTCAATTTAATATGGCTAAAAAAGAAGAAAAACCACAACAGAAAGCTGTGTCCGAAGAATTAACTCCTGGAGATAAGAAAGTAACCCAGGCAATCGAAAAGATCATAGAAAATAGAGAAATATCCCCTGCCGATGCGTTCGGTAAGATGACTCGAACACAAATCGAGCTTATTAAGCGCACAATCGCAAAGGGCGCCTCTGATGACGAATTAAAACTCTTCATCCAGGTGTGTAAAGGAGCGCAACTCAACCCATTCCTAAAACAAGTCCACCTTGTTCCGAGATGGGATAGTAAGGATGGAAAAGAAGTAAGGGCCATCCAAGTGAGTATCGATGGATTCCGTAGTATTGCAGAATCTAGTGGTGCTTATGCTGGAAACGATGATCCTATCTACGAGGGCGAACACGAAATTGAGTATGGCTCGAAAGAAAGAAAGAAAGTTGTGGCGCCAAATTCCGCGACAGTGACGGTCTACAAGATCGTATGCGGAAATAGATACGCATTCACGGCCACAGCAAGGTGGGCGGAATACTATCCAGGCGAAAGAATCGGATTCCAATGGCACGTAAGACCATATCTGATGCTCGGAAAATGTGCCGAAGCGCTGGCATTAAGAAAAGCATTTCCGAAACTCTTAAGCGGAATGTATGCCCAAGAAGAAATGGATCGCACCTCTGTAGAAGATGAATCACAGAAAGCGCAGAAAGGGTTCGAAAAATTAATGGAGGTAATCGGAAAATCCACTCTTAAAGAGCTTGAAGAGTACAAGTCAAAGATGGAAAAATCCGATAAATACACTCCAAAACAAAAGGAAGAATTCCTGAAAGCGGTTAATGATAAAATAGCCGAATGGAAAGAAATCCAAAAACAAGAGTCGGAATCTAAAGAGAAAAAACAATAAAATGTTAATGCCTCGACCATATCTATCATTCAGTTCAATGGTTCTATTCGAAAGATCACCTGAAGCGTGGGCTGATTATTATATCTACCACAAAAAACAGCGCATCTCTCGAAATATGGCCTATGGATCAAAAATGGCTGAGGGTCTTGAGAATGAGGAGGCGAGTGGCGATCCCCTCCTCGATCTCATGATGGCCAAACTGCCAAAATTTGAATTAAAAGATAAGATTGTCGAAGACAAAGAAAAAGGTGTTGAGATTAAATACGAGTACGATGGAAAAAATTATTTAATACCATTCATAGAATCTAAATTAAAAGGGAAAAAGATTAAGATACCGATATTGGCTAAACCAGATACTGCAAAACCAGATTACTCGGCATTCAAAGAGTATAAGACAAGTACTCGAAAATGGACTCAAAAAATGGTAGATGATTCAGGTCAATTAACATTTTATACGACAGCCATATGGCTGATCACTAAAAAAATAGTAAAAGATATAGAGCTGATAAATGTTCCAGTAGAATATTTAGAAAGCTTCAGTGTACTGCAACCAACTGGCCAACTGGTGTCATTTCGCACCAAGCGGACAATGGTTGATATAATAAAAATGATAACTCGGATTAAAAAAGCATGGACTGGGATGAACCAATTCTGCGAAAACGAGTTATGGTAAAATGTTTGTAAACAAAGCGATAATTTATGGCAATATCACTAAAGATCCAGAGGTAAAGGCAATGCCAAGTGGATCAAGTGTCTGCAATTTCTCTGTGGCCACCAATAGAGTTTGGTACGATCAGAATAAGAAGAAAAATGAAGAGGTAGAATTTCACAATATTGTCTGCTTCGGAAAGACGGCAGAAAATGTGGCGCACTACATGAAAAAAGGAAATGGAATCTACATAGAGGGTAGAATTAAGACACGATCATGGAAAACCCAAAGTGGCGAAATAAGATATAAAGTCGAAATTATAGCGGAAAATGTCCAATTTGGCCCCACCAGGTTGCCCCAGGGCGCCCCTGAAAATCAAGAGTCGACAAATACATCGACTATTGGCGACGATGTTGACGAAGAATTAAACCCAGAGGATCTACCATTCTAATAAACTGGTTATCCACTATAAACAGTCGACTTATGACAACCGCACGCTATAATATAAATGTATGGCAAATAGACGCATGTTATCAAAAACAATAAGTACGAGTAGAAAAGTTAATCGACTACCAGATAGAGCAGCGCTTCTCTACACTTGGATGATTCCACACACTGATGATTACGGCCGACTCGAAGGAGATTCTCTATCAATTAAAGCAAAGGTAGTTCCAATGAGGCAGATCACAGAAAAAGAAATAGAAGAAGATTTGAAGATACTCGAAAATAATGGATTGATTAAAAGATATGAGATTAATGAAGAAATGTATATTGAAATAATTGCATTCGAGAGTTTTCAGACATTTAGAAGTGATCGGCCGCGACGTGCACTATATCCTGATTCAAATGGAATCCTACAATTTGGGGGGGATACCGGGGGCATACCAACGACATACCAAAGAGATACCACTGACATACCAATGGGTGACATCAGTCAATGTAAGAGAAGTAATAAGTTAAGTAATAAGTTAAGAGAAGATAAGAGTACCTCCCTCAATAAAACAATAAAATATCTTAATAAAACAATAAAATATCTTAACAACATACCAGAATCGGATATTAAAGAATTTATATCAAGATTTGTGGCTACCGAGAAAGAAATTAAGAATAAAGCAGAATCTTTGAAATTATATTGTGAAAGTAAGGGCCGCAGATATTCAAATTATCGATCATTCCTACTAAATGCATTAAAGCGCGACTTCAAAGAAAGAGGCGAAAAACAAGGTAAATACTCAAAATTATCATGAATCCATTGAGATATCAAAATGCCAAATATGAAGATGTGCCTCAAAAAATCAGAGAATTGTTTGAAAAAATACCAAAAACAAAAAAAGGAATATACATCTACGGCGAAGTAGGAACTGGTAAAACGCACATTGCATATGCCCTGAAATCAAAAACAAAATTCGTCAGAGTTTTCAATACAACAGAGTTATTGCGAAGTATAAGAAACGATTTTAATAGATTAGCATATGAGAAAGATCACCTTGAAATTGAAGCGATGGATTATCCAGGAATACTCATTCTCGACGATGTAGGATCAGAAAAAATAAGCGATTGGGTAATGGAAACATTCTATCTGATAATAAATAAGCGTTACAATCACATGCTTCCGACGATAATCACATCAAACCTGCCAATAACAGATTTGTCAGAAAGGATAGGCGATAGAATAACATCAAGAATAGTAGAAATGTGCGATATTGTGGAGTTGGTCGGCTCCGATCGCAGATTAATTAATAAAGATAAAATACAAGTAAAATCATGAATGAAATAAAATATAAATTAGTGGCGCCTCTGGGAAATATAATTGTTCCAAAAGAAATCATGAATGAGCAGGAGGTGAGAGAATTCGCTGCTCAATTAGTGCAAGATGCCGCAGAAAGCGACGTTTGGAAAGAAAAAGTGGCCAAAGATAGTATAGAATCAATAGTCAAATGGCTACAAAGTATCGGTTATAAAGTGGAAAAACTATGAGATTAAGTGATTTAGTGAAAAAATATCTTGAAGTCCAGCCATTATTTAGAGAAAGAAAAAACAAGGATCGTGGAATGGTAAATTTACTGATGGAACAGTACCCAGCATTAAAACAGGTAATTAATGAGGGAATAATCACTAAAGAATCATTAATCGCAATCGTTCAAGATTATGCCACAATGGATCGAGCGTGGCGCAAGATACTCGAAGAAGATGAAGAGTTGAGAGGATCTGACTATAATGACAAGGATAAGCTCGAATCTAAAACAATGGAAAATCTGGGATATCGGCCGCCAAAAAGTGTTGGCGAAACCGATTCGGTCGAACCAGAGAAACAACAATCTCTTATAAATTAAATGACATTATTGCAAAAAGAGAAATTAAAGAAAAGGATTTGTAAAGAATGTGGTAAAGAATGGATATCTTATAATCATGGTGGCATAAAACAATTTTGCTCATATTCTTGTGCTAATAAGTACAAGTGGAAATTTAGGGAAAGAAAAGTATATCCAAAAAGAAAATGTCAAAATTGTGGAATCGAATATCAACAGAATCCCCATTTTTCTACAATGCAATGGAGTCAGAGTAAATATTGTTCTATAAAATGTGCAATGGATTCTAAAAAGATTAAAGATGGAATGAGTAGAAGTGAAAGGTGGCGTAGGAAAAAGGGAATGATTAAACAACATTCTCCTGAATGGTTAGAAAAGATTAAATCAAAAACAAAAGACGCTATGTATAAACCAGAAATAAATTTTAAGCTTAGACAAAAACGATCACCAATGAGTTTAGATGCAAGAATAAAAATATCTAATGCTTTAGTTGGGAAAATGCCAAAAAATATGATGTTTGGTTCAAATCATTATCCTAATGTTCAGCGTGGCGATTATGAAAATTCTAAAGGTACAATGTATTTTAGAAGTAAATGGGAGGCAAACTATGCATTATATCTTGATTTCTTGGTGGAGAAAGGACAAATAATTAATTGGGAATATGAAACTGATGTATTCGTATTTGAAGAAATAAAATTTGGAACACGAAGTTATAGACCAGATTTCAAAGTTTTTAATAATGATGGAACATTTGAATATCACGAAGTCAAAGGATATATGGATAGTAAGAGCGCCACAAAACTTAAAAGAATGGCAAAATATTATCCAGAAGTTAAATTGATTTTAATAGATAGTAGTTTCTATCGTAGTTTGCAAAAACAGGTAGGTAAAATGCTCAATTTTTACTGATATAGTTATCCACTATTTCACTTGCACTATACCAAGCGGTCGGATATAATATAAATAGAGTCAATCACTAATAAAAAACTATGAAAGATATAATAAAAGAATTTACTTTATTTTTAGGTGAAAATGATTTGAATTTGGAAATTTGGCAATGTGAATTATTAGAAAACTTCATCTCCAAAACCCAAAAAGAAGCATACAAAAAAGGTAGATTAGAAACTATTAAAGAAATTGAAGAGAAGTTGCCTGAAAAGATAATTACAGTATTTACAATTCCTATGCAAACTTGGAGAAAAGGTGGTTTTAATGATTGCTTAAAAGAAGTCCAATCTATTCTTAATCAATTAAAAGACAATGAATAAAAAAACTAAGTTTCCTAAAAAGGCAAAGTTAATAGCCGATGGAGGATTTTACAAAATAGAAAAGATTGATAAATTTGTTACCAGAATAAATATGATTGTCGCAAGGAGGATTAGGATATCAGAACCATCTTTGGATTACGATGGGACGTGGCATTTTGACTTGGAATTTGTCTTTGATGGCATAAAAAATGGTTATGCCGAATATAGACAAGTTCATTCTATTAGAATAGATGAAGCAAACATAAAGTCGTAAAGTAAAAGAATATAATATTATGAAATATACTGAGGAAGATTTACCATTAGATTATCATTGTCTTACTTGGGATGAAAGAAGAGAAGTAAGAAAATTATATATTAATATACAGAAAA
>Ga0209099_1004849_pt1 | contig 10008 bp, 10 predicted proteins | sample AD_JPNHW2_MetaG_FD_184430 | JGI IMG/M metagenome (GOLD analysis project Ga0209099, IMG submission 184430) | Active sludge microbial communities of municipal wastewater-treating anaerobic digesters from Japan - AD_JPNHW2_MetaG (SPAdes) (version 2) | ecosystem: Engineered > Bioreactor > Anaerobic...
ACGACTGGGAAGGCTTCGCCAAGCGCTTCGTCGAATCGCTCGGCCTGACCTTCAATCCCTACACCATCCAGATCGAGCCGCACGACGCGCTGGCCGAACTGTTCGATGCCTTCGCCCGGGCGAACAGCATTTTGGTCGATCTCGATCGCGACGTCTGGGGCTACATCTCGCTCGGTTTCTTCAAGCAGAAGGTCAAGGCCGGGGAAATCGGCTCGTCGACCATGCCGCACAAGGTCAATCCGATCGATTTCGAGAATTCCGAAGGCAACCTCGGCCTGGCCAACGCCGTTCTGAAGCACCTCGCCGAGAAGCTGCCGATCTCGCGGTGGCAGCGCGACCTGACTGATTCCACCGTGCTGCGCAACATGGGTGTCGGCCTCGGTTACGCGCTGCTTGGCTACGACTCGCTGCTCAAGGGCCTCGGCAAGCTGGAGATCAACGCCGATCTGATGAAGGCCGATCTCGACGCCAACTGGGAACTCCTCGCCGAGCCGATCCAGACCGTCATGCGCCGCTACGCCGTGCCCAACGCCTACGAAAAGCTGAAAGAGCTGACCCGCGGCACCCGCGTCTCGCGCGAAGGCATGCAGGCTTTCGTGTCCACGCTGGACATCCCGGAGGCCGCCAAGGCCGAGCTGCTCAAGCTGACGCCTTGGGATTACACCGGCAAGGCCGCCGAACTGGCCAAGCGCATCTAAGCCATGCAGTGCAGCAAGTGCGGCCAGGAAGTGCCGGCAGACGCCATTTACTGCCCGCATTGCACCGGTGACCGGAAGACCACGGATCGCGACGTGATCCGTGGCGGCATCCGGGGCGGTGCCATCGGGCTTTTCCTCGGCATGCTGCCGGCAGTCTGGCTGCTCTTCCAGTTCGGCGCCGAGCGCGGCATCAAGGCCATCGCTTTCATCGTGCCGGTGGCCACCTTCACGACCGGGTTGATCATCGGCCTGGTCAAAGCCAAGCGGGACTGGAAGTAGGCGCTCGTGCGTGGTTGCCGCGTGTCGGCAACGCCGAAGCGGCCTGCAAACCCACAGCCCATCATTAACGACTAGCAAACAACATCATCCATGTCCTTTGCCGATAACCTGAAGAAACTGCCGGGCATTTCGCACCTGGCTGCCATCAACCTGCTCGATGCCGACGGCAACGTCGTTGCCAGCATCGAGAACATGGCGGGCAGCCAGGGTTCGCTGGCCGTCTACAACCACCTTGCCCAGACCTACGGCTCGCTCAATGCCGAAGCGGCGAAGAAAGGCCTGGAGATTTTCGCCGAGCATACAGACGATGAGCGGGCCAACCCGGGCAAACACCCGAATATCGCCCGCCTGCTGCAGATCGAGGCCGGTGCGCCGGCCTTGCGGGTCAAGCACGTTTTTGCCGTTTGACGCTTCGCCGTCACCGGCGCCGGAACCCGGCCTGAACGCTTAGGTGCCGCCGCCGTCCTCGCCGGCCAGGGCGTCGAGTTGCTGGCGCAGGGCGTCGTGAATGAGCAGGAAGTTCGCCACCAGCTGCGGGTCGAATTTGCTGCCGGCTCCTTCCCGAATCATCGCCAAGGCTTTGTTCGGTGAAAAAGCGGGCTTGTAGGGGCGGCTGGACGTCAAGGCATCGTAAACGTCGATAATCGCCGTGATACGGCCGGCGATCGGAATCTCATCGCCCTGTAGCCCGCGCGGGTAGCCTTGGCCATTCCAGCATTCGTGGTGTGTGAACGCGATGTCGCGTGCCATTTGGGTCACGTCGGCCGGATGGTTGCCGATGATGTCGACTCCGTACTGGCAATGCGTCTTGATTTCCTCGAACTCTTCCGGCGTCAGTTTCATCGGCTTGAGCAGGATGCGGTCGGCGACGCCGATTTTGCCGATGTCGTGCATCATCGAGGCGTAGCGAATCAGTTCGACCTGATGCGGTGAGAGGCCGGCGGCCTCGGCCAGCATGCGGCAGCCGATGGAGACGCGCAGGATGTGCGATCCGGTGTCGCTGTCGCGAAACTCGCCGGCGCGGGCAAGACAGCGCACCAGTTCGAACTGGGTTTCGGCCAGTTGCGCCGTGCGTTCGCGCACCATGGCTTCGAGCCGCTCCGCCTCTTTCGCCCGGTCGAGATGCAGGAAGCGGGTTTCCAGCGCATTGTGAATGCGGCACAACAATTCTTCGTTGTCGAAGGGCTTGGTGATGAAGTCGCGCGCCCCCCGGGCCAGCGCCTGCAGGCGGGACTCCCGCTCGGTCTCGGCGGTCAGCACGATGACCTGCAGGCCGCTGTGATGGATTTCATCCTGCAGCAGGGCGAGGACGGACAGCCCGTCGAGCACCGGCATGCGCATGTCGAGCAGGAGCAGGTCGACGGTTTGGGTATCCAGGGTTTCGAGCACCCGGGTCGGATCGGTCAGGCCGGTCAGGTGGCGATAACCCGCGTCGCCGAGCAGGGCTTGGAGCAGCCGGATATTGCCGGGCTGGTCGTCTACGGCAACGATGCGGGCGGCAAGGAACTGTTCGGGATCGAGGCGGTGGAGAGGCTCAGTTGCCATGCGTCAACTCTCTCAGAATGCGCGCCAGCTGGCGCGGGTTGATCGGTAGCGGGTGCCAGTAATCGGCCGCGGTGTCGCTTGGACTGTCGCCGGTTTCGGTCAGTGCGACGAAGGCCGGGCGGGGCTGCTTGGCGGCCGCGCCCTCGCGCATTGCCGCCAGGGTTGAAGGCGCGGCGAGGATGGCCCGGCAATCGACCTGGCCCAGGCTGGCCAGAGCGCTGGCGGGATCGGCGGCCGTGAGCAGGCTGGTGTCGCCGATGGTGCGGCAGATCAGTTCGAGCATGCCGGCAGTCTGGGCATCGAGGCCGACGGCAATCAGGGTTTTGCCCAGCGGCAGCGGCGCGACGGGCGAGGTTTCCGGCCGATTGGCCGCGTTCTCGGAATCGGCGGCGGGGACGGGCTGGGCGCTTGGTGTGGCATCGGCAGATGGCAGTTCAATCCAGAAACAACTGCCTTCGCCCGGCTGGCTGCTCACCCCGATGCTGCCCTTCATCAGTTCGACCAGGCGGCGGGTGATGGCCAGGCCGATGCCGGTGCCTTCGATATTCTCCCCCGCCAGGCGCTCGAAGGGGCGGAAGACGCGGTCCACCTGTTCGGGGGCGATCCCGGCCCCGGTGTCATGGACGCCGAGACGCAGTCGGCCTTCCAACTGTTCCCAGCTGATGCGCACTTCGCCGTCCGGACGGTTGTACTTGATCGCATTGGAGAGCAGGTTGATGACGACCTGCTTGAGCCGCTTGCGGTCGGCGCGCACCGTCAGTTCCGGCGGAATGGCGTGGTGCATCCGTATGCCGCGGCCGGCGGCCAGCGGCGAGACGAGGGTCAGGCATTCATTGAGCAGCCGGGACAGTCTGACGTCGTCGATCTCGATCGCCTGTTTGCCAGCTTCGATGGCCGACAGGTCGAGCACCTCGTTGATCAGGGAGAGCAGGTGGCGGCCACCCTGTTCGATGTGGTCGATATATTCACGCTGCTGCACGCCCAGCGTGCTGTCGCTGCTGCGCCGCAAGACCTGGGTGAAGCCGAGAATGGCGTTGAGCGGGGTGCGCAGTTCGTGGCTCATGCGCGAGAGAAATTCGGATTTGGCGCGGCTGGCATGGTCGGCGGCGATCAGGGCGCGCTTGAGATGGGTGACGTCTGACCAGATGACGACGGTGCCGCCTTCGCGCGTCCGCCGCTCCGTGGCGCGCAGCCAGCGGCCGTCGGCGCAAGCTATCTCGGTCGAGCCGCAGGCCTGCTGGTGAGCCGTCAGGCGCTCGCTGAGCCAGGTTTCCAGGTGTTCCGCTGCCTGGGCGTACAGCCCCTGTTGCGCCACGCCGCGGATGAATTCCGTGAAGCGCATGCCGAGCGGGCCATGTTCGCCGGAAAAAGTGAAAAACTCGGTGAACCGCAGGTTGTAGAGACTGATGCGATCGTCGGCATCGAACAGGGCAAACGCGTCGTCCATGGCTTCGATTGCGTCGACCAGGCGCAGGCGCAGACTTTCGAGGCGACCCTCGGTTGCCTGCCGTGCGCTGATGTCGCGAAACGAGACAAAGGCACCCTGGCCGTCCGCTCGCGGAACGACCGAGTATTCGACAGCGAACGCCTGCCGGGCTGCCCCCTGCAGACGGGTGAAGCGCCCGGCCTCCACTTTCTGCCGCTCGCCCTGCGCCAGGCAGGTGCAGATCGGGCACTGATCGTTGTCGGCCAGAATGGCCGGGTGGTGGGCCTTTCCGGTGAGTTGCCCGGCATCGACGCCGAGCATCTGGGCAGCGGCCGGGTTGATGAAGCGGATGCACCCAGCCTGGTCGATACCGAACATGCCGTCATCGGTGGTGTCGAGAATCAGGCGGTTCTCCGCCATGGCCTGGCGCAGGGCTGCGCCGGAAGACTCCAGTTCGGCCAGTGCGCCGCGCACCTGCATGATCAGCGGGCGCAGCACGCGTAGTGCGGATTAGGCGAGCAGCGCCAGGCTGGCGATGAAGAGCAGCCAGAGTTGCCAATGCAGCGCGTCGCTCTTGGCTTCACTCAGCCGTTGATAATCACCGACCTGGCGGTCCGTCGCGGTCAGTACTTCGCCCCGGTCAAGGCTGACGATCTGTTGCAGTGTGGTGCGGAAGGCCTCGCTGTCGGCCGGGAGCGCCCTCAGTGCGTTGGCCAGTTCGAGAAAATGCGCGATTTTGGCATGGGGGCCATCCGGCGCATCGAAGGCGGTGCGCAGGCTCTCGGGCAGGGGGCGGATGCGGCGGTCTGGCGTGCCGTCGAGCAGGGTGCGGTGAATGTCGGCCATTTCCCGCGTGCTGTGCTCTAGATCGGCGATGTCTTCCGGTCGCGGATTCTGTTGCAACTGGCTGGCGAGCAGGCCGATGCGCTGCGACAGCATGCGCCGCCGGCCGGCCAGGTTAATCTCCGCCGCGCTGGCCCGTTCATCGTTGGTCTGGCTGGCCAACAGGTAATAGGCGCAGCCGGCGAGCAGCGCGAGAAGGATGAATATCCAGCCCGATCGCTTGAGCAGGCGATCGACGATGAATAAACCGGTTCCGGGCAGATTCGTGCTCTGGTGCATTCGACAAGGAGAAGGGCCCGCGACGTGCAGGGCATTAAATTACCAATTTGCAACAATGTGCGTAATTTATAGACATCTTTTCGATACGATTTTCACATTTATCAAGAGCGCCGGATTTATTCTTTCGTGGCCGGGAATAGTCATCCGCGGCTGTGTATGACGAATGTCTGCTCCGCGTCGTTTCTGGTAAAGTCATTCAGCATGACTGGCGCGCGGCGGGCGCGACATACGCCTGAAACAGGCTTGCAATACCGTGTGTGGCTCAGCAGAATCAACTTTCGTTCGCCCGATGATTCATCCGGGTCGCTATAATCAAGCGCTAATATTTCGACGGCTCAGCCGTCCTTACCACGGAGAAAAAAGATGAAATCAAAACTGTTGCTGTCCCTCGTTGTTGCAACCCTGGCCAGTTCCGCCATGGCCCAGGTCAAGCCGGAAGATGCCATCAAGTTCCGCCAGTCCGGTTATGGCTTCATGGCCTGGAACATGGGGCGCATCAAGATGAACGTTGAAGGCGGCAACTACAACAAGGAAGAAGTCATCAAGGCGGCCAACGCCATCCAGGCTATCGCCAACTCCGGCATGGGCGCCCTCTACCTGCCGGGCACCGACAAGGGCAAGGGCTGGGAAGAAACCCGCGCCAAGTCCAATATCTGGACCGACAAGGAAAAGATGGGCAAGGTTGCCACCGATTTTGTCCGTGAAGCCAACGAAATGGCCAAGGTCGCTGCCGGCGGTGATGCAGCCGCAGTCGGCAACCAGCTCGGCAAGCTGAGCGGTACCTGCAAGGGCTGTCACGACGATTTCAAGGCCAAGCGCTAAAGCGTCTAGCCCGCACAAATTGCCCAAGGACAGGCACCTGCGGGTGCCTGTTTTTTTAACAATCAAAAATATGCCTATGAACAGCAAACGTATTCGTCTCTGGGATCTGCCCACCCGCCTTTTTCACTGGTCGCTCGTCCTGTGCGTGGCGGCTGCGGTCATCAGCGGTCAGGTGGGAGGCAAGTGGATCGACTGGCACGGCCGGATTGGGCTGCTCATCGTCGGCCTGCTCGTCTTTCGCCTGGTCTGGGGGCTGGTCGGCTCGACCTATGCCCGCTTTGCCCAATTTTTTCCGACGCCGGGCAAGATCAAGGCTTACCTGTCCGGGCAGTGGCGTGGCGAAGGCCATAACCCGCTCGGTGCATTGTCGGTATTCGGCCTGCTTGGCCTGCTTGGCGTGCAGGTGCTGACCGGGTTGGTGGCCAATGACGACATTGCCTTCCGCGGCCCGCTCTACGATCTGGTCGGCAACGACTGGAGTAATCGCCTGACCGGTCTGCATCACCTGCTGGCCAATGGGCTGATCGCTCTGGTGGTGTTGCACGTTGCCGCCATCGCCTTCTATGGCCACGTCAGGAAGCAGAAATTGATCAAGCCCATGCTCACCGGCTGGAAAGATGAGGGAGAAGGTGAGTCGGCGACCGGCGGCGGCATCCTTGCCCTGATCGTCGCCCTGCTCATTGCCGCCGGCAGCGTCTATGGCGCCAGTGGAGCCTGGATGCCGGAACCGCCACCACCACCGCCAGCAGCGGAAACGCCGAGCTGGTAAGCACACACGGAGATCCATCATGAGTATTTTGCTGCAAGTCGACTTTCCTTATAGCGGCCCGTGGGGCGACGCGATGAGCGAGGCCATGCGCGATCTGGCCGAGTCCATCGCCAAGGAGCCGGGGCTGATCTGGAAAATCTGGACCGAGAACCCGCTAACCCGTGAAGCGGGCGGCATTTACCTGTTCGCTGACCGGGCCAGCGCCGAAGCCTATCTGGCCATGCACACGGCGCGTCTCAACTCCTTCGGGATCACGCCGGTCAATGGCAAGATCTTCGACGTAAACGGGGCCCTGTCAGCTGTCGATCGCGCACCGCTATAGAGCCGCCCGGCCACGCTGGAAAGTAAAAAGGCCACCGCATGCGGTGGCCTTTTGCATGGTGTTTACCGCAAGGCTCAGACCACGGCGCCGTCCTCGTTGGCGCCTTCAACAGCTTTCTTCTGCTTGGCGATGAACTGTTCGCGCGACACGCCCAGCCACATGACCAGCGGGCTGGCGACCAGTACCGAAGAGTAGATACCGAAGCAGATGCCGATGGTCAGGGCCATGGCGAAGTAGTGCAGGGTTTCGCCGCCGAAGATCAGCATGGAGAGCACCATCAGCTGCGTGCTGCCGTGTGTGATGATGGTCCGGCTGATGGTGCTGGTGATGGCGTGGTCGAGCACCTGCGGCGTGGTCAGGCCGCGCACCTTCTTGAAGGTTTCGCGGACGCGGTCGAAGACGACGACCGACTCGTTGACCGAGTAGCCGAGCACGGCGAGCACGGCGGCCAGCACCGACAGCGAGAATTCCCACTGGAAGAAGGCGAAGAAGCCGAGGATGATCACCACGTCGTGCAGGTTGGCGATGATGGCTGACACCGCGAAACGCCATTCGAAGCGGAAGGCGAGGTAGATCACGATGCCGATGATGACCAGCAGCAGCGCCATGGCGCCGTTCTCGGCGAGTTCCTTGCCGACCTGCGGGCCGACGAATTCGACGCGCGACAGGGCCGCGCCCGGTGCCTCTGTAGCCAGCGACTGCATGATCGCCTCACCCAGTTGCGAGGTGTTTTGCTCGCCCTTGAGCGGCAGGCGGATCATGACGTCCTGCGAGGATCCGAAGTTCTGCACCGAATAGTCGGAAAAGCCCGATTTGCCAAGGGCGCCTCGGATTTTCTCGAGGTCGGCGGCTTGTTCGTACTTCACTTCGACCAGTGTGCCGCCGGTGAATTCGACCGACAGGTGCAGGCCCTTGGTGAACAGGAAGACGACAGCCAGGATGAAGGTGACGAACGAAATAACGTTGAACGTCAGCGCATGGCGCATGAACGGAATGTCGTTTTTGATGCGGAAAAATTCCATGTCCGTTACTCCTTATTTCTGGGAGCCGGCAGCAATGCCGGGTTTCCACAACTGGCCGATGGCGACCTTGGTCAGTTTCTTCTGGCGACCGTAGATCAGGTTCACCAGGGCGCGCGAGACGACGACCGACGAAAAGATCGAGGTCAGGATGCCCAGGCAGTGCACCACGGCGAAGCCGCGCACCGGGCCGGAGCCGAAGATGAGCAGGGCCAGGCCGGCGATCAGGGTGGTGATGTTGGAGTCCAGGATGGTGCCGAAAGCGCGCTCGTAACCTTCCGAGATGGCGGCCTGCGGCGGCATGCCGGCACGCAACTCCTCACGCACCCGTTCGTTGATCAGCACGTTGGCATCGATGGCCATGCCCAGCGTCAGCGCAATGGCGGCGATGCCGGGCAGGGTCAGCGTAGCCTGCAGCATCGACAGGATGGCGACCAGGAACAGCAGGTTGGAGGCCAGGGCCAACACGGAGACGACGCCGAACATCTGGTAGTAGAGGATCATGAACACGGCGATGGCGGCAAAGCCCCACATCGTCGAGTGGAAACCCTTCTGGATGTTCTCGGCGCCGAGCGACGGGCCGATGGTGCGTTCCTCGATGATGTCCATCGGCGCAGCCAGCGAGCCGGCACGCAGCAGCAGGGCGGTATCGTTGGCTTCGGTAGTCGTCATGCGACCCGAAATCTGCACGCGACCGCCACCGATCTCGGTGCGGATGACCGGGGCGGTGATCACTTCGCCCTTGCCCTTCTCGATGAGCAGGATGGCCATGCGCTTGTTAACGTTCTCGCGCGTCACATCCTTGAAGATGCGGGCGCCGGCGGCATCCAGCGTCAGGTGCACGGCCGGTTCCTGCGTCTGGTTGTCGAAGCCGGGCTGGGCGTCGGTCAGGCGGTCGCCGGTGAGGACAACCTGCTTCTTGACCAGCAGCGGCTGGCCGCCGCGCTCGGTGTACACCTCGGTGCCGAAGGGCGGATTGCCAGCCAGGGCGGCGTCGAGTGCGCCGGTGGAATCGTCTACCAGGCGGATTTCCAGGGTGGCGGTGCGGCCGAGGATGTCCTTGGCCTTGGCGGTGTCCTGCACGCCCGGCAGCTGGACCACGATGCGATCCTGGCCCTGTTGCTGGATCACCGGCTCGGCGACGCCGAGTTCGTTGATCCGGTTGTGCAGGGTGGTGATGTTTTGCTTGAGTGCGAATTCGCCAATCTTCTGTTGAGCCTGCGGCTTCAGCGTGGCGATCAGGCGTGGTTCGCTGGCGTCGCCGGCTTCGACCAGTTGCAGGTCGGGCTGGCTGTTGGAAATGGCGATGCGTGCCTTGTTCTGCGTATCGGCGTCGCGGAACTTGATGACGATGCGGTCGCCTTCGCGATTGACGCCGCCATGACGCAGGTTCTTGTCACGCAGCACAGTGCGCAGGTCAGCCGAGGTCGAGTCGAGGCGCTTGGTCAGCGCGCCCTTCATGTCGACCTGGAGCAGGAAGTGCACGCCACCGCGCAGGTCGAGGCCGAGGTACATCGGCAGCGCATGCAGCGAGGTCAGCCATTGCGGCGAAGCGGCCAGCAGGTTCAGGGCGACGACGTATTGCGGATCGGTGGCATCCGGGTTGAAGGCCTTTTCCAGGATGTCCTTGGCCTTCAGCTGGGTGTCGGTGTCCTTGAAGCGGGTCTTGACGCCGTTGAAGTCGAGCTGAATGCCATCGTGGGTGATATTCGCCGACTTCAGGGCTTCTTCGACGCGGCTTTGCGTCTTCTGATCGACCTTGAGCGTGGCCTTGGCGCTGGAGACCTGCACCGCCGGCGATTCGCCGAAGAAATTGGGCAAGGTATAGACGAAGCCGAGCACCAGCGCGATGGCGACGATGATGTACTTCCAGAGGGGGTAGCGATTCATGGTGGCTTTTAAAGCGAAGAAGGCGGCCAGCGGCCGCCTTCTGGGGTGATTACAGCGACTTCAGCGTGCCTTTGGGCAGAACCAGGCCAATCGACGGCTTCTGGACAACGACTTCG
>Ga0209099_1004851_pt1 | contig 10008 bp, 6 predicted proteins | sample AD_JPNHW2_MetaG_FD_184430 | JGI IMG/M metagenome (GOLD analysis project Ga0209099, IMG submission 184430) | Active sludge microbial communities of municipal wastewater-treating anaerobic digesters from Japan - AD_JPNHW2_MetaG (SPAdes) (version 2) | ecosystem: Engineered > Bioreactor > Anaerobic >...
CCACACGCGCCCGGGCCAACCTGATGCGGGAAATCCTTGCCGATAAAAAAAATGTAAATCCTTTCAGCAAAAAAGCGGTTTATGATATTCTTGATCTCTGCCTGATGTGTAAAGGCTGCAAAATTGAATGTCCCTCCGGAATAGATATGGCACGGTATAAAACCGAGTTTTTGCAACATTATTATGATGCCCATCACATCCCGCTGCGTTCCTGGTTTATTGCCAATTTCACGTTTTTCAACAGAGCCGGGGCCGTTTTTCCATCCTTTTATAATTTTTTTGCAGGGAACCGTTTTTTTTCGGCCTTATCGAAAAAAATGATAGGTTTTGCCCCTCAGCGAAGTATCCCGCTCATTGGCAAAACAACCTTGAAAAATTGGGCGGAAAAATACCTTGCTGTGCATAATGGAGGTGGGCGGAACCTTTATTTCTTTGCGGACGAGTTCACCAATTATAATGATGTAGAAATAGGGAAGAAAGCCATACTGCTGCTGTTAAAACTCGGTTACCATGTTACTATAGCGCCCATCAGCGAAAGTGGAAGGACCTTTTTTTCAAAAGGTTTGTTGCGGAAAGCGAAGAAAACCGCAGAAAAAAATATCGAATGCCTGAAAGGCATTATTTCAAAAGATACCCCGCTGCTTGGGCTTGAACCATCAGCCATACTGAGTTTTCGCGATGAATACCCGGATATTGTGGATAAAGCAATGCGTAGCGAGGCTGAAAAAATTGCCAAAAACGCCCTCACCATAGAAGAGTTTTTGGTGAATGAACTTCAAAAAGGCTATTTAAACAACGCGTTATTCACCAAAAAGCCACTGCATATCAAGCTTCACGGCCATTGCCATCAGAAAGCGTTATCATCAGTTTTGCCCACCTTGCAAATGCTTCAGATTCCTGAAAATTACAGGGTTGAGGAAATTCCGGGCGGTTGTTGCGGTATGGCGGGAGGTTTCGGATATGAAAAAGAGCATTTTGAAATTTCAATGAAAATAGGAGGGTTGGCTTTGTTCCCGGCAATAAATAATTCCGATGATGGAATTGTCATCTCAGCGCCCGGAACCAGTTGCCGGCAACAGATAAAAGACGGTACCGGAAAAGTTGCGCTTCACCCGGTGGAAGTGCTTTTCAACGCCCTGATTTGATCAAAATTGTGATTTTGGGTCACTTTCATCCGGGAAATATTTGCCTTTGTCTTTAAATATTTTATTTTTTTACGTATTTTTTTTAAAAAATATTGTTTTATTCAAAAATATTTTGTAATTTCGTCTTCGAAAATTTCAAATTGATATCTTGAATGAAATTATTAGTGTTTGTTTTATCTAAGTATAACACTTTTCAATATTCTTTCTTAAACCTAAAGTTTTCTGTTATGAAAAATTTCATTTTGCTGGTTGTGTCCTCTTTCTTGTTAGCCGGTTTCTCCGCATGCCAAAAAGAATATCAGTGCACACAGGTAGTAACAAAAAAGGTGAACGGTATTGAAATTGAACAAAATAATAGTATAGTTTATTCAGAAAAGGATTTAACAGGTGCTTGCTTCAATTATGAGCAAATGGTAAACGATACCCTGACTAAAAGTGTGACAACATGCAAATAATAAGTATCTTGCCCTATGCAGGATCACTCACATAAAGATTTTGCCTGCATGGTAATGCAGGCGGACACCCGGAAAATCAGCACTTCTTTTTGAAGTGCTTTTTTTATGGCTGACCGGATCCAGCTAATTTAATCTCAATGAAGGCCTGGGCTTGTTTATAAATTTCATACTTACATCATTATAAAATCGACTTACATCATTAAAAATTTAATTATTTTCTCAAAAAATGTTGTTTATTTCAAAAATATTTCGTAATTTCGTCTTTGAAAAATTTTAATACGTACATTAAATGAAATTATTGGTGTGTAATTTGTCAATGTATAACAAAATTCAATATCATTTATTAACTCCAAAATCTACCATTATGAGAAATTTCATTTTGCTGATTGTCTCGTCATTTGTGTTAGCTGGTTTTTCTGCTTGTCAAAAGGAATACCAGTGCACACAGGTAATTACTAAAAAGGTGAACGGCATTGAAATAGAGCAAAATCATAGTATTGTATATTCGGATAAGGATTTGACAAGTGCCTGCTTCAATTATGAGCAAATGGTTAATGACACACTTACAAAAAGTGTTACAACCTGCAAATAATACAGGCTGAAGTCAGAATAATCTGATATAATCAAAAAATATTTAAGACTTTCCTGTTGCAAGTCAACAGGCATACCCGGAAAAACGAGCACTTCTTTGAAGTGCTTTTTTTTTATTTCTGTCCCGCAATTATTCCCGGCTAAAAATCGTTACTATCTTACACTAATCCACTAAGATATGAGAACGATTCTGATCATTTTAGCGGCATTTATTTTCCTTCCGTCACAGGCCCAGGAATTAAAATTGAAAAAAACTCAGTCCGGAGTATTATCCTTAGGTGCCCGCAGCAGCATCGGGCTGGTGAACGACGGGCAATGGCAAAAGCCGGCCTTCGGTACCGGAGGGCATTTCCGCCTTCGGTTTTCCGACAGAGTGAATTCCGAATGGTTTGCCGATCATTTGAAAGCCGACCTTAGCTATTATGCCTGGCGGGCCGATACGCATATCGGTTGGAGTGTCATGTATTACCTGACGAAAAATCCTGAACCGCTTATACAGCCTTATCTGCTTGCAGGCCATTGTTTTGAATACTTAAAGTTTACGGATAATAAATCACCGGCGAATCATGCTGAACGCTGGAGCGCATCCATACAGGCGGGAATCGGAACGCATTTCAACATTACCAAAAGATTTGATATTTCGATTGCGACACAGTACATGCTGCATCTGGGAACAAAAATAAAGGCATCCAACGTTGAGGGCGTGACAAGCTTTACCAAAACCAAGGGCGCCGGCATTCATGATCATATCTTATTGAATCTCAGTATTAACTATAAAATTGCGGATTTATGGTAAAAAAAATGGTAATGGTGATAGCTTTGTTTACTATATATCAAAGCGTTGCACAGCAAAAAGAGGCTTTTGTCACCCCGGGCCTGTTGAAAGCCAACCTTTCGTTCAACCAGAGTTTTATGGTATTTCAAAAATCCAATAATGTGTACCTGGGAGGCAACCTTGAGTATTTTACCTCCAGGAACCTGAGTTTCCGCGGCGATTGTCTTTGGTATCTTGATACCCGTCAGAAAGATCCGGTTCTGAAACGAAATGCGGTGGTACTGTTTGGAGCCTTGCTTCATCTGCCGAATGGCAAAAGCGACTTTTTTGCAGGTGTTCAGCCGGGAATTTCTTTTTCACAGCCTCAGCCGTCGGCGGTTTATGACCATAGTTATCCAACCCGTATGATGCCTGCTTTTGGGATTACAGCGGGGTACAGCCTTTACTTTTCAAGGTTCTGTAATTTTAATATTGGGATCAATTACCTTGTATCGCGTTACAGAGGTGCGGAAACCGGGTCTATAAAACTCGATGAATTTATGATAACGGGAGGCCTGGGGTTTCATATCGTTACTAAAAAACAAAAGCCGGAAAAATAATCCCGGCTTTCATCATAAAAAAGTTCAAGTTTATACCTGTGTCCCGGTTCCTTTCTTATTCATCGGCACCGGCATCACCCCGGCCATTTCGCCAATGACATTGATCAGTTCCGTATTACCCGGCACCACAATTTTTGCGTTGTTCTGAAGGGAATTCTCCAGCGTTTCCAGTTTTCGCAGCAACTGTGCATTACCCGTAAAATACTTGTCAGCAGCTTCGTTCACCAGTTTTATGGCTTCCGCTTCGCCTTCGGCATGCAGTATCTTTGCCTGTTTCACACCTTCAGCTTCTTTGATTTTTGATCGTTTTACCCCATCAGCGGCTGTTTCAGCAGCAGTGGCATAGTCGATAGCGGCAATCTTTTCGTTTTCTGCCTTCACCACTTTGTTCATGGTTTCCTGAACATCTTTTGGCGGATCAATTTCCTTTAATTCGGTGCGGACAATATCGATACCCCAGCTTTTGGTTTCTTCACAAAGCGTTCTGTGAAGTTCAGAATTGATCTTACCCCTTTCGCTGTTGGCCGATTTTAATGTTAACGTACCGATGATATTCCTCAGGGTTGTCCGGGCAAGATTCACGATCTGCCATTGGTAACGGTTTACATTATACTGAGAGGCTTTTACATTTTCTTCATCGGCCCGTACTTTAAAATATACCTGTGCATCAACCCGTGCATTCAGGTTATCATTGGTAATGATTTCCTGTGGTTCGGCATCAACCATTTGTTCCGTGGTGTTTACCTGGTACATTTTTTCAATAAAGGGAATAATCCAGTGAAAGCCTGAATCGGCAAAACGGTTATATTTTCCAAAACGTTCGATCAAGCCGCGGTGCGTTGGCCTTACAATGCGGATACCCATGAAGAAAAGCAACAATACCGGAATCCCGATATAAACAAAATACATATACATAAATCCTCCTTTTTTTTAATGGACAATAAAAGTACAACATTAAAATACACCCGGCAAAAATATTTTAAAAAATCACGACGGAATCCGTTATATCTGTTAAGTGTTCAATTACTTATATGTGTAGTTATTCCCATATAACATTTATTAACAATTAGTAATTCAACTTATTAAAGAAAAAATCTAATTTTGCACGAAATTTAAAAAACTATCTATGAAAAAAGCATTATCTGTTTTTATTATCGTTGCTTGTTTTAGCCTTTTCTCTGTAAATGTCCTCCAGGCTCAGTGTCCGGGTTGTGTCATTTCAACCTGCACCTCAAGCCCGGCCAAACCAACCATTTGTCCTGCGGTTTTGCCTGATGGTATTGCCATGCAACCTTATAACCAGGATTTGTCTTTTTACTTGCCTGAAAATTTTGATGATGCCAGCTCCGGCTATAACGTTGATCTGGATCAACTTGATATTTTAAACGTTGTGGGTTTACCTTTTGGGCTGAACTTCCAGACCGATGCCTCACCGGCCAATATTTATTATCCTACCAGCAACCCGCCGACATCCGAACATGGCTGCGGTAAGATTTGCGGAACACCCATCATGCCGGGGACCTATACCATTACCGTTTTTGTTCTCGCTCATGTCAGTGTAACCAGCCTTGGCGGTATTTCACAGACTTCGAACTCTTCATTTGATATTCCTATAACCATTCTTCCGGCCACCACTTCGAACAGCGGCTTTACCATAACCAATCCATACGGCTGCTCCCCGCACAGCACCGGGTTTACATGCAACAGGCCCAGCAATGGGAATCCAAATTTTCATTATTCGTGGAATTTTGGTAACGGCAATCAAAGCAATTTAGAAACACCACCATCGCAAAATTATGCTACACCGGGTAATTACGTTATTACGCTTAATACTGTAATTGATACATTACCCTATTATTTAGAGAGTTTAACCATAAATTCCACTTCGTCCTATTGCGGCAATGACGGGCTATGTGGTTCTCCTGATTATTATTTTATTTTAAAACTTGGCGCTAATACCGTGTATCAAGCGTCATATATTGATAATACAAACGCACCGGTAACATTTTCGTTTTCACCAATACAATTAAGTAATGCCACATATACGTTTGAAATTTGGGAATATGACGAAGGCTTATGCGGTGCGGATGATCATTGCGGGGATTTTACATTTCCGGGTAATACAGCTGGAACGTATACGTTAGCTTCAAGTGATGTGACCCTTACATACACCATAAGCCATCCGGTTTTAAATTTTGATGATGTGGATACCGTTAAAGTATTTCAGGGGCCGGTACTGGGGCCGCTTACTTTTTCACCTAATGATTCGCTGTGCAAGAACGATTCTATCCTGCTGTCCATAACCGATACTTATGGAGGATTGTATCAGTGGTACAATGATACCAGCGCCATTTTAAACGCTTCGGCATCTTCTTATACTGCGCATGGCAATGGAAAATACTGGGTTGAAGTATCCAATACCAACGGATGCCGTGCCAACTCCAGCATGAAACAGATCACATTTATTGACAACCCCTCCAAACCCGGCACATGGATCATTGGCAATGTTTTGAACACCAATGCCACGGGTGTTGACCTCCAGTGGTACTTTGAAGGTACGCCTATTAACGGCGCTACCGGCAGCACCTATGAGGTTACGGCTTCGGGAAATTATTTTGTGATGGCCACCAACTGGTTTGGTTGTACTGTGTCTTCAGATACCATTTATGTTACCTACAGCTCAGGAATTGCTGAAACAGATGCCTTAAATGCCATTCAGCTCATCCCGAATCCTACCACAGGGAAATTCACTGTTAACCTTGAAACCAATTCATCTGATGATGTTTTAATCACCATTACCGACCTCATGGGCAGGGTGGTTTATCAAAATAACTTTGCATCGCAGGCCGGGCATTTTTCTCAGGAAGTTGACCTGACCAATGTCCAGAAAGGTATTTACCTGGTGGAGATCACTTCAGGCAAATCAAGAGCCAACAGCAAACTGATCAAACAATAAGAACAGAGATATCTTATGGAAACGCCCTGCGGGATTTTCGCAGGGCGTTTTTTTATTGAAGAAATTTAAAAGTTTTCACCCCCTGCAGCAACACATACATTTCGGCCGCTTCCCTGAAATGGTATTCCTTAAGCTCAGGGCTGAAGAATTTTACATGTATCATTTCAAAACCAGGATCAAGAAAACAGGCCTGCACCTGATCATCTTCGTAAAAATATTTTCCATTGTCCAGCGTCAGCGTTTTGATTTCTTCGTTTGATTTTTTGATCAGGGTTATTCTGTCAGGGAATACTTTCAGGTAAAAGCCAACCTCCGAATCATTGAATTTTGAAATGTTCATAAAGAACCGCGGTTTATCTGAAAAAGGTTTGCCTGAAGTAGGACAAAAAGAAGTGCAGTTTCCGCATTCGTTGCAAAGGTCGGCGATATTCAGCACCTGGTATTGCTGACGGATATCCAACCAGCCATCATCTTCAAAGACAATTTCATGATCTGCCCGGCGCACGGCTTTTTGAAGCATGAGTTTTTGTTCAGGGACCCGGTACGAAAAATTAGCCCTGTTCGGGCAAACGGTAACGCAAATATTACAAAGCTCATCACAGTTAAGGCACCTGCCCGCCTCTGTTATAGCTTCGATTTCTGATAAAACGGTACTGAAATTTCGCGTCAGTGAAAGTACTTGTTTGTCTGCTTGCTCAAGGTTTGCCTGTCTGTATTGCCTCAACGAGCGCCGTGTCATCAGGTCGATAAAATCGTGCTGTTTTATTTTTTTGTGTGTCAGGTTGGATTCTGCAGGTGCTTTGCTGATGATCTCTGCTGCGGCTTTGCGCCCGTCTGCCACCGCCTTGATGACCGTGGAAGCGCCTCGCATGGCGTCACCACCGATAAAAATACCGGGGAGCTGGGTCAGGTAACTATTTTCAGCATGGCGAACAAGCGGCTCTTCCATAAAGTCCATGACAATATCCTGCCCCAAGGCAGGGATCAGTGTGTCAAACTTCATTTCAAATGCGGAACCTTCAATTTTCACAGGAGCCGCCCTGCCTGAGGCGTCTGGCAGTCCCGGCTTCATCTTTGAACATACCAGCCCGGTCATGGTATTATTTTCCGAAAGGATCTTTTCGGGCAGCACATATTCAATGATTTCAATGTTTTCGGCCAGGGCGGCTTTAATTTCTTCAGCATCGGCAGGCATATCCTGAATCGTACGCCGGTACAATATGGTAACCTTACCATCGGGTCCGACTATTCTTTTTGCCGTGCGTGCCACGTCAAACGCCGTATTCCCGCCGCCAACCACAGCGACTTTATTACCTGAGATCAGGTTGATGCCTTTTTTTATGGCTGATAAAAACTCCAGCGGGTCGACAAAACCTTTGGTTCCGGAGCCATGGATGTTAAAAGGTTTTGCCTTTTGCGCACCGATGGCGATAAAAATGAAATCGTTATGGCTTCGCAGTTGTTCGAAAGCTGCTTTGTCTATTTTCGATCCGTAAATAATTTTTACCCCAACAGATTTTATTCGTTCAATATCGCTGTTTATTGTTTCTTTCGACAAGCGGAATTCAGGAATCGCGTCGCTCACCATGCCGCCTGCAAAAGCTTTAGTTTCATAGATCGTTACCTGAAAACCTTCAAGAGCCAGGTAAAAACCGCACGAAAGGCCGGATGGCCCGGCACCGATGATGGCCGCTTTTAGTTTTTTGTGACTGCCCGGATTCAGCGCTACCTTTGGTTTTTGTTCGGTAACGAACCGTTTTATTTCGCGGATCATCAGCGGATCATCATAATTAATGCGTGTGCATTTGCTCTGGCATTCATGGTCGCAAACCATACCGCATACGGCAGGCAGTGGGTTGGTTTTCAGTATCACCCGCATGGCATCGTCAAACTTTTTTTCGGCCGTATAGTAAAGATAATCCGGAATATCCTGATTGGTGGGGCAGGTGTTGACGCAAGGCGCGCTGATGCAATCGAACCATGAAAGTTTTTTTCCGGTTTTGATGTCGGGCTCGCTGAACATATCCTTGCTGTATCGCTTGTCCTCCAATACTTCATCCGCATAGGTGTTCAATTTTGTCGTGTTTTTGCTGGATTTAATTTTCTCAAAATATTCAGAAAGATTCTGGATTTTGTGGGTGTGCAACAAATCTGAGATGTTTTGTGCGTATTGATGCATCCGGCCATAGCCGCCGGGTTTCAGCAAATCGGAACTAACCGTAACAGGGTAGATACCGCATTCAATGATGCGGCTGATATTGAAACAATCTGCACCACCTGAAAATGAAATGTTCAGCTGCCCGTTGAAATCATTCTGAAGTTTACGGGCAATGTTTATCGACAGCGGATGTAAAGCTTTCCCGCTCATATACATCATTTTCTCTTCCGGATTGAAAACCTTGCGGTGGTTTAGGCTTTCGAGGGTGTTGGTCAGCTTGATCCCGAAAAAAACATTGTTTTTTTGTGCGGCAGCCTTAAGGGATTTTATGATGGATACTGCGTTTTCGTATTTCAGGTCATGCTCAAAAGCTGAATCCGGCACCGTGGTTTTATGATGGTGAAGCGTATTTAAAATGCGCCGGAGTTCTTCCGGGCCAAGTAATGTAGGATTAAGTTTAATGAAGGTGTGTAATTTTTTTTCTTCAATAAGATACCTTCCGATTTTTTCAATCTCCTCAGGCGGGCAGCCATGCATCGTGGACAAGGTGATGTTATCGGAAATCCGGGACGGAATAGTTATTTGTTTTATTTCCGGATACCACTCGGCAATGCTGTTGACCATGGCTTCTTTTTCCAAAGAACAATCATTCATTTTCTTCAGAAACCACTGCACGTTGTCGTTGCAGATGCCTTCATAATTGTACCCGACACTCATATTGAAAACTGTCTGAGGGTGATTCCCAAAACCCAGTTGGTGAGAGATCAGGTGAATGAAAATCCATGCTTTGAGGTATTCATTGAATGATTCCTCAATTTTTAATTCCTGCGACCATTCACAATTGTATCCTTCGTCCTGCATATCAATGCAGGGTTTTGAAATTTTCAGATCATCAAGGGTTTGCACCGTTTTCAGTTCGATATACCTTGCTCCGCACAACCAGGCTGCCATAATGTTTTGAGCCATTTGTGAGTGAGGCCCGGCCGCCACGCCAAAAGGAGTTGCAATGGGCTGGTTGAATATTCCGGTTTGAAGTAGTGCATTTTTTTCCTGATTGAAAAACAATGGCGCAGGAATTCCAAGCATCGTATGCCCTGAGTTATCAGAAAAAACATATTCATACAACTGTTTTACGCTCAGGGGAGCAAATTTGTCGCTCATAATTTTTATTTTATGGTTACAGCAAAATTAAGTATTATTGTATTAAGAAATTGTTTGGATTTTATCTAATAATATCTTTATGCGCCTTTTTTGCTGCAACTTCGTTAGATTTTTCGACATAGGATAAACTATGTCTGCAAAATCTGCCTTGTTTCGCTAAAAAATTCA
>Ga0209099_1004858_pt1 | contig 9996 bp, 9 predicted proteins | sample AD_JPNHW2_MetaG_FD_184430 | JGI IMG/M metagenome (GOLD analysis project Ga0209099, IMG submission 184430) | Active sludge microbial communities of municipal wastewater-treating anaerobic digesters from Japan - AD_JPNHW2_MetaG (SPAdes) (version 2) | ecosystem: Engineered > Bioreactor > Anaerobic >...
CCTGAGGTCCTCCCTTGCAGAAAAGCAGGGCAGGATATTTTTTTGAAGCATCAAAATCGGGGGGGTAAATTACCCACATCTGAAGATCCTTACGGTCCTTTGTTTTTACATGTTTCTCCTCAACCTGCCCCATTTTAACGGCCTCATAAATATGTTTATTGAGGGCAGTTATTTGCTTTATTGAACCGTTAGCAGGATCAATTGTACATATCTCATTAGCCATTGACATTGAAGCTATTCCTGAAACCAGAATACCGGACTGATACTGAACCGGTCCCATGTTATGTGCCCCTCCGGTAAGCCTGTCAACACCACCGGATGCCAGGTTAGTCCTGAATACCTGTGCAGTTCCGAGGTATGAACATGTAAACAGAAGGTTCTCCTTGTCCTGCCATTTAATATTTTCAACATCGAAATCCCATCCCTTTGTCAGCCAGTGTCTTTTTCCCTCGCTGATGTCATAAATAAAAAGTCTGTCAAGATCAGATTCATAGCCATCCCTTTCCATACTCTGGTAGGCGATTTTGGATCCGTCAGGCGAAAAGACCGGATATTTGTCATAACCTTTATTGCCCTCGCTGATGTTAATTTCCTCAGAAGTCTTTAGATTGTAAAGGTAAATATCTGAATTTGTGCTTTTTGCATCGGCGACGCCATTCATTTTCTTGGAGGTGTAAGCGATATATTTTCCGTCAGGGCTCCATGCAATCTCTCCCTCATCAAAATAAGGTGAGGTTGGTGTTTCGAATTTTTTGCCTTCCAGGATATCTTTTTCATCTGTTACCCCGCTGCCGTTGAAAGTTGCAACAAAAAGGTGACTGTATGAATAATCACTCCATGTGTTCCAGTGCCTGTACATGAGGTCATTGATTATTCTGACCTTTGCATTCGGGAGCTCATGTTTTTCATTGGCAGTCTGATCAAGCTTAACTCTCCTGGTAAAATAGATCTTGTCAGAGGATGGAGCTATGCTGAAGATCTCGAAATCATCAAGACCCGTAATCGTCTTCTTCCCGCTGCCATCAGGATTCATAACAATAAGTTTCCCCTTGTTGACATAGGCAATTTTTTTTCCTTCACTGAACCATTGGGGAGAGTTTCCTCCTTCGGTTGTAAGTTGAACAGGATCACCTCCGGCAGAGGGGATTTTGTAGATATTTGTTATTCTTGCTTCTGTAGGAACATCAATATCAGTTACTGTGTACAATACCTGGGAACCATCGGGTGATAGTGCAAAAGTTCCTAGCCTCCTGAATTTCCAGAGTATTTCAGGCGTCATCACTCCGCCTGCTTTTTCCTCAGCAGAGAGAGTGTTGTTGATTGTGGTGGCAGCCTGTTTTGGTTCTGCAGGTTTTTGATTGCATGATACTGCAAATACAGTAACCGCCGTCAGCAGAAGACAGTTAAGCTTTTTCATCGGATTAAGGGATAACAAATACTATACTTTTGATTTAAGAGCCTCTGATACTTTTGATTTTAGTTCATCATAGAGTTCAGGATTGTCTTTAATAATCTGTTTTACAGCATCCCTGCCCTGACCCAGTTTTGTATCATTATAGCTGAACCACGATCCGCTTTTCTTGATTATTTCGAAGTCAACACCGAGGTCTACAATTTCTCCGATCTGGGAAATACCTTCTCCGTAGAGGATGTCAAAATCAGCTTTCTTAAATGGCGGTGCAAGTTTATTCTTAACAATTTTCACGCGTGTTCTGCTTCCGATTATCTCCTCACCGTCCTTAATCTGGTTTGTTCTTCTTATGTCAAGCCTCACAGAGGAATAGAACTTCAGGGCATTTCCCCCTGTAGTTGTTTCAGGATTGCCAAAAATAACACCAATTTTATCTCTGAGCTGGTTAATGAAAATACAGGAGGTATTTGTCTTATTTATGTTAGCGGTTAATTTTCTGAGAGCCTGAGACATAAGCCTTGCCTGGAGGCCCATTTTTGAATCTCCCATTTCACCTTCAATTTCTGCTTTTGGTGTGAGGGCTGCTACAGAGTCTATGACTATTATATCAATTGCACCTGAACGTATGAGGTTGTCAGTGATCTCAAGAGCCTGTTCTCCATTGTCGGGTTGCGATATCAGGAGGTTTTCCACATCAACGCCAAGTTTCTCGGCATAATTGCGGTCGAAAGTGTGTTCAGCATCAATTATAGCAGCTATCCCTCCGTTTTTCTGGGCTTCAGCGACGGCATGAATTGCGAGGGTTGTTTTACCTGAAGCTTCCGGACCGTATATCTCAATCACGCGGCCGCGCGGCAGTCCTCCTATTCCAAGGGCTGCATCAAGGCCTATTGATCCGGTTGAAATAACCTGTATATTTTCAATGGCATGGTCGCCAAGTTTCATAATTGTACCCTTGCCAAAATCTTTTTCGATTTTACCGATTGTTACTTCCAGCGCTTTTAGTTTCTCCTTGTTTATTTCCTTTTTTTCAGTGCTCATATTGTATTATTATTTGTATAAGTCGAGAATTTGTTTTGCGTGATCTGAAGTCTGAACCTTGTCAATTATCTTCTCAATCATGCCTGTTTCATTGATTACAAAAGTTGTCCTCAGTACTCCGAAATAACTTTTTCCGTACATCTTTTTTTCTCCCCAGACTGAGTAATCATTCAGTATTTTTTTCGATTCGTCAGCAATTAGCGGAAAAGGGAGTGAAAATTTTCCGGAAAAGTTTTTGTGTGACTTTTCGCTGTCAGGGCTGACACCTACAACAACGAAGCCTTTTTTAAGGAGCAGGTCGCTGTTATCCCTCAGGTTGCAGGCTTCTGCTGTACATCCCGGAGTATTATCTTTAGGATAGAAATACAGGATTACCTTTTTTCCTTTGTAATCAGATAATTTTATTAAGTTTCCATTCTGGTCAACTCCCTCAAACAGAGGAGCTTTTGAGCCTTCCTTCAATTGAGCCATGCATTCTTCAATTTTGTTATTACGGGTAAATTTACGAAGTTTGAATTGTATTAAATATAAAAACGGTTTTTTGTTATCAACACAGATTATGGGATAATGTTCCATGACAATTAGCAGAGGACACTGTTTTAATGCAACTAAGACACGGAAAATTAATGAAATTTACCATACATAAGGCAATTATCGTGATAATTTTTTTCTCATTATCTGCGGTTAATGCCTTTGCCCAGACTTCCACGACAAAGCCAACCAGGCAATCATCGCTTGAAGCCTTCTCGAAGGGGAACTATGAAAAAGCATATCAGGAATTCAGCGAGCTCTTACTGACATACTCAAAGGACCCCTTATATAAATATTATGCAGGAGTGTGCCTTGTAAAACTTGAAAAGGATCCTCTGAAAGCTGAATTACTTTTGCAGCAGGCTCTTGAGATAAATGCAGCAGCACGCCCCCTCCCTGAAGATGCTCTTTTCTATCTTGCCCGTGCACAACAACTCAGTGGCAATTTCAGTGTTGCAACAGCTTCCTATAACAGGTTTGCCGATCAGGCAGGTCGCAAAGCTTCAAGGGAGTTCGGTGTTCCTGATTTTATCCAGCAATGTGCTCAGGAGAAAGGAGCTCTGAAGGTTGAGAATGCAGTAGTCCCTGTAAAGACTGAAGCTACTGTAAGTAAACTTCCTGAGAAGAAGCAGCCGGAAAAGCAGAAAGCAGCTGAACCGACACCTGAAACAGTTGTAAAAGCGCAGGAAATTAAATTGCAGTCAACCACCGAACCACTTGCAGAATCATATTCCGTGTTGCTAGATGAGGCTCTTGCTTACCAGTATCTTGCTGATTCACTGTCGGATCTGGCACAGAACCGGAAACAGTCGCTTGACAGGCTTCCGGATGATAAAAGAGGTTCAGCAAAGGCACAGATAGCAGAGTATGAAAGGGCAGCAGGAAATTATCAGAAATCTGCTGATAGAAAATACGCAGAGGCTCATTTTCTTATGAATCCGGGGGAACCGGATCGTGATACAATATTGCTTGTTGCTGAACAGGATGCAGAAATTGATTCAGCCGGAACAGCACCTGAAGAAGTTGTTCAGTCAGCACAGATTGCAGACACACTTGAAATATATTCCTATTTCAGCATATCCGATTCTTCGTCTGTTGAACAGAAGAGTAGTATTGCCATTGATCCTGAAGTGCCTGAAGGCCTTATTTACAGGGTACAGATAGCGGTGTTCAGGAATCCGGTCTCACCTGTTTTCTTTAAGAGAATTTCACCGGTATATGGTTTCAGAAATGAGGGATCGGAACTTAAAACCTATTATGCCGGAATGTTCAGGCGACTTGAGGATGCACGTAAAGCACTTGCAGAGGTAAAGGGAAAAGGATTCAAAGACTCATTTATTTCTTCTTTCAATGGTAATAAACAGGTCTCACCTGACAGAGCGGCCGTTCTGGAAAAAGAGTGGGGCTTAAAACCTTTTGAGAGACTTGTCAGTAATAAGCCGGTTGTCATAAGTGCTGATACACTTCCTCCGACTCTTATTTTCAGGGTGGAGGTAATGAGAGTGGCAAAAGCTCCCAAACCAAATATTATTGAATCGATTAAGACCCTTGCCGGAAGCAGGGGACTGGATATTCTGACACTTGAGGATAAGAAGATAGCATATTTAATAGGGAATTTTATTACCTTTGAAAGCGCTGCGGAATATGCTGATCTGATAGTCAGAAACGGATTCCGTGATGCCAGGGTTGTAGCCTGGCTGGGTAAGCGGGAAATACCGTTAGATACAGCAAAGCAGCTTTTTGATAATCTGAAATGAAGGAAAAGGCATTACATAAAAATGACAGGCTGAACAGCGGGGGCGAAAATGCTTCACTGATTCTTTATAATGATGAAGTAAATACTTTTCAGCATGTTATTAAATCGCTTGTTGAGGTTTGCGGGCATGATGAGGTGCAGGCAGAGCAATGCGCACTGATTGTGCATTTCAAGGGCAAATGCGAAGTTAAATCGGGCCCTGTTGAAGTGCTTAATGCAATGAGCCGTTCACTTAACAGGAAAGGGCTCAATTCAAAAGTGGATCTCAAGGTTAGTTGATACTTTCAATCAACACTTAATCAGTATTTTAGCGTATCTTGTTTCTGAAATATTTTGACAGCGCAAGGTCAAAGACCAGCAGGAGAATACTCAGCGACATAACATAGACTGTGATGTCTGAAACTGTAAATCCGGAAAGGTCAGGAATATGTACAGGCCAGCTTATATTAATGCTTTTCAGAAGACCGGTAAGCAAGATGTTCGTACCGGCATGTTCTGTTTTTCCCGCGAATACTGCCAGTAAAATAAGTATAATGGTGATTATCAGTGACACAAGAGGTATTGCAGAGATGCGTTTTTTCGCCTGCTTTTCAGGAGTATAGGCAGGTTCAGTCATCAGCTGATTCATCATCCTTTCTGTAAAACCTTCAGGAGCCTTTTCAATACTCTCCTTGTTAAGATACCTTTTTAGGAGATCATCCCTGAATTCATTGCTGTCATTCATTTTGTATTTACCTCCCTTGTTTTATTTGAGGTCAGGGCTTCTGACATTATTTTCCTTGACCTGTGCAATTTAACTTTAATATTTGAAACAGAGTCTCCTGTTATTGCTGCAATTTCATTAAGTGAAAGTTCATCATAATAGAACAGGCTTATGATCCCTCTTTCCTCATCATTCAGTTTCCCCAGAGCTTTATTCACAAGGATCCTGTTATATTCTGATTCTGCCTCATATTCATAAGAATTGATTTCCGAGTATCTGTATTTTTCGGCAAAATCTGCATCAAGGTTAATGTTATTATCCTTTTTTGTTCTTAAAAATGAAACTGAGGTGTTATATACTATTCTGTAAAACCATGTTGTAAATGAGCTGTCCATTCTGAAATCCCCAAGTGACCTGTAAGCCTTCATAAAAGAATCCTGGATTATTTCTTCCGCTTCCTCCCTGTTCCTGCAGATTCTGAATGCAAGGTTGAATGCCCTGTCTTTATGCGTATTTACAATATTCCTGAATGCATTTGTATTGCCATCCAGCACCTGTTTGATCCAGGGTATATCCGAATTTATATTCATTTGTTCCTTTTGACGAAGGTTTTATGACCAAGGTTACAGAAGAGTCCGAAAAAAAATTATGCGGAATTTTGTAACCTGAGAATATAAACCGTAGTCTAAAGTTTCAAAAATAATAAACTTAAAAAATAAAATTATGGAGGGACTAATAGGATTTATTGCATTTTTTGCAACAGTTTTCGGAGTATTGTATATGTATTTTACAACCCGTAATAAGGAAAGAATGGCTCTTATAGAGAAAGGTGCTGATGCAAGCCTTTTCAATACGGGCAGGGAGGGAATGAAATCAGGAATTCAATGGAGCAAGTTAACACTTAAGCTGGGCATGCTTTCAATGGGTATTGCCCTTGGAATAATAATAGCGGCCATGCTTGTAAATGTTGTAACAATTGATGAAGATGCACTTTATCCCTCATCAATATTTTTCTTCGGCGGACTCAGCCTTGTTCTTTTCTATGTAGTTGACAGAAAAAGCAAATAACCCACGCTTCATTTAATAAATCTTCCATGATACCTCATCCGGTTAAACCGGATGGGGTATCTCATTTTTACGATCTTTTAGTCATTCACAGTTCCGTTATTGCTGACTAATTTCCAGGATAGGGATCAGCTGAGGAAAATCAATCGAAATATTATATAATTTTGCGTCGGATTAATTAAATGTTTTTATGCTTTTCAAGACTGATCCGTCAATATGGCTAAAAGACCTGTTCATTCAGGCTGGTCTTAGCTACAGCTTCTCAACTTTTCTGAGCGCACTTACGCTTATTACGGGAGTCCTGATCCTCAGCTGGCTTGCCAACCTTGTCACAAAGGCCATAATACTGAAAATTGTTCACAGAATTGTAAAAAGGACCACCTCAACCTGGGATGATATCTTTCTTGAGCAAAAAGTATTTACAAGGCTTTCGCACTTTGCACCGGCACTTGTTATATGGACTATGGCCGGGTGGGCGTTGAAGCCATATCCTGTCTGGCTTATTGTTGTTCACCGCCTTACCTATATTTACATGGTTATGGTGGGAACCATAGTCATGATTTCATTCATCGAAGCCTGGCATACAATTTACAACACACTGCCAATATCAAAACACAGGCACATCAAGGGCTATGTTCAGCTTGTAAAGATTTTTGTCTTTCTCGTTGCCTTGCTAATTATCATATCAGTAGTTTTCAGAAAAGATATTACAAGCATTCTTGCCGGTCTTGGTGCAATGGCTGCCGTGCTGATACTTGTATTTAAGGATACACTGCTTGGACTTGTTGCCAGTATTCAGCTTTCTGCAAACAAGATGCTGGGGGTAGGCGACTGGATTACAATCCCTGCGCGGGAGATTGATGGTACTGTTATGGATATAACACTGAACACTGTAAAGGTTCAGAACTTTGATAAGACAATTATTACAATTCCTACATATTCACTTGTAAATGAATCATTCCAGAACTGGAAAGGAATGGAGGAGTCGGGAGTAAGGAGGATACGCAGATCTATTTTTATCGACATGAGGAGCATCAGATTTCTTGATGAACCTCTTATTAAGAAGTTCTCCGGGTATCCTGTTCTGAAGGAGTATATTGAAAGTTGCCTGGATAAACTACCTGATGCCGGTACACCATTCTTCAATCATTCCAAACTTACCAATCTGGGTTTATTCCGTTATTATGTGGAAGCTTATCTGAAGCAACATCCTTATATTGAACCAAAGGAAACTATAATTGTCAGGCACAGAGATCCTGTCGGCAACGGACTACCATTGCAGGTATATGTTTTTACGAAGAACAATCAGATGGTCCCCTATGAAAACATCCAGTCGGATATTTTTGAACATATTCTCGCAATAATGGGAGAGTTCGGGCTTAAAGTATATCAGCAGCCTACAGGTGACGATTTTCTGAAAATGTCAAAGCTTTTAAAGGAAGATTAATATAATAAAACAGGGTATATGGCAGATCTGAATACACGTATTAGCGATTTTCTCTGGAAAGATTTAAACGGAAAACAATTCACAGGAAAGAAAGATCCTTTCTGGGAAGCCCTTGTTAAAGCAGGAACAGAGTTGTGGCTTGACACAGGTGACATGAATGAGGCAGAATCGAACTGGACTGCTGAAATGAGTGCGCTGACAACAAATAACACACTGCTGAACAATGAAATACAGAAGGGGATATATGATGTTTTTATTTCCGAAGCCAAGGCAGTTGTAAGAGATCTGCCGGTTGAGGACAGAGTAAGGGAAATTGCCTTCATACTTAATGCCAGGCATGGACTGAGGCTTGTAAACCGTTTTGATGGATTTGTAAGCGTTGAGCTTCATACCGATACAGCCCATGATATAAAGTCAATTCTCTATTATGGCAGGAGACTGCATGAGATCTGTCCTGAAAAATTCATTGTTAAGGTACCATATACAGCCGAAGGACTTATTGGGGCCAGATTGCTGAGGGAATCAGGAGTCCGGATTAATTTTACACTGGAGTTCAGCGCCAGGCAGAATGTCCTTGTGACACGGCTTGCCAGACCTGATTATTTGAATGTTTTCCTTGGCAGGATAGGAGCTTATATTGCTGATAATAAATTAGGAGATGGATCCGGAGCCGGTGAGATGGCTGTAATTGCATCCCAGAACTGGGTAACCGGATTATCTGCTGAAAATCAATGGCAGACAAAGCTGATAGCTGCCAGCCTCAGGAATCATAACCAGCTTGAACTTCTTGCCGGAACAGATGTTTTCACAATGCCACCTAAGGTTGCAGCTGCAGGCAGGAAGGAACTTAAAGCAGAATTTATCTCCAGGATGCATGAGAATTATCCTGTGAACCTTTCTGAATCAGCTGCAGGATCGGCAGTGGAGAAATTCTGGGAGGTTGACGGGAAGGTTCTGGCTTTTTCTGAAAGGGTTGCAAAAAATGTTCCTGCTACAGGAGCTGAGCTAATTCATATTGCAAGAGAAGAAGGATGCGAGGATATGTTCCCCAGCCTTACACGTGAGGAAAAGAATTTTATTTCAACTGACGGAAAGATTCCGGTTCATTCAAGGTGGAAAGATAAGATAGCTGATGGAAAGATTGCCCCTGATACTCTTCTGACACTTGCAGGTCTGGCATCATTTACAGCCGATCAGAAGGCACTTGACGACAGGATCAGGAGCATAATTTGAGTAAGAATCAGCTGTTTCTCTGACGTATAATCTCATATAGCAGAATTCCTGCAGCAACCGATACGTTAAGGGATTCGATTTTTCCTGACATTGGTATCTTCACTTTAAGGTCAGCAAGTGACAGAAGTTCACGGCTGATACCCTTGTCCTCCGATCCCATAATCAGAACAGAAGGCCCTTGAAGACTTACCTCTGAGGCAATGCTGTCAGATTTCTCCCCGGTACAGATAATTTTAAGTCCTGATTCCTTCAGGTATTCTATCGTTCTTACAATGCTCTTTTCCCTGCATACAGGAAAAGTGTGCAAAGCTCCTGCTGAGGTTTTGACAGCATCGGCAGTTATTCTTGCAGAACCTTTTTCCGGTATTATTATGGCATGTGCTCCCAGACACTCTGCCGTGCGGACTATTGCACCGAAATTCCTGACATCAGAAACGCCGTCAAGAGCTATAAGCAGGGGATCTTCTCCTTTCTCATAAATGCCAGGCAGGATATTGCTGATGCTCTGAAATTCAATAAGAGACAGCCATGCAAGAACTCCCTGATGGTTCTTACGGGTTACAAGTTCTATCCTTTCAAGAGGGACAATCTGGTATGCAATATTGAATTTTTTTACCTCCGTCATTAGCTCGTGGTACAGGGATCCCTGCAGTCCCTGTTTAATAAGAAGGCGGTCTATCTGCTTTCCGGCTTTAATTGCTTCAATTACTGTGCGCAAACCGAAAATGAAGTCAGTTTCTTTATACATCATATTTGTTATTATTTCAGATTCCCCCGGGATTATCGAGGCGGAATACAATACCTTTTCT
>Ga0209099_1004860_pt1 | contig 9995 bp, 4 predicted proteins | sample AD_JPNHW2_MetaG_FD_184430 | JGI IMG/M metagenome (GOLD analysis project Ga0209099, IMG submission 184430) | Active sludge microbial communities of municipal wastewater-treating anaerobic digesters from Japan - AD_JPNHW2_MetaG (SPAdes) (version 2) | ecosystem: Engineered > Bioreactor > Anaerobic >...
TCGTTAACCGAACGTACGAAGTAATTTCCGCTTCCATAGATAACATTGGTATCGTTGGGTTTGTATTTCAGGTCCTTGACTTCTCCGCCGGAATAAATTTTTTGCCATGAGCTGCCACCGTTTTTTGAACGGTAAATCCCATCACTGCATGCGGCAAGCATTTTATCAGGGTTTTGAGGGTTGATAAGTATTTTGTTGATGTTCCGGTAGGCCGGATTAAAATTGAGACCACAGGGGTTCCAGGTGGAGCCGCCATCCAGCGATTTATAGATTCCGGTTCCCTGGGTATCCATAGCATCGCGGTCGCCAGTGCCGATGTATATGATGTTGGGATTAACGGGATGTATAGCAACGGTTGAAGTGCCCAGCACCGGCATGGTGTCGAAGGTGGTGTTCCACGACATGCCGCCGTCTTTGGTGATCCAGATACCGCCCGAAGGGGCAGCCACGTATATGTTTTCGCGGTTGCTCATATCAACAGTTGCAGCATTCAAACGCCCGTTGCCCGGATTGTAGCCACTGTTGCCGTTGACCCACGAATCTAATCCCAGGGGAGTCCACATGGTACCCGATTTCGACCTGTTTTCGGCAGGGATACCGGCTAAGAACTTTTTATACTCGCCATAATATTTCCCGGGATCCGGAATTTTTCCATCAGGGTAGCATTTGGGTTCCATATTATATTCCCATCGTTTGAAAGGTTTGTAGCCTTTACTGCGTTCATAAGGCTTGTCATCCCAATAGCTGTAAAAAGCTTTTTGTATATCATAAAAAGTTACTTCCTGATAGTTGGTTTGGGGCAGATCGCTTTTATTTTTATCAAGATAAGGTGCTTGCATCCAGGGCTGTGCGTAAGTAAAAGAGGTCAATGTCGTAAAGAATAAAACAAGTATTGATATCAGGAATTTCTTCATATTTAAGGAATTTACAACAAAATTACGAAATAATCTATAGATTATGCTTTTTGGACCTTAATAATTTCATATTTATCTGATATTTCTAAGCATTTGATGCAATATTACCTTATTTGATAAAATATTGTTTTATTAATAAGAAATAGACTATAACTTTGTCGTGAATTTAAAAAAAAACTTATGTCAGGAAAAACATTTGCCGAAAAGATTCTCGGTGCCGATTGCGGAAGCATCGTTTTTAGAAAACCAGATATTGTGCTGTCGCACGACAATACAGCCAGTATCAATGCTACTTTTACCAAGATGGGCGGCGATAGGGTGGCCGATCCGGACCAACTCCTGATTGTGCTTGACCACAATGCTCCGCCTACCAATGCCAAGCTGGCCAATGATTATCAGAAGATACGGGATATTGTGGCCAAACAAGGTATCAAAAAATTTCATGATGTGGGTAATGGCATCTGCCATCAGTTGATGTCATTGCATGCCCGGCCCAATATGGTCATAGTGGGTAGCGACAGCCATACTTGTACGGCAGGGGCTTTTAATGCCTTTTCAGCAGGTATCGACCGTACGGAAACTGCCGGACTGTGGAAACAGGGCGAAACCTGGTTCAGGGTGCCTGAATCAGTAAAAATTACCCTGAAAGGTAAGTTGAACCCAGGTGTATATGCAAAAGATATTGCGCTGTGGATCATTGGCATGATAGGCTCTGATGGCGCCGATTATATGTCGATTGAATATCATGGCGACGGTGTGAAAACACTCAGCATTGCCGACCGTATGACCATAGCCAACCTTGCCTCTGAGATGGGCGCCAAGAACGCTGTGTTCCCTGCAGATGAAGTGTTGTGGAATTTTCTCGGTGCAGAAACTCTGGGCACCTGGGCCGATGCCGATGCCAAATATCTGAAGGAATTCGAGATCGACCTTGGTAAATTATTCCCGGTTGTTGCAGCTCCTCATCATGTGGACAATGTAAAAGCTGTATCAGAAGTCCAGGGAACAAAACTGAACCAGGCCATTGTGGGCACCTGCACCAACGGACGTATTGAAGATATCCGCATTGCCGCAGCAATTTTAAAAGGGAAGAAGATTCCTGCAGGATTCCAGCTTCTTGTTATTCCTGCATCAATGGAAATATACAAAATGGCAATGCAGGAAGGACTGGTGATGGACCTGTTACAGGCCGGAGCCAACTTCCTTTCACCTTCATGCGGGCCGTGCCTGGGGACAGGACAGGGGATACCCGCCGATGGTTATAATGTTATATCTACAGCTAATAGAAATTTTCTGGGACGTATGGGTAACGATAAAGCCAGTATCTATCTCGCTTCACCGGCTACAGTAGCTTATTCTGCCTTGAAAGGCGAAATCAGCGATCCCCGCGGAATAGCCGCTGCCGACAAGTTTCCCTACTCGAAAGAACAAAGCCATACCGTGCAGGTTAAGCATGGCGAAGACCGTTATGATAAAGGAGTGTGGGGATACCACGATATTGATAATATGAATACCGACCAGATGTTTGCAGGTAATCTTACCTACAACATCAACAGCTCCGAAGGTGACAAGATTATGCCTTATCTTTTCAAAGGCGTGGACGAAAGCTTTTCAGAAAGAGTGAAAGCCGGAGATATTGTGATGGCAGGTATGAATTTCGGTTGTGGCAGTTCCCGCGAACATCCGGCCGTAGGTTTGTCCTTTGCAGGAGTACAGGCGGTAATTTGCAAATCGGTAAACCGCATATTTTATCGTTCCTCCGTAAACCAGGGATTGCCTATATTGGTTGTTCCCGAAGCTGTTGACAATTACAAAAAAGGAGATACCGTGGAAGTGGACATGGCAAAAGGAACCATTACCATTGCTGGTAAAGCCTATGCCTTCAACCCGCTGCCCGACAAGCTGATGAATATTTTCAAAGCCAAAGGACTGGTGAATTATGTGAAACAGGCGAGCATTTAGAAGAATGCAATATCATCTGAGGAATGATGGATGATGAATGGAGATGAGTGCATTCAACATTCATCATTCCGCTTTATCGGCTCTTATTTTCTTACACTGCAATTACACATAGAAAGTGTTATGTGAGTATTTTATAAACATCTTAGACACTTTCAATCTCATTCATTTCCATCCAGGGGATTACTGATATCCCCTGTGTTCGCTTTTGTTTGATGTTGCCTGTGTATATAACAGCTCCGGTGTTTTTTCCTGTTAATTTAGTCCAGAACTCTAATCCCTTAAAATATTCAGACGTTATTGTTTTGCCGGATTTTATTTCAATAGGATATAATTCATGGATTTTATCCAATATTATATCTATTTCATGTCCTGTGTTATCCCGCCAAAAAAACAGATTATTGTTTTTGGCAACGTTAAACCTCTTTTTTAGAAGTTCTATGATGATGAAATTTTCAAACAAAGGCCCTCTGTATGCGTGGTTGATTAAATTGGCAGGTTCTTGGATGCCAAGCAACGCACAGGCAAGTCCCGTATCATAAAAATATAACTTAGGCATTTTAACCAATCTTTTGTTATAGTTATTATGGTGTGGTAATAATCGAAATGCAATAAAACTACTTTCTAAAATTCCAATCCAGGAAGTAATGGTCTTGTTATCTACACCTGTTTCTATAGCCAGGCTATTGACATTTAATAACTGGCCTATCCGGGCAACACATAATTTTAAGAACTTTTCAAATACAGCAAGGTTTGAAATGTTTTTTATTAACCTTACATCTCGTTCAACATAGGTACGAATATAATTGGAGTACCATTTATCTGTTTCAAAATAAGAATCATACAAGGGAGGGTACAACCCTTTAAACAATATTTCTTCGATGGTATAACCTGATAATTTGGGGATTTCGTATATAGAAAATGGCAACAAAGTTAAATATCCGATTCTGCCGGCTAAACTTTGTGTAATATTTTCCTGGAGCAGAAAATTGTTGGAGCCGGTAATAATAAATTTTCCTTTTTTATTATCATCGTCCAATATCTGTTGCATGTATGAAAATAATTCTGGTGCCCTCTGAGCTTCATCAATTATCGCACCTTCAGGGTACTGCGATAAAAACCCTCTTGGGTCTTCTATTGCAAACCTTCGGGTATCCGGATTTTCAAGGTTTTGATATGGTTTACTTTTGAAAGTATCTCTGACCAATGTTGTTTTTCCCGATTGCCGGGGTCCGGTTACAGCAACTGCTTTGTATTGACGGGCTAACCCTTCAAGTTCTTTTTTTGCTAATCTTTTTATCATGGTGCAAATATACAAATTTGGAGTTGAAATCCAAAATTGTAAGAATAATTTATAAAATCCTGTATATACCTAATTGATTTCCAGCAATAAATTCCGATATCTTCCCCGTTTTTTATTATCAAATCGAATCAGGGTGCATATATGGGAAAATAAAAATTGAAGTTATACTGTCCTGATTTATGTGTGATTAATATTGGTACTTTTGTGACTGTAAAAAGCCATCGGCAATAAAAGATCAAATATGAATGAATAAAACAGTTTTTATTATCTGCATTTTTCTTATGTCAATAAAAATAAATGCTCAACCTACAAGCCTGGATTCAACATTTGGCAATTTTGGTATTGTAAAGACTATTATTAATGCCGGCAATGACCATTGTATCGCATTGGCTATTCAGGCAAACGGGAAAATTGTTGCTGTGGGCTATACAAATCCCGGAACAGGAAAAGATTTTATGATTGCAAGATACAATACCAACGGAACCCTTGATAATTCATTCGGAACTAATGGGGTAGTGGTGACACAAATCAGCACATCGGATGACCAAGCATCTTCACTTAAGATACAAAGCAATGGGAAAATTATTGTTACGGGGTATGCTATTTATAATACGAAAAAGGATTTTGTTGTTGTAAGGTATAATATTGATGGAACATTAGATAATTCATTTGGGGTAAATGGTATTGTTAGGACAACCATGAGCGTTTATGATGATTATGCAACATCAGTAAATATTCAAAATGATGGAAAAATTGTGGTTAGCGGAAATTCATATATCTACGCTATCTCAATTGCACGATATGATACAAGTGGCATATTGGATAATACCTTTGGAATAAATGGTAAGGTAATTACTTTATTTAATGATATACAAGGTAATGGTAGGGCTGATTCAAAATGTTCATCTGTACAAACTGATGGGAAAATTATTATTGCCGGGTCAATTTCTGATTCGACGGGTGAGGATTTTATGCTTTTAAGATATAATACTGATGGTGGCATAGATAGCTCTTTTGGTATTAACGGTATGGTAAGGACCCATTTTATTTCAAATTATAATGATTGGATAAATGCAATGGTTTTACAGCCTGATGGAAAAATTGTTTGTGTTGGAAATACATCCCCTGGGCCCCACTGTTACATTGCTATTGCAAGATATAATGATAATGGAACAATTGATTTTCAAAGTACAAATTATTGTTTTGATATGGGGGGGGCACTTTCTGTAGCGTTGCAAAATAATGGTAAGATTGTAACAGCAGGCTTTAATTTTTCTGCCGGACCATATTTGAGTATGATTCGTTTTAATACTGGCGGAAGTCTGGACTATACCTTCGGCAGCAGTGGCTGTGGAGGTAGTACTCTCGTTAATGATGCATACGGGTTAGCAATACAATCTGATGGAAAATATGTAACCTGCGGCACTTACTATGATTTCTCATTAGCAAGGTTTAAAGGTGATTCATATTACTATATAGATGAACTGAATACAAATAATACCTACGATATTTTTCCAAATCCTGCAAAAGACTATATTACAATAGAAAATAATTCAAACGATGATGAATTAATATCAATTTTCTCAACACAAGGTCAATTACTTTTACAAAAGCCAATAATAAAACCGAAATCTATTATAGACATAAGTTGTCTTGCCAAAGGAATTTACTTTATAAGGATTTCCAATCAGAATGATGATAAAGTTTCAAGCTTTATTAAAGAATAAATATTTAGATCGTGGGTTTATTGTAATCTTCGCGCCCAAACCCATGTGGCAAAAAACGGATCTTCGTGGTTGTAGCCACGCATATTGAGAAAAAAATCACCTTCCACTACCGAACCAAATTTAAATGGATCGTCTGTAATTTACATAATATCAATTACATGCGATTATGAAAAATTTCGTAACGAAAAAAATCGTAATCATTTATACGCAAGAATACGTAGATATTTAGAAATAGATAAATTGTTTATTGGATTTGATTATAGTTTGTGAAAAATCAAATACAAATGAAATCCTGGTTTAATCATTGTCACCAACAGCCAATCTGCCACCTGTAACCTGCAACCTGCTGACCTGCTAACTACCTAAACAGCTAAACACTTCACTGCATCCTCTCCAGTCTCTTCTTCTCCGCAATCTTCTTCAGTTCTTCTTCCTGTATGGCTCTGGGCACGGCTTCGTATTGGAAAAATTCCATAGAATAGTTGGCTCTTCCGCTCGACATATTTCTTAATTGCGTGGCGTAGCCAAACATCTCCATCAGCGGAACAAAGGCATTAACTTTTTGTGAACCTTTACGGTAGCGGCGCATGGCTTCGATACGGCCGCGGCGACGGTTGAGGTTACCTACAATTTCTCCGATATATTCGTCGGGGGTGTTAACTTCCACTTTCATCACTGGCTCCAGCAGTTTAGGGTCGGCATTAAGAAAAGCGTTTTTAAAACAAATGGAGGCACATGTCTGGAATGCCATATCCGAAGAGTCCACCGGATGATAAGCTCCATCAACAAGCGTAACTTTTACATCCACAATGGGGAAGCCTGCAATGATGCCTCTTTCCAGTGTTTTCAATATACCTTTGTTTACCGAAGTTACATATTCCGAAGGTACCACACCGCCTTTGATCTTGTCAACAAACTCGTAGCCTTTGCCTTCGTTGGGTTCAATGCGTAGCACGGTGCGGGCAAACTGTCCGCGACCGCCGCTTTGTTTGGCATGTTTGTAATCATTTTCAGCTTCAGCGGAGATGGCCTCACGGAACGCTACCGAAGGTTGTCCAACCACTACTTCTACTCCAAATTCCTGTCGCAGCCTGTCGATGATAATCTCGAGGTGCAGCTCGCCCATACCCGACACAATGGTTTCGTTGGTTTCATCATCGTAGCGCATGGTGAACGATGGGTCTTCGTTGGCGAGTTTTTGCAACGAATCTATCATTTTTTCCTGATCGGAACGTTTTGCAGGGTTGATTTTTAGTTCAATTACTGTTGGCGGGATATGGATAGATTCCAGATGCAGCGGATGTTCGCTGTCGCAAAGCGTGTCGCCGGTTTTTGTAAATTTCATCCCGATGAGGGCTACTATGTCGCCCGGCCCGGCTTCGCTCATTTCTTCGCGGTCTTTGGCTCTGATTTTCAGGATACGGCCAGCGCGTTCGTATTTTCCTTTGGTGGAATTGAGCAATTGCATGCCACTGGTCAGTCTGCCGGAATAGATGCGAATAAATGTCTGCTGTCCAACATATGGATCGTGGATAAGTTTGAAGGCAAGAGCCGCAAAAGGCTCTTTGGTGGAAGGGTTTCTGCTCCGCGTTTTTTCCGGATCATCAATGTCGAAGCCAACAACAGCTCCCACGTCGATGGGCGAAGGCAGGTATTCCACCACGGCATCGAGGAGCAGTTGTACTCCTTTGTTTTTGTATGCGGCACCACAGAATACCGGTGTGATGAGCAGTTTCAGCGTGGCTTCACGGGCGGCTTTTTTTATGAGTGCGGCAGGGATGTCTTTTTCATCAAAATACAGGTTGCGGATTTCTTCATCGTAGTCGCCGAGTTTTTCTACCAGCAACATGCGTTGTTCTTCGCATGATTGTTTGTATTCCTCCGGTATCTCAATTTCTTTTCTGAGGTTGTTTTCGTCGAACTCATAGGCCTTGCGTTCTATGATATCAATGATACCGGTAAAATTTTCTTCGGAACCCATGGGGAGTTGAAACGACAGAGCCTTGGCGTCAAGGTATTTATTCATCATGGTTACTACTTCGCCGTAGTTGGCTCCTGTGCGGTCCAGTTTGTTTACAAATCCTATCCTGGGCACTTTATAGCGGTTTGCCTGGTTCCAGACGGTTTCGGTTTGTGGTTCCACGCCGCCCACGGCGCAAAACACGGCTACCATGCCGTCGATTACGCGCAGCGAACGTTCAACTTCCACAGTAAAATCAACGTGCCCGGGGGTGTCGATGATATTTATCTGATGGTCTTTCCATGAGCATGAAATGGCCGCCGAGGCAATGGTAATGCCGCGTTCCTGCTCCTGTTTCATAAAGTCCATGGTAGCTTCTCCGTCGTGGGTTTCGCCAGGTTTACGGGTTACTCCGGTAAAAAATAGTATGCGTTCGGTGACGGTGGTCTTGCCGGCGTCGATATGAGCCGCAATACCGATGTTTCTGAGTTTTGTTAAAGACATATATTGATTTTTGTAGATTGAAGTCAGTCCGCTGTGGCGGATAAGATGTTATAAGTTAAGATTATTAGCTTGATTTATCGAAGTATGTTTTTTTATAATAATTGTATTTATATTGGTATATTGCTCATAGACAATGCTTTATATGAAAGTGAGCAAATTTTTTGCAAAGGTACGAATTTTTTTCGTTCCTAAAGCTGTGATAAGAAATGATAATTTTGGAGTCAGGGTTGAGGATAAAATTTTTTGAATCTTTAAGTTGGGGGATTATATGTTTGCCTTTGGAAATACCATCCATATAACCCATAAATCAGTTTTACACAAACATCAATACCAACAACTGCGCGATGATTATCCTCAGGAACATCACCAGGGGATAGACTGTTGCATAAGCAACCGCAGGGGCATCCGACTGCGCAATAGTGTTGGCAAAGGCTAGCGCCGGAGGGTCGGTCATGCTGCCTGCAAGCAAACCGCACAACTCGAAGAAATTTCTTTTCAGGATAAATTTTGTGATGAAACCGATAATTATGATAGGTATGGCCGTGATAATAGCGCCATAGCCTATCCATAGCAGGCCGTCGCCCTGCAATAAGGTGGATACGAAACTTTCGCCTGATTTGAGGCCTACGCCGGCCAAAAACATTACGATGCCCGTCTCGCGCAGCATCTTGTTGGCGCTGGGTGTGGTGTACGAGTTCAGGGAGAGTTTGTAGCCGTATCTGCTGAGCAAAATGGCCACAATCAGCGGGCCGCCAGCCATACCCAGTTTTACCGGTGTTGGTATTCCCGGGATGGCCAATGGCACGCTGCCCAGAATGATGCCTAACATGATGCCGGTAAAGATTGGGAAGAGTCCGGGCTCATCCAGACGTTTCAGGGAGTTTCCCAACAGATGTGCTACGTTTTCGATATGTTTTTCGTCGCCCACCACGGTCAGCTTGTCGCCAAACTGCAGCACGATGTCGGGGTGTGCCACCAATTCGATGCCTGCACGGGTAATGCGGGTGATGTTGATATCAAAACGTGAGCGTAGTTTCAGTGAGGAAAGATTTTTTCCAATCACCGGGCGGTTGGTAACAAAAACCTGATGCGAAACTAATTTACCCGGGTATGCCGCTAAGTCTAAAGTGCTGGGTTTTCCGAGCAACTTAACAAGTTCAGGTATGTCGCCCTTCTGAGCCACCAACAACACGATATCGCCGCTTTCGCATTTTGTTTCGGAATTGGCAATGGATTCCGTTCCATTGTGCAATATCCTTGAGATTACCGCATCATTGTGAAGATGGTGGCTGATTTCTTTAATTTTTTTTCCGAAAAAAAGCGGGTTTGTTATCTCAATGCTTATTTTTTCGGGTTTTGCTTCCTGAGGGTTTTGTTTTTGTTCGTATTCCCGCTGTTCTTTTTTAAGATCGGTTTTAGAGATTTTGCGTATTAAAATCATGGTAAGAATAACGCCCAGCACGCCAAATGGATAAGCCACGGCATAGCCCAGGCCGAGATCAGGTGAATCGGGTCCGCAAGCCTGTTTCAAAGCCTGTTGTGCTGCACCCAGGCCGGGCGTGTTGGTTACCGCCCCCGACATAATGCCTGCCAGTACCGGCATGGAAACGCCTGAGATATAATGAATC
>Ga0209099_1004861_pt1 | contig 9991 bp, 7 predicted proteins | sample AD_JPNHW2_MetaG_FD_184430 | JGI IMG/M metagenome (GOLD analysis project Ga0209099, IMG submission 184430) | Active sludge microbial communities of municipal wastewater-treating anaerobic digesters from Japan - AD_JPNHW2_MetaG (SPAdes) (version 2) | ecosystem: Engineered > Bioreactor > Anaerobic >...
CTATCTGTTTTCATAATATTCTTTCCCTTAATAGCATGCCACCAAAATTTATTTGATTTATTAACTATATTTAATGAATCCCTTTTTACAAATCCTATTATTACAGATAACTCTGATGGGGGTTTTGTTTCATTAGGTGGGTAAAAATAATTGATCAATGATTTATTTGTACTATCATCAGATTTTTCATTTTTCGGTGCCGGGAAAAATGAAGGTTCTTTAATGACATTATGAATATCTTGTTGTATTTGATATAATTGTGAAAATTTATTTGCTTGAATTTTAAAGCAATCTTCAATAAATTTTTTAAGATGTTCATTTTCCATCTCGTCCTCATCATCATTATTTTCGTTCTCAACTGGTTTTATTGCAAATGCTCCCACTCCAGGCAGAATTTCATGATATGCTGTAAAATATTTCATTTTATTATTTCCTATAGTATTGTCGCCCGGATATAAGACATATGAACCAACGGTCTTCATTATTGCATCATTGTATGTGTGCATTTTGTATAAGTCGCCTCTTTTGTAAGTTTGCTTTACTTTAATCTCGTTCTCCTCTTCGTTTAATTCCTGTTCTTCTTCCTTTTTATCAGAAAATATTTTACCAAACTCTTTGTCAAGTCTATATTTTGCATCAAAGTGCAAATATGCTATTGTCCCATTCTCAATAGCTTTATCTTCATTACTTCCGGAATAAAATACAATCGTATAATCTGGCCGAAATTGACGAGAATATGATCCCCCATTGGCCTTGAGATTTGTTTTTTCATTTGATTTAAATGTACGGTTGTAATACAGACAAATTGTATATTTTTCGTTCTCATTCAGATATTCGAACTGAAATTTAGATTCGTTTCCTTCTTTCAAAGAAATAGAAAGCAAACCATTCTTAGATGGATCAAAAACTGTATTTGTGCTCACTCGAACACCATCAATAGATTCAATAATATTTTCAAGTTTAAAAAGTAACCAAAATTCATAAAGCTTGGCCACATTTCTGACGTCAGCAGACATCGCATTGCGATCTTTCCAGTCAATAGCTTTTGCTAACTGAATACCAATCCAGGCTCTAAGAAATTCACGATACCCTGTTCTTTTCTGGAGAGTTTGATTATCGAAAGGAATTCTATCAATAATACTGATTTCATTGAAGAATGGTGAAACAATGATTGCTTCTATGTTGTGTTTGATTGGTAATACTTCTGATTTGATAATATCATAATTATTTTTAGCATTATCGACCTCAATAAAATTAATAATAGATGTACAAATTTGAAGGCAATTTTGAATCGTATATTTTACAAATTGATTTGGTGGGGTGTCAATACTGATTCTCCTTTTTGATGAATATATTTCATTAGGTCTCTTGGATTTTGCATCCCAGTCACGTCCGTTTTTTATAGGGTCTTTAAAAAATTCTGAAAAATTTGCTGATGATGAAGCATCCCACTTGGGTTCATCAATCAGTTTATGATGAGGATTTCTTTTGATAATCTGCAAACACGAATTCAGCTTTTCGGTATCAAGCAAATATTTTATTGAAATAAATTGTTCATAGAGTGTTTTGAACTCCTCATTAGAATCTGAAAATGACAAATAAGTTGGAGCGTTCCATTCCATTAATAACTGTGACAACATTTTAGATAATTCTTCAGTCATCAATCGGAAATCATCATCATAACCAATCTTAGTAGGGACAACTTCCAGGCACAAGGTAGTTTTATCATCCACTTGGATTCTTGTTGCACCAAGAAATCCTGATACTGAAAACAAAACAACTTTATTGTCAATTTTTTCCCATTGAAATAAATTGCGGTATGAATTTCTGTCGGCATCAAGTGGTTTAATCCTTTCAATATCGTTGGCTTCTATAATGTATTTATAGCCTTCCTTGATTCTGAAATGAATAATGCCAGATTCATCAATTGGGTTTTCAAAAGGAAAAGTCAGGCCATCTTGATTAATTGGATTTTCAGTGAAAAGTTTTTTGTAAATAAAAGGGAGAGTCCTGCAATCTTGATCTTTCCGTAACCTACTTGATTCAATGTTTTTATGACGGAACCGTATAGAAAATGATCCATTAATTTCTATACCAACCCAATCTATTTCATTTTCAGCAACCATTTTTATATGTATGAAACAAATTGATCTTGATTTACTCTCTTTATCATTTGGAAAAGCTTAATGGCTGCTAATTTTTCAGATTTTATAATATCTTCAAATTTCATTTCCTTATCCCATTTGTTACCATATGAGAGTTCAAATAGTTCTTGGAGCAATTTATCCATTTTCATTTTGCTACCGTTTAGTTTAGTAATAAATTTTTGAACTACCTGTTCATCAATAATATTGTCAATAAAAGAGTTTTCTGTTTCAGGAATGAATTCTTTAACTATTTGAGCATAACGCAACGCTTCATCTAAGGTTCTGAAACCAAATTCGAGGTTATATTTGTCTAGTACGGAAAAATATTCTAAAACCTTTTTCTTACAGCTATTAAATTCAGATACTGTTAAGGTTTTTTTCCATTTAGCAGGTATTATATTGCGAGAATAAAAAGAACTATCTAAAAACAGTTTTATACTTTCTTTATTAGCAAAAGATGTAGCTAAATCTCTTTTTTCGCCAGAGTATTTGTTTAAATCCTCAACTGTTGTTTTAATCTCAATAACATTCGCCCTATCTAAAACTTTTGGACTAAACATATAGGTAGTTTCATCAACATTTACAGTACCAATAACAAAAAGATTTTTTGGAAACTCATCTATTTGATTTAGAATTTGAAGGGAATCATTACCCGTTGCATAAATGGTTTCGGTTGAATTGTGCAAATTAATTGGTTGATCAGGTAATTCTATTAAACTTAAAAAATCAGAAAAATATCGCTCAACATGAGAAAGATTCATCTCATCCAAAATCAAGAAATAAGGGTAATCAATATTTTCAGGTTTGCTCGCCTCAATAATAAGTTCAAGAATTGGTGTGGAAACATAAGATTCTGGGGTAGTCAGTGGGTTCAGATAACCTAAAACGCTTCTATTATCAGTCCAATCAGCCCCAACAGGTATTAATGAATATCTTTTCTCGTCCTTTATAATTATTTCAGTTTTATCATCTTCTGCAATTTTAGATACCTTAAACTTAAGTTTATTACTAGTACCTTCGATTAAAATAGGTTCAATTTTAAAGAAGTTACCCACACCAACGTGTTCCAACCATTTTGAAAAATCTCTATAAGCATATATGGCAGGATAATCCTTATAAATTGTATAACGGGCATTATATTCCTTATCATCAGCAATTATTATGCAATCATCGGGTCCTTTAAATTCATATAAATTGAAAAATGGTTTAGCGAGTTCTCTGTAGAAATCAATTTTTACCCACTTAATATTAGATTTTTCAACACGCCATATAAACCCAGAATTGTCAGAAAGAATTTGCCCTTTTACATACTCTTTCTTTTTTTCTTTTTGTTGGGTTAAATTCATCCATTTGGCAAATTCTAAAGCGATTTTTGATTTTCCCGAACCAGAATTGCCTGTTAAAATAACAAATGGCTTTGTAGCAAGGGAACCAATAAAACGTTTAATCAATCTTGAGTTATATACTAGACCACGTTTTTTTAGATGATCTTCAAAATCGGAAATAACATTCAAATGAGAATAGCTTTCTTGTTTGGCCTCATGCATTTTATTTTCAATTAAATTATTTTTAAAGAGAAAATTCTTAAGACACTCATCGAGTATGCCGTTATAAGTTTTTTCTTTAGAAAGTTCTTTTAATTGATTGATATTTAAAATTCTATTTTCTGCTTTTTCAATATTAATTCTTTTGCCATTTAAATAAGTTGTCTCGCTACTACCTAAACTTTTCCACTTCCAATTATAAGGCAAGCTTAATAAAGAAATTATTGATAATCTTATAAATTTTTCATATTTACCAGATACTTCATAATCTACGCCTAAGTCATTAAATGAAGTTATATTACCTTTAACATTAACACTTATATCTTTCTTGTCAAGTTTTGAGAATATTACTTGCTTTGAATGATTGTTTACGACGAAAACATAATCACCGATTACCATATTTTTAAAAAATTTATCATTCCAATAAAAATATTTTTTATTAGAACTTAATAAATCATCTGCATTTTTATTTGCAGAAGATTTCACCTCATATATAATTACAGATTCTTTCATAGCACATTATATTTTCTTGCGGTTCCTTTTGATTTTTCAACGGGATATTTTTCTTTATTCATTTTGAATTTCTCAATCACAGACCTTAACAGATCAATATTTAACTCTTTGGAAAGAAGTAGAAGGTAGACAAAAACATCAGCCATTTCATTAGAAAGCTTATCTACATCAGGGTTTTTATCTCTATCCCAAAGCATCAAATCCAATAATTCACCGGCTTCTGAAGATAATGCCATTGCTAGATTCTTTGGGGTATGAAATTGCTTCCAATCCCTTTCATCCCTGAAAAGCCTGAATAATTCAATAAGGGAATCCATAGGCTGCGACATCAGAGGCTGTTCGTATATTAGAAGAAGACAATCCGGTCCAAGAACATTAAAATGAAGGCTCAGCGAATTAACTTCAAAAGAATTTTCGTCATTGAAGTCACTGTCTGTTACTTTTATCTCAAACCCGTTTTCCTGAAGAAATAAATTTGCATTTATTAAATTTTCTTTACGAGTTTTCTGGCGAAAATTAATCTTAAAATAAGGGCCTTCAAGCCAACCGCCATAGAGTTCCGCCATGGAATTGTTGACCGGGAAATATTCATTTAGTTTAGGTAGTTTCATCGGCTTAAAATATTATTCCAAAACTCCTTATGATCAGGATAGTTTTCATTAAAAATGCGCAGCTCAAGAGCGTGAACTTGATAGGCAGATGGTCCAATTATTATTGGATGCCAAATAAACTTACGACATATTCCATCTTCATTAGGTCTTAAATAATCCCACCATAGTCGCTCAGGTGAAGGCGGTAAAGGAACATCAGAGTATCCTTCTTCGTCGAGAAAAGTTCGAACAGCTTTTAATACTTCTTCATCTGAATCTGCACAGAAATCAACATGGTAAATCCAACCATCGGATTGACCATCTCTGTATCGCTGCATTTCGGCAGGAAAATTATTTTTTATCATTTTTATATAAGGTTTGTGCTAGTTGATATTCTTTATCATAAGGAAGTTGAAGTTCCTTGAGCATTTCCGGTATCGCCAGAGCGAAACTCACATAGTAATATGCCAATATCTGATACCCTGAAAAAACTTTTCCGGGTATGGAAGAGAGCTTATAATCTTTTTTTTCTGGCCTATAACCCTGTGTCCCCTGCATTGCAATCTCTACAGCAATTTTATTAATATTATCTTTGGGTATTCCTTCAAAATATTGCAGAGCATCAACCATGAACATGACCACAGCCATATTCGTTCCGATTTCTTCCTGAGATTTCTGAAACTTCTGCATTTCTTTTTCCTTGAGAGGATCCTTTTCATGGATACCCAACGGATCTTTTTCAAGGGATTCAATAAAAGTATCCACGTTACTACGTTTTCTATAACTCGTTTCACTTTCCAGTTCAAAGAATTTATCAAGTTTTAAGTCTTCAGCCCAATGTAGTACGAGTTCATATTCTTCACCAGGTTCCTTATTGTCCTTGTATTCTATATATTCATTATAAAAATCTTTAGCCTGCTGAAGTTCTGCCTGAGTTGATTTAAAATCGTTGATAAAATCTAACCCATAAAATTCTTTGAACTGTAAAGCACTAACCATATTAAGAATTTTGCTTTTTGAAAGAATATCTTGCGGAGATAGTTCAACTAATTTTTTATCCGTAACGGCCTTGATGCCTTCCTGAATCAAAGCAAGCAAAGAAATAAACTGATATGGCCTTAATTCAGGGAATTCATTATATAAAAAATCCTCAATGAAAAGATCAATGGGAGTATTGAATACCTGACGGTTGATGCCGTCAAAAAGATCAGAGCAATATTGTGCTATTGAATCATCAGGGATACTGAGTTTGTTGAGTTTTTTAACGGTAGACTCAAGACTTTTTATGAATCTTGTTTTATGCTCTTGATTAGAAATAAATAACTGATTCAGATTCTCTTTGCGGGCCTCAATAACCAATTTTAAATGGACCAATTCGTGAGCGACCAAATGAGAAACTGCCGGATATTTTGTGTTATAACGGATTGCGTGCTTTTCTCTGTTATAATTTTCAGCGAATTCAATTTTAGCAGCAGTAGGAATTTTTTCATCAATTATTAATTCAATGTCTTTACCACCATCAAATTCCAATTTGTGCAGAAATTCATTTATGAACTTTTTGGCTTCGTTAAGGTCAATTATTTTATTTGCAAGATCATATGCCTGTTTAACAGAATTATTATAAAGCGTATCTTTTTTATTGTTGAGTTTAATCGATTTTATGGTGCTGTGAAATGCTGAATGGAGATCGTTTTCAATTTCAGCAATCATACCTAAAGCAAAATGAGTGTTCGGATATTCACCGTTAATTTTTACTGCTTCCCAGAAATATTTTTTTGCCTCTTCAATTTTACCTTGCTGCATCAGGTTTGCGCCAATATTATTCATTGTAATATGATCATTTGGGTTGACAACCAGGGCCTGATCATAATATTTCATTGCTGTGGGTATATCATTTTTAAATTTTGCAAGAATATTACCCATCATAAGAAGCGCATAACCGTTCTTTGAATCCCATCGCAATGCATCAATTAATGAATCTATAGCTTCTTCCTGAAGACCTTCATCTGAAAGGATCTGGCCCATTATCCTATGGTATTCAGATATGGCAGGATTTTTCTGAATCAATTTACTCAAAATCGGTTTTGCTTCCGAATAGTAACCTTTCTCACACAGCGAAACGGCTTTACGATAATCGTTTTCCTGTGAAAGGATAGCCGGGGAATCAATTTCTATAATAACCCAACCCTTATCAATAGAAACTTTTGGTTTATAAGGGCCATATGTGTAGTACGATTTAATCTTATCAATCAGAGCACTGGGATCGTTTCTGTCAATATCGGGAAAAATAGTGAAAAGGAAATCGTCAATCTTGTGTTTGATTTGCATCTGTGGTTTTCTGTGTTTCCACAAAAAAAATAGACGTGAAACGCTGCAATTACCCGTATTCTGAGGTCCGACCAAGAACCCTACCTACAAAGTAAAGCAACGCCCACGCCTATGGCGTGAGCGTCTTGCTTTCTTCCCTGTAGGTATTCAAAAAATTTGGTCGATTTCAGAATACAGGATGGTTAGCTAAAACGCTATGTTTTAAATAACTTTAAATTACAAATTTCTATTCTATAATTTTTGATTTTGGTTAATACTAATTGATACAATATAACTTATTTATTATCTTTTATTAGAGTTTCAATTTCTACTTTAAGAGCTTTTGCGATTTTTTCAATACTTAGCAGTGTGATATTTTTTTCGGCACGTTCAATCATTCCTATATAAGTACGATGTAAACCTGCCCTATCTGCAAGTTCTTCCTGAGATATTTTCATTTGGTTTCTTAATCTGCGTACATTATCGCCGAAGATTATTAGTATAGTTTTATTATTCATTTAATGCTAACTAAAGTGTTCACAAAGCTAATTTTAGTATACAATTCCTACAACATACTATAATTAGCATTATTAATGTTAACCCAAATCTATTTGAGATTTTAAAGTAAGATAATTAAAGGGCACATTAGAAAGATCGGGTAAATTATAGAGGGGTGGTATAAAAGACAATATTTTATAAAGAACTATTTATTGACAATACTGGTCATATAAGGCTTTAATTTTGGGTTTTTCTTCATCCATGCGGTTATTTCATTTTGTTTATTTCTACGCCCGGCATAACGAAGCAAAGATTGTAGATTAATATTGTAGTTTCTGAATGATCCTTCAAAAATATTTTGCATCTCATCATGTTGTTGAGAAGCGAAGATCACAGGGTCGCAAAAAATATCTACTAGGATCTTCTCAATAGAAGGAGTAATGACACCATTCTGATCAAGTAAAGGTGCCTGAGAAATCAGGGGTATAACAATAATAGTGTTTGTTGCCACTCCGGCATACAGGTCCATTATTTCTGCGGTTGGATTATATACTACGCGGGTTTTGATCTCATTTAAAAAGTAAAAAACAGACCTCATTGCATCTCTTTCAACTTCAACAAGGGTATAATATTTAAACAACATGTTATGCGTGAAATGATTAAAAACGCGGGTATTCCAGACACATACAGAGGCAAAAGGGAATTTTTTATGTATTTTTTTATAGATAGCAATATCTTCCTTGTGGAGTTCATGAGAAAATCTGATGAAGTCTGAAAAGACAAACATGCCGCGGCTTACACGTTTGAGCACAGATGTTTTTACAAGGTTATAAATACGCCAATTTAATGTAGATTCTGTAATACCCGGCTCTGATCTTTGATAAAAAGACCTTATGTCGAAAGTGGTGATGACCTTTTTAGCAGAAAAATGTTTTTTGAGCGTACCGGATTTTAATGAATCGTTCATAAATAATTAGATTAAAATCAAAAACAAACATAACTATATTTTGTCAATAATAATTAAAAATGACATTAATTAGTATATAAGAAAGGGTAGGTCTATAAAACAAACAAGCTTAATTTGTTTACGAAGAAAATTTATCTAAATCGCTTTCAATTAAATATTCGTCTGCAGAAGAAATAAGAGGATCATACCAGTCAGCCTTTTTACGGGCCCAATCTATCCATTTTTTTAAATCATCAGAATAGGTATTATTTCCTTTTGCGTTTTCTTCAACCTTATTAAGGTAGTTCCTAAGGTCTTCTGCAATATGCCACCTGCTAACGCTTTTAAGGAGTTTTTTAAAATCAGAAAATTCTTTTTCTTTGCGTTTTCGTTTTTCTTCCTCAATGCGTTTTTGTTCTTGTTGCTGTTGGTGACGAATTTCTCTTTCAATGCTCTGCTGCTTCAACTTTTCCCCCATGATTTCAAGCCTTGCAATAATTGATGGTAACTGCTTTTCCAGCGGCAGTTTCCCGTCTTTTGCAGTCACCTGGTGATATAGACCTTCAGCGTATAAGAAAAAAATACCTGTCGGAAAAAAATCAAATTTGTGCCAACTTTTTTCATCTTTGGTCGGCTCTCTTCTTAACTTCTCACTCAATCGAATTTCGATGCTCTCACCCTGAATCAGCAAACATGAATTATTATTGGAACTGATCTTGTGGCCTCTTTTCTCTATTATCATAATGAAAGTATCCATAAATCGAAGAGCTCTGCTTATGTTATCACGAGTTACTGTTATATTTAAATTGTGACTGGAATTATAATACATTTCATCAAAATGGTAATGACGATGACTTCTCTGAAAAGAATCTTTTGCCTTTGCAATTATTGGATGTGGTAGTGAAAGTCTTTCGGGGACAATTAGGGAATCACCTTCTTTAGCAATAATATCCTGTGTTAAAATTGATAAATGTGAGGGTGAATCATGCATTACCATCTCGCCATCATCTCTATTTTTCAGTGTGACTTCATTTTCACCGGAATAATTCTCGACCAGCTTTTTAATTTGTACAGGTTTATTGTATTTGATTTTCATCCAATAACCGAATCCCGGTAATGGGATTCCCATTCTTACGCAAATTTTTCTCAGGCCTGAATCAGTGATGGAAAATCTCTTGGCTAATGTGGTTAATGGTGTTGACCAAACAAGTTCATAAAGCTCATGTCTTGTTAAATGTTGTTTTTCCATTAGAATAATTTTTATGAATTTATATTGTTGCCCAGTATGTTAATTCTACTATGCTCATATAACACTCACAATGTCTATCCTTGAAAATACTTTCGGTTAACGCTTTCTTTTTTTATTTATATGAACAATAAGCCGGTCAAAGTAGGTTTCGATTTTTTCTCCCGGCATTATCGGGAAACTTTGAATACTGTGACTGA
>Ga0209099_1004862_pt1 | contig 9987 bp, 7 predicted proteins | sample AD_JPNHW2_MetaG_FD_184430 | JGI IMG/M metagenome (GOLD analysis project Ga0209099, IMG submission 184430) | Active sludge microbial communities of municipal wastewater-treating anaerobic digesters from Japan - AD_JPNHW2_MetaG (SPAdes) (version 2) | ecosystem: Engineered > Bioreactor > Anaerobic >...
GTTCGTTGCCACAAGACAAACCAAGGGCGGGTATCTGCTCGAGGCGCCTGGCTACTCACCGCGCCAGATCGGCGCGCGGAAGGACGCCAGGCGCACCTTCCAGCCAGAGCGTTCAGTTGCCTTCTCGCCCGACGCCATCGCTGAGCTTGGAACCCTGGGACCGGACATTCAGGACCTGTCGCTGAAGTTCCGGCAAGCCATCGGCCAGATTGCATACCTCGGACCTCTCCGGGAACGTCCAGAACGCACCTATTTGTGGAGCAATGTTGAGCCTGGCGACATTGGGAAACGCGGAGAGTTTGCCGTGCATGCCCTGCTTGCCAGCGACAACTCGCGACGGCGCCAGAAGGCTGGCCGAGAAGGGGGGCAGCACTGGCTTGTTGAGCAGGTATCAACCTGGCTCAATCGGTTAGGTGTGGCCGACGAGCTGAAACTGGAACGACAGGGGCGGTCCCGACATTACGAGGTGGTGGTCGTGCGTGGCAGGCAGCGAGCGAACATCATGGATGTCGGGTTTGGGGTTTCCCAGGTCCTGCCGATGATTGTGTTGGCGCACCTTGTCGATCCTGGTACGGCGATCATTGCGGAGCAGCCAGAGATCCACCTGCACCCTCGTGCCCAGGTGGGTCTGGCGGAGCTCATGGCCACGGTCGCAAGGACACGGAGAGTACAGTTCCTCGTGGAAACCCATTCGGAGCACCTGTTCCGTCGGCTGCAGACGCTCGTCGCTGAGGAGAAGCTGAACGAGGATGAATGCCGACTGTATTTCGTCGACCAGCCCGATGGTCTTAGCGCTAGTCTCAGCCGACTGGAAATGGACAAATACGGGAGGATCGCCAATTGGCCCAAGCAGTTCTTTGGCGACACGATCGGCGAGACCGAGCGCCAGACCCGGAGCATGCTTGAGCGTATCCAGCGACGACTGGGGTTCGGGAAGTGACGATGGACCACGTGGTCGACACGAACGTACTCCTCGTGGCCAGTGCCGCACACCCATTCTCCCCCTTTGGTGACTCGCACGTCCCAGTCATCGAACAGAGAGCGGTCTTCGACTGGCTGGTCGCCTTCCGGTCGGACTCTGGGCGGCGGATTGTCATGGACGACATGTTCAAGATCTACTGTGAGTACCGCAACAAGCTGACAGACCAGGATTATGGCCTGCAAGTCGTCATCGAGAAACTCCAGCATCCCCGATTCGTTCCCTTGAAGTGGAATGGCGACACAGCGGTGGTCCCGCATGCGTTTGAGCACTTCGACCCTCCTGACCGCAAGTTCCTTGCCGCGGTCCTGGTCGATCCGACAACGATCTCTCTCGTCAACGCTACCGATTCCGACTGGCTGGAAATCGAGGCCGAGCTTGGAGCTGTCGGGGTCCAGGTCGTCCACGTCATCGAGGGGTGGCTCAGAGCCTCGGCAGGCTACCCGTGCTAGGGGAATTCTTCCGCTTCCCGCAGACACCGCACCTGGCTTGGTTAGGGCAAGGGGAGCCGCGGGACGACAAGGTCCTGGCTCCTGAGGAGGCGCGAGAGCTCCTTACTCACGAGGTCGTGGTCGAAGAGAAGGTCGATGGCGCTAATGTCGGTCTGTCCATCGACGAGAATGGCGAGCTCCAGGTGCAGAACCGCGGCTCGTACCTCTTGGCAAGCGCCTGCCCACCGCAGTTCAAGAGCTTCTTTCGCTGGCTCCAGGCCCGTCGCGACCTGCTTGCCGAGGCGCTATTCCCCAACCTCATGCTGTTCGGCGAATGGTGCTATGCGGTCCACAGCGTCTGCTACACGAGGCTCCCCGACTGGTTCCTGGCTTTTGACGTGTTCGACCGCGCGCAGGGCGAGTTCTGGAGCGTCGGACGCCGGGACGAGCTAGCTCGCCGGCTGGGCATCGCGTTCGTCCCCAGGGTCGCACGCGGCCGGTTCGACCTGGCGGGCATCGAGCGGCTCCTGGGTCCCTCGATGCTCACCGAGGGACCTGCCGAGGGCATCTACGTGCGCCGCGATGAGGGCGATTGGTTGCTCACGCGCGCCAAGCTCGTGCGGCCCGAGTTCACGCAGGCGATGGGCGAGCACTGGTCCCGGCAGGCACTACGGGTCAACTCGCTGGATGGAGCGTCAAATGCTGCAATGCAGCCTTTCTAGCTCCGCCGGGCCAGCAGTCGAGGCCACCGGTGGGCCACAGGCGCGGCCCAAGACAAGAGACCTCTTCCCGCCAAAGGCGCCCCATTCGCAGCCCGGCCCAAGGCTGTTATCCTGGGTTGGGGCGAGATTGCGGTGACAGGATGAGCGCCAAGGACAGCGGTTTGCAGTGGTTCCGTTTGCTCTGCTCGTTCCGCTCTCGGCGGTGGGTATCCGAATGAGCACGGGGGGCAGCATTCTGGGTGACGGAGAGGTCCGGACCGCGCTGCGGTCGCGCCTCTTGGCGGTGCATGCCGAGGAACCCGACACTCTGATCCTCGATGAGCTGGGGCTTTGCCGTGGTCTGCGCCGAGCGGACATGGCCGTTGTGAACGGCTTCCTTCATGGGTATGAGATCAAGTCGGAGCGCGATAGCTTGCGCCGTCTTGCCGCCCAGGCCGACCTCTACAACAAGGTCTTCGATCGCGTCACCCTGGTTGTCGCCGAGCGTCATCTTCCTGACGCCCTCGACGTCATTCCCGGCTGGTGGGCTGTTCTCGGTGTTCGCCCCTCAGCCGGCGGACCGCGATTTTCGGTTCATCGCCGCGGACGCCGGAACTCCCGGCGCGACGCGCGAGCGCTCGTCGAGCTGCTTTGGCTTGACGATGCCCTCGGCCTACTGGCGCAGCGCAATGCCGCACGAGGGGTTCGTGGCCGGCCCCGCCAGATCGTGTGGGACCGGGTGTGTGGGCACTTCAGCGTGGACGAGATTGCGGCAGCCGTCCGCGCTGGCCTCAAGGCCAGGGCAACGAGTCCAAGCCGCCAATCGTCGTCGTGAGGTGGTGGATCGTACCGAGCCGCCGCCATGCCTCTGCCGAGCCGAGTCGAGGCGCCCCATCCGCAGCATCCTTCATCAACCGGCAGCCTTCACAGTGGGCTGGACCAGTGAAGTGCATCCGGAGGTCCCCGTAGACGAGCTTCGTGGCAAGCTGAGGGAACTGCACACTTGGCGCCGTTCTTCTTGTGCTCTCTCCCTTGACGAGCAGCCATCTATCTCGCAAGGCGTAGCGGATGGAAGCGGAAACCGGCATCGTGCGAGGGTCGTAGCCTTCGACACCCTTCGAGTGCTGGATTGCGCAATCACTGAAAGTTGGCAGGCGCGCCAGGCTCCCTCGCTGCCCATGGAGTGCGTCTTGCCATGCCACCCACTCCACCCGCTCGACGAGGTCAAACGAGTGCTTTTCAACGCCTCCCATGCTTGACGGGAAGGCGCAGGCTGAGATCGTGAACGTCCGCCACGACCCATGGTCGGGGACCCCGGCCAGAAACGCGTCCATCATGGCAACGACGCCGTCGGCAACCATGTCGTCCACAGGGCCGAGATCCATGATGAGATCCGTCTGCCCTGGGTCCAGTGAGTGATTGCTCATGAAGGCCCGAAGACATATTGCCAGGCCACCCGCTTCCATTTCCGCACGGGTCAGCCGTATCGCGATGCCGTGGGTCTGGTAGGCGAGAGCTGCCGCGACGTCCGCAGTCCGAGAGATCCCGGTCACCGGCGTGAAGAGGATGTTTGCTGCCGACGCCTGTGCAAACAGCTCTGCGGCGACGGTGGGGCCGTCTGGAGCAAGCTCGCGAGTGTCGAGGAAACACCTCGGGTACGGCCGTACGCTGTCGGCAAGGTCCTTGAGAGCCGTTGCCAGGTGCGCATCAATCGTGGGCGCCGGGTCGCCCTTTCGCTCGACGATTTCCAGCAGGGGTGTGATGCGTTGCTGAAAGCTGGGCGCAATCGAGCGAAGCGCCCTTTTCTCACCGCGTTTCACTTTCAGCACGGGTACGTAGTGCTGAGGACCGAAGTTCATGTTCCACCTCCCGCACTGGGGTCCCAAAGAACCAGCGGCTGAAGCTCGGTGACGAGGCTACGGTAGTAGGACCAGAGCGCACCCACCGGGTCAGCGGTGCCGGGCGAGAAGCAGACCTGGACCACCGTGTCGAGTCGAGTCAGGGGTTCAACGCGCTGGCACAGCTCGCCAGCCCCGAGGTGGCAGCAGAGTGCAATGAGAATTGCTTCGAGCACAACAATTCGCCCGGCAAGCGCTTCAGGAAACCCGTCCACGTCCTTGAGCGCTCGGAGGGCGCGCTTGTCGCCTGACACGACTGTCAGTCCTGCTTCCGCGGCCGCCGCAAAGATCTGAGCTTCACCTGGGTCAATGGCCGGAATGTGCGCCAGTCTGTCGAGCCAGGCGTCGCTGGCCTGGACAACAACAGGTACCTCCCCGGTGAAAGGGATCAGAGCGTCACAGGCAACTTCCCCAAACGCCTTCCGGAGCCTTCCCCGGCGGAGCATGTGTGGCAGCGCCGGCAACCTTCCGCACTCCGCGAGACCAGAACCCAGAACTCGGGCGGCATCAACGAGTACCCCACAAATTGCGAGCTTGCAGAAGGCGTCGGTGTCAAGCAGCAGTCGCATCGCGATCGGGGTCACCGTACACGCAGCGAAGCAAAGCGCGGTCGCTCTCAGTTGCCCCGTCGACATCGACGTGGTGGTCGAAGCACTGGCGGAGCTGCCTCCTCGCGCCCGATCCGCGGTACAGGGCTTTCACCGCCATGGTGGCGTTGGCGTAGTCGGCCGTGCGCCGAGCCCAGCCGAGGATGATCGTTGTGGCATCGGCGCCGATCGAGCGCTCCAACTGAAGAGCCTTGGTAGCGAGCTCCTTGTGGCTCCGAACCTGTACCTCCGGGATGGTGTCAGCACCAACCAGCACGCGGGTGGCGAAGCGATCAGCCCTCCGTTCCAAGTCCGTGTCGTCGGCGATCATCTCATCCGCATCGACTACTGGTTGATCTGCTGCGCAGTCACCCGCGGCGATATGTCCCGCCTCGTGTGCGACAAGGAAAGCGACCCGCCCGGGCTCGTCATGCTTGTGCCCGAGCAAGACCACAGGCCGACCTTCGACGGTGCAAGCCAGCCCCTGGAAGCTCGGGGCTGGAAGCACATCCAAAGGCACGACGGGTATTCCCCGCAGCCACAGGTCGTCAAGAACATCGGCGAGCACCACTGCAGGATGGGGCCGGACGATCTGGCTTCGCCAGTCCACGCCATTTTCAGGTGGCAGCGTCAGTTTGCGGCCAGGGTCCCGCATGCTGCGGACCACCGCTGCAGCAATCTGAATAGCAGAGTGGATCGCGGGTGCAAGCCGATCGCGGTCAATGTCCCGCACGCGCCGAAGCTGGGCGTCCGGGTACCCGGGCGACGCCAAGTCAGTGCTCGGGTCCCCGACAACTGATAGCGGCATACCCAGGAAACGGGCCACCCGGATTTCAACTTCTGTCAGGGCCGCGGGATCATCTCCGCAGGAGTCGTCCCACCAGTCGGGGAGAATGGCTGGCTGCACGAAGTCCTTCCGGAACCCGGCCGAAGCCAAGCGTCGCATCAGTGTCGTGAAGTCGCGCCTCCTCACTCGGTAGCTCCGTCAACCCTGGGGGCTCGGGAACGACAAGTGGTCCCGTAGGTAACACTCATCGCACCGTCCGGCCCACTGGTCGCATGATAGCAAGGGGTCGAGTCTGCGGCGGTTCCTGCTTGCGGACGGGTGTCGGGGTGGCTTTGGGACCGCGTCATTTCCTCTTGGCCGAAGCTTGCCGACTCCCGCAGAAATCACTATCGTCTGTGGTAATGACTGCTCGCGCGAGCAATTGATGCGGCCCGCCGACGACTCCTTGCTGGCGCGTTGCTGTGAACAGCGCGGGGGCGCAGTGATCACGTACCCTGGTCTCCTCTGGAGGGCTCAGATCGTCGCGAAGCGCTTCAACAACCTCTCACGGCCCGAGCCGGGTCCGCCGACTGATGGGCCTCTGGGGAGATAAGCATGGCCCTCAACCCGATCGTCTTTACCGAGAAGGTCGTGCGCAGCTTCCTGCGATATCAACTCACGGCCTACCCCTTCGCCGACGAGCGGCTTCACAGCCAAATGCGCCGTTTGCTCTCTCTCGACGAGACGCGTCAGTCGCCGCTGCTCAAGGGACCGTATGTGAGCTTGTCGCGGCCCTTCCGGCAGGGGGCGAGTGTCGACGATCTGGTTCGGGAGGGTCTGTTCCATCCCCACATGCGCCAGCGCATCCCTGCAGCGATTACCCACATCTATGGTCATCAGGAAGAGGCCATCCGCGCCATCCACGCCGGCCGGACGACGTTGGTCTCGACCGGGACTGGCTCGGGAAAGACCGAGTGCTTCCTCTATCCGATTGTCAGCAGGTGCCTGGAGCTTCGCGATACCAGTGCACTGGCCGGCATGAGCGCCGTGATCGTGTATCCCATGAATGCACTGGCCGAGGACCAGCTTGGCCGGCTGCGCTCGCTGCTCGCGGGGACCGGGATTTCGTTCGGCATGTACGTTGGCAAGACGCCGGAGCGCGAGGCCGAGGTGGTCGGCATCCGCCTGCCGGCGGGGGCCTCGCGGGCGGACTACGAGGCGACACTCGCCGAGGTGCGGCGGGAGAAACGCGCCGACACGGTCTACCCGCCAGAGGAGGTTTGCTCTCGCGAGGTGATGCGGACGCCCGGTCGCCAGCCGCGGATTCTGCTGACCAACGTCAACCAGCTTGAGCTGTTGCTGACGCGCCAGCGCGATGTCGAGCTGTTCAGCGGCGCGCGGCTGGACTTCCTGGTCTTTGACGAGGCGCACACCTTTGCCGGCGCGCAGGGCGCCGAGACCGCCTGTCTCGTCCGCCGGTTGCGGGCGTTCTGTGGTCGTGGGGTTCAGGACACGGTGTGCGTCGCCACCTCGGCGACGATCGTCGACGCAAGTGCTCCCGACGCTGCGCGCGACTTCGCGTCACGCTTCTTTGGTGTGCCGAAGGAGGAAGTGGCAACGGTCGGTGAGGCCTACGAGCGGGCAATCTGGGCTGACGAACGATCGGTCCCGCCCCATCCGGCGAAGGACCCTGGCGAGCTACTCGGCGCGTGTGTGCATGCCATCGAGGATGAAAGCGGCGCCGGCGACGCGGTGCGGGCGGTGTTCCGGAGCCTGGCCGGGTGCGAGTTGCCTGGCGGCGACTGGCCCGAGGCGCTCCACGGCAGCTTGCAGTGTAACGAGATTGTCTTCCAGCTCAGCGAGTTGCTCGCCGTGCCGCATCCACTGCACGAGCTGCCGGACGAGCTTGCGCGTCAGGTCGGCCGTTCCGTGAGCGAGGAGGAAATTCTGGCGTGGCTCACCCTCGGCGCGGCAGCACGCCGCGAGGGTCGGCCATTGCTGCGCCCAGTGGTTCACGGTTTCGTCCGCGGTATCAGCGGCGCAGTGGTCAGCTTCCCGGCGGCCGACCCCGGACCTACGCTGTGGCTCGCCGCCGAGGACGAGATCGAGGCTGCCGGCGGCGAGGCACAGCACGCCCACTTCCAGGTCACCACGTGCACCACCTGCGGCCAGCACTACTTCGTCGCGCACCTCAAGGACTTCGACTTCTCCGGCAAGGCGCCAGGAGGCGGGGAGGCCGCGCACGAGACCTCGTTCTGGGAACCGTTGGAGTCTACACAGGGCGGCTGTCGCCTCGTGCTTCTCGACCGGATCGTCGGGGGAAGCGACGACGAGGATCTCGACGACCACGACCGGGTAGCGCCGTTGTACTTCTGTCGCCATTGCGGCGCAGCGCATCCCGGGGCCGTGGGGCGCTGCCTGCACTGCGGTGCGTCGAGCGAATTTGTCGTGCTTTACGCCGTCCGGCAGAAAAAGGACAACCCCGGAGTGCTCACCAGTTGCCTTTCGTGCGGCGCCAACGGCCGCCGCATCGGCAGCACCTACCGCGAGCCGGCACGCCCCGTGCGGGCCACAAACGTGGCGGATGTCCATGTGCTTGCGCAGGACATGGTCCACAACTCCGAGCGGCCACGGCTGCTGGTGTTCTGCGACAACCGCCAGGACGCCGCGTTCCAGGCGGGATGGATGAAGGACCACGCCCGCCGCTTCCGGCTGCGAGCGTTGATGGCGGAGGGAATGGGCGGCGGGGTACTGTCGGTGGGTGATTTGACCCTCCACCTCGATGATGTCCTGGAGCACGACGAGTCGCTGTCGCGAGCGCTGGTCCCCGAGGTGTGGCAGGTCGTGCGCAAGGAAGGTGGCGGCGGGCGTCACGAGCAGGAACGGCGCAAGTTCCTTCGGATCCAGGTGCTGCGCGAGGTGACTCTGTCCGCCCGGCAGGCGATCGGCCTCGAGCCGTGGGGCCGCATGAAAGTCGAATACGAAGGACTCGACACCTCGCTGGGCTGGATCCAGCGGGAGGCCCGAGCCCTGGGCATGCCTCCAGAGGACCTTCGCGAGGGGGTGGCCAGCCTGCTCGACTACCTGCGACGCAGGCGCGTCCTTCACGACCCCGAGCGCGAGATCTTCACCAAGTACTGGCAGGACGGGGATCTCGAGGTGCAGCAGGGGTACCTCCCTCAAATTGGCAGCCCCATCGGCACGAAGCTCCACCGAGCCAATGACGAAAAGGCAGAGTTGGTGACGCAGTGGCTGAGCGAGCGCGGAGATACCACGATCCGCCAAATCGGCAAGAAGTGGGGCGTTCCGACCGACACCGCTGAGGCCTTCCTGGAGGGGTTGTTCACGTTTCTCACTGAGCAAGGCTTGCTCGTGCCAGTGCGACTGAAGGGTTCGAAGGGCAATCCACTACCCGGGGTCACAGGACTCTACCAAGTTGACGCCGATCACCTGCGCCTGCACCAGAACCATGGGGTCTGGCGTTGTACGACGTGCCGGCGTCGTACCACGCGACGGACCCCACACCAGGCGTGCCCGGCATGGCGCTGCAACGGCCACCTCGAGTTTGTACGTGAAGATCCCGATAACTACGACCTGCAGCTCCTCGACCAGGGGTACTCGATGGTCCGCCCCGAGGAGCACACGGCGATGGTTCCGCGCGAAGAGCGGGAGCGACTGGAGAACCTCTTCAAGGGTGAGTCTGACGCGGTCAACGCCTTCGTTTGCACGCCGACGCTTGAGCTCGGTGTGGACATCGGCCAGCTTGATGCCGTGCTCATGCGAAACGTGCCACCCCTGCCGGCCAACTACTGGCAGCGAGCGGGCCGCGCCGGCCGACGTCACCGCATGGCCGTCGACCTGACGTACTGCCGGCCCGTGTCGCACGACCGGGCGTACTTCGCGGATCCGATCAAGCTGCTGGCCGGTCGGGTGGACCCACCGGCGTTCAATCTGCGCAACGAGCTGATGATCGCCAAGCATGTGCATGCAACCGTGATCACGCGACTTCATCAGTACACGCGGGATCGGACTCGGCCGGAGGCCGACCGGCGGCGGGTCGAGGAGACGCTGCGGACCTGCCTGCCCGATCGCGTTTCGTCCTACCTCTTCCAAAGCGGCATCATTCGCGAGCAACCGCCCGATCTTTCCCCACTCCAGGGCCTCATCGACACCAACGCCGCCGATCTGGCTTCGTATGTGGAAGCCGCGTTCCTCCAGGGTTGGCCGGCGGCGGATCAGGACGTCACAAGCCCCGAGGCGCTGCGTGCCCATGTCGATCGCATGGTGCAAGGCCTGGAGGAACTCATTGTTCGACTGCGACGGCGTCTGGGGTGGGCAATGGAGCAGATCAAGAGGCTCAACGCCCTCCGTGAGCGCCAGGGTGACCTGGAACCCGAGGACGAGGCGCTATTCCGTCGGTGCGATGCACTCGTGAAGCGGTTGAAGGGCACGGTGCGTCGCTCTCGTCGCGAGGCCGAGGGCTACGACGACGTCAACACCTTCGCCGTGCTTGCCGCGGAGGGCTTCCTCCCCGGGTACGGCCTTGAGGTCGGCTCGATCCTGGGCACGGCGGAGATCCCCTTCTGGCGCCTCGGGGCGATGGAGTTCGTGTTGCCGCGGCCGCC
>Ga0209099_1004863_pt1 | contig 9985 bp, 5 predicted proteins | sample AD_JPNHW2_MetaG_FD_184430 | JGI IMG/M metagenome (GOLD analysis project Ga0209099, IMG submission 184430) | Active sludge microbial communities of municipal wastewater-treating anaerobic digesters from Japan - AD_JPNHW2_MetaG (SPAdes) (version 2) | ecosystem: Engineered > Bioreactor > Anaerobic >...
CCACTGAGATTAATTTAGTTCGATGGTAAACAAGCACGGAACCAACACGTATCGCCAAGGCATTGACAGCTGAACACACCTGGTTAGTATGCTATGCTGCCATTTGGGTCATGAAATTCCGTAAGGGACATACGAACGGGTTACTGAGCATCACGGTGGACATCAAGCATCCCGGGGTTAACCATGCCACGGCCAAGTCAACGGTGTCCTATGTGAACGAATACCGCAGTTACGCGATTTTTCAGGAAGGAAAGTGCCCCACTACCCGGGCAAAAAAGAATCATCTTGCAGCACTGAAAATGATGCTCGTGACCGAAGGGATATATAGTGTAACCCTTTTTTAGGACATCGAGTAAAGGTGGATAGTAACCACTAAATATCTTTGTCCTATGGAAAAACGTAACAAAAGAAAATTCTCCCCTGAGTTCAAAGCAAAGGTAGTGATTGAAGCATTAAAAGAGCACACTACGATCGAAGAACTTGCCCGAAAGTACGAATTACATCCCAATCAGATCAGCCAGTGGAAAAAAGAGTTTCTAGCCAGAGCTGCAAGTGTCTTTGGTTCCGGAGATAAGGGCAATGCTGATCAGCAGCAACAGGAAGAGAAAATAGAGAAATTGTACCAGGAAATTGGCAAGCAAAAGATCGAGATTGACTGGCTCAAAAAAAAATTATTGTAAAGTCTCTTAAGGCTAGAAGGACAATGATCGAGAAAGGGATTGAAATAAACCTAAACCGTCAATGTGAATTACTGCAGATCCATCGCAGTGGTCTTTACTATGCCCCGGTTCCGGAAAGCGATGAAAACCTTCACCTGATGCGGATGATGGATGAGCAATATTACAAGACGCCATTTTACGGAATCAGGCGCATAACGGCATGGCTGCGCCATCTGGATTATCAGGTAAATCATAAACGTGTTAGAAGGTTAATGGAGCTCATGGACTGGCGCACCATGTATCACAAACGTAATACAAGCAAAAAGAGCAAAGAAAATCCAATATACCCGTATCTTTTAAGAGGACTAAAAATCGATCATCCCAACCAGGTCTGGGCCATTGATATAACGTACATTCCCATGCGCAGAGGCTTTATGTACCTGTGCGCCATTATTGATGTACATACACGCTTTGTGGTTAATTGGGGCATCAGTAATACGAAGACCTCACTCTGGTGCCGGCAGATAGTTGAAGAAGCAATCGAAATGTACGGTCAGCCGGAGATCATCAACTCTGACCAGGGAAGCGAATTCACAGGTTATGATTATACATCCCTGTTGACGGACCGGGATAACCCTATTGCTATAAGCATGGATGGAAAAGGAAGGGCTATTGACAATATCTTTATCGAACGGCTTTGGAAGAGCGTAAAATACGAATGCGTGTATCTCTTTGCATTTGAAGACGGCGTCCAGCTTTATGAAGGTCTAAAGAAATACTTTGGGTTTTATAACACAGAAAGGCTACACCAGTCACTCGATTATAGAACCCCTCATTCCGTATATCATCCGGCAGCTTGAGTTATCAACAAATGAACAAAGAGAAAAAGAAGCAAAAAAGAGAAAAGTTTTTCGCCGAGAATAACTCTTGCAGAGTTATTCCCCGTCTCAAAACACAACAACAAAAAAAATTACTAATTTTGAAATGAAGAGAAAAGAAGAAAACAAATTAACAACACCCGAAAACTGCCCTAAGATTGGGGTACACTATAACTGAATCAACTCATCTTTTAAGATTAACTCCTCAAACTAATATCAAAATAGGTTTTATAGGAGAGATTCATTCGGACTTGTGGGATTCATTTTTATCGGAAACCAGCGAAAAAGAATTGTATGAATTAAGATCAATTAGACTAATGAATCTCTATTTTCTTACATTTAATGAGAAAATCAAAGAATATATTTTAAATGAATTATTTTCCAACCAGTCAACAAAGTTGATAACACCTGAAACGAAACTTGCAATAAAGGAATTAGATGAAATAGATATTAAATCACTCAAAGACTCATTGTCTTACTTATTGGAGTTGATAATTAACGAGAATATAAAAGATCATATTATTGAGATTTTGAAACCAGAATCTGAGATCATTATTTCGGATCTATTATTCAAAGATCGTTATTTAAAAACTGAAGTAACTAATGCACTTGGGCTGTCAAAAGAACAAAAACTCAAATCATGGAATGATATTGATCTTCACACCAAATTGCCTATACTGGTTTTAGCATATAGGGATCCTGGAAAATTTCAGCATCATTTTGATCGCAATTTATTAGAAACAAAGTTTTTTTATTCAAAGGATATTAATGCTCTTTTTCTTTCTTTCTTTTTTAAAATTCACCTTGACTGGGCTTGTTTCAATTTGGACAAAGATATTTATAAAAATTTGTTGCATCCCATAAGATCAAAATATTTTGGATGGAATGAATTGCAAAAGAATATTTTAATGAACAGACCACCAATCATCGAGACAATAAATTGGAACCTGGAAAACGAATTGGAATCTGAATATTCTGATAATAGAGAGGTGGTAAAAGTAAAATTCACAACTTCTACTAGACCTAAGAATTATTTGCCTTCCGATTTGTTTATAACTAAATTCAATGGCATCAATGGGTTTAAGGTTGAAAGATTGGCTGAGTTATGTAAAATGGATTTGAAAGAAGATAAATTAGCGATTCAAAGTCTTGAGGAAATACAAGAGAGCATTAACATTTATGAAAAATTAATTGACAAGAATCAACAAGAAACAGAGTTAAAAATTATTCAAAGTCTTTTTCATATTGAAAATTCGAAACCTGAAAAATTGTGGAAGGTTTTGCTGAGACAGCAGGCTGATCTTAAAGGTGATGATTCGTATTATAACGAATTAAAGGCATTTTTAAAGGCCAAAAGCCTTGGGATTGTATCATTCTCTCATTTTAAAAGCAACTGGATAAATGCCAATAGTGATTCTTTGGCACCGATAAATAATAAAGTTTTTCTTGCCTTGTGTAACTTACTAAAGATTCCGCGTGCTTATTATATTATAATCCAGAGAATTAAAAATGCAACTAAACAAGCATCAAGACAGAGCACTAGGCAAATGAACTATTTGCTAAAAGATCTTTTCAATGATGGATGTTTCGACGATTTATCAAAAACTAGGGATATACTTAAATTAAAAGCTCATCTGTACAAAGCGAATCACCCAATGGACGAGATTGGGATTGAAGACGTCGCCATGGAAGCAAACCTTGTTACATTAGTCGAACTAATACACTCTGAAATATCATTACTAGATGTTGAATCATTTGAAATAGTCAAACCATGAGCATTATTTTAGAGAAAAGGAACTCATTGGAGCGTTTTATTCGAGAACAGGTTTGTGGGCCTGGAATAAATGGCTACCGGTTCATTGATTTTGAGAACACTAGTTTAGTTGAAAAGAATCTTTACCATCAATTACCAATTGAATATAAAAACGAACTTATTGATATAGTACCTGCAGCTGTATATAGTACTGGAATTCTATTTCCGGAAGATAAGACGGGCACCGGTTCAATAGGTACTGCATTTGATAACAATGAGCAAACGATAAATGATGGAGGAGAGGAAGATGGTACTCAAGACAATAGTGCTGAATGTGTCGACTCTGACGATTCCATCGAAATAAATCAGCTTTATCCCAGAACAATGGGATTCACTTGTTGCCTCGGTGAGAATTACCTCAATGAGAAAAACATTGAGATAAAGATTACGGCGAGGTACTACAATAAAGTTGAGAAAGATAAGGAGGGAAAATTTTATAAAAAATATGGTCTCCTTTGTGAAACAGAATTTGAAGTTGCTAAAGTTTTCATTGAACAGGAAGGACTGGAATCATTTGGGCTGATAAACATTGGTGAAAACATATTTTTCACTTTAAAGAAACTGACAAATGAGCAATATAAAGCAATTAAAAGTGTAATATATGTAATCCAAAAACGAAATGCTGAAGCTTTATTTGATAGAGCTAGCAACATGATACATTTACCTCAATTAAAGAGGGAGACATGTTATATGAGCAATCTGAAATCAACTTTATATTATGAGTTGAAAAACAAGATTACGGATGATAATTTGAGAAGACAGATCTATGATATTACTCAGGAAATTGAAATAAAGGAAAGTATTGCTGATCATTTACAAAATTTGTTGGATGCTTATTCAGGCAGTTTTGGTCTGTGGCAATCTACACCAATAGAAAGAATTGTAAGAATAGGAAACATTGATTTTCCGAAATTTCAAAGAAAAAAGTCTTTTTTATTCAATAAGATTGATTATTCGGAAACAATAAAGGTTTTACTTAATGATGGTACAGTGGTTTCAGAAGGACTTAAGGATGTTTACAAACAGGTACTTGATGGGAATCCAAAAGAATATGCTTCACTTTCAATGAACATTCAGATTAGTAGGGATTCTCGAAAAGATAATAACAACATTTTTCTTAAAATTCAATTAGTTAACACGAGCACAGCGTTTGATGAAACTAAACAAAACGATAATAGGTACTATTCGACTTTCAATGAGTTGGTAAATAGAAAATCGTTTTTTGGTGTTAAACTTTCATTTTCAAATAAACATCTGGTTCCTTATAATTCGATTTCAATCGATCGAAATGCCGATGGGATTTTTGATGAGGATAAAACAACGAAATTTATATACAGACAATTTAGAGATTATGGCATAGGCCATGGCTGCTCAGTTCGTTGGGATGAAGGATCAAAGATGATTGAAACAGAATATATACCTTCTTGTGAAACCCCGGATGTTGATTCAAGACCTAGAGATAAAAATGGTAAGGCAATAATCGATGTTGGTGGAATTATTTTGGATCCTTTATTTTTAGAAAAAGAAAAAGCGCAAGAATTTAAATGGTTATCTATTTTTTCTGATGCATCCGACAATCAGGTTACAGAAGGACTATTGCGATTTGTAACGTCATATGGTGAATGGATATCAAATAAGAAAATAGAATATGATCAAAATCCTGAATGCAAGGATTTAGCTTATCAAGAATTAGATAAATGCCAAGCAGATTATCAAAGAATGAGAAACAATATTGATTCTCTGTTAGCAGGCGATGAAAACAAAGAAAATTTACGATCATTCAGGCTTATGAATGCTGCCATGTTTATGCAGCTTTGGCATTCTGTAAAGGTCAAGAAGAATGTGGTAAAGGACTTCCTTCATAATGAAGATTTTACAGGTTTTGATTTTGGTTTTTATAAATTTAGAGCCGATGATAAGCTTTTTTCTATAGATGAGTCAGCTTCATGGCGAGCCTTCCAATTAGCATTCATTCTTTTGAATTTAGATGGTATTTTTAGACCTACTGACGATAAAAATTGGGAAAGAAGAAACGAATGGGTAGATTTAGTTTGGTTCCCTACTGGTGGTGGAAAAACCGAAGCCTATCTAGGTTTAATTGCCCTTACTATTATAAACAGGAGAAAGTTACATGGTGTTTATGGTGGGGGAACTGCATCGCTGATGAGATATACATTACGGTTGCTAACAATGCAACAATTTCAGCGAGCAACGCTTTTAATAATGGCTCTTGAGCTTATTCGGAGGTGGGGGAAATATGGGTTGGGAATTGAACCTATATATATCGGATTCTGGGTTGGTAATGATTCTATTCCGAACAATTTGACCTACAATCCAAAAGATACTGACAAAGATTCTCTTCAATATGAATTTGAGAAATTACTCAATGGAAGAGAAAACAAAATTCCTTTTTCACATTGCCCTTGGTGTTCCTCGAAATTAAGTCCTGACACTACTAAAGTTATTGAAGAAACCGATGTCTTCAATTATAATCGCCTTCATCTATTTTGTGATAATACCAAATGTTCGTTTACACGACCTGATTATTTTGATGATAATCCTTTAAAGGGGCCAATTCCAGTAAACCTTTGCGACGAGTCAATTTATCAACATCCTCCAGCTCTGTTATTTGGAACTATGGACAAGTTTGCTCAACTAGCGCATAAAGTAAATGCGACTCCTACTGGTCGAAATGCAGATTCAAGACGACTATTTGGAGCTGGGAATTGGGAGAAAGGCAAACCCAGAGAAGGCTATTTACCTCCTGATTTAATAATTCAGGATGAACTTCATCTTTTACTTGGGCCTTTGGGCTCTGCAGTAGCTTTATTTGAATCTGCCGTAGACCAACTATGCACGCAAAAAGATGGAACCAGACCAAAAATAATCTCATCGACAGCTACAACAAGGAACACAGAATTACAGATTGCTGCTCTATTTGATAGGAAGGTCGATCTATTTCCAAAACCAGGAGTTGAATGTGATGACTCATTTTTTTCCTACTACAAAAGAACTTACATAAATGAATCAAAAGAATTGCCAACCTATATTTCAAAGCGCAAATACCTTGGGATTCTTCCAACTGGTAGGACACAGATCTGGATGCAGATGCGACTTGCTGCAATTTTCTTAACTCACAGAGCTATTTTTGAACTAAATCAATTAGGTAGTAATAATCCTATCGATTTTGATTCGTATAAGAGATTTTCAAAAGCAATGGACTATTACCATACAATTATTTCATATTTCAATAGCCTTAAAGAAGTCGGTAAAACGCAATCGCAAATCCAATCCTACATTTTAAAGGAATTAAGAAGAGTATTTGCAAGGACAGTCCGCCCAAGAAAGTTAATGCATTCATTTTATACTTATGGGCCAATTCAAGAATCTGAATTGACCGGAAGGCTATCTGGCGAGGATGTTAAGAATGAATTGAAAAATGTAGAAAGACAATGGAATGCAAAAAATAGATTTGCTCATATAGAGGATGAAGAAATAATCACAGGTAGTATCCCGCCAGAATTTTTAGTAGCTACCAATATGATATCGGTTGGCATTGATGTTTCGAGGTTCAATGCGATTATAATGAATTCGATGCCAAGAAATACTGCAGAATACATACAAGCTAGTAGCCGTATTGCAAGAGATGAATATGGATTAGTAATCACCGTGCACCACCCTTTCAGGGCCAGAGATGTTTCTCATTTCGAGAGTTTCATCGAATTTCATGAGAAAATGTATAGTTATGTGGAGCCTATATCGATAACACCCTTTACTCAAAAGGCTGTCGACCGGTATCTAGCCTTATACCTAGCAACGATGATCCGGCATAAGTCTCGATTTGTAGATAGGAATTCTGCTGCAGAAATCTCAACGATACAAACAAACGAATTATTATCATTAATTGGTGGTCTGGGTCAGTATTTTAATTTAAGGAAAGGGAGATTGGTAAATTTTAACAAATCCATACAGAATTTATTGAAGGATAGTAATGTTAAATATATTGAACACTGGATTAATGATGCAATAGAAGACTGGAGAAAGGAATGTGATAAAGTACTTTCTGAAAAAAAAGCATTTGTCTTCAATAATCGTTCAGCTAGGGCCATACCAGCTCAAGAACAGCTATATGTCGATATTAGTGAATATGAGGGCAACATACATAGTGAAAAATGGCAAATACCGATGTCCTTGCGAGTAATTGAACCTGAAGCAGCCATAAAAATAAATCTGGAATAAAATGAACATTTTAACAGAAAATCAATATAATCAAAGCGTTGGTAAATACAAGCTTCTATCTTCTGCTTCAGGTGTAGGTTCAATTATTGCCACAAAGATGGGCTTTTATATCCTCATATCAGATATAAATAAGTGGAAGTTTATAAATGAACTCAATTCTAGGATAAATCAGATAAGAACCCACGAATCCAACGAAAAGAATATTTATAATCAATCCAAAGGTGAAGCAGAATATGTTGGTCTTGGTTTTGTAAATGACATTCGTTTTGTTAAATTTTTGAAAGAGGAGAAAAATCTTTCCAATTTAGTATGTCTTGTTAATATTCCCCAAATGAGTCTGAATGAAAACATCAACACTCCTAAATGGAAAGATCACCCAATAAATAAGATTCTAAAAAATAAAAGCCTGGATAAGAAGGCCTCGGATTATATGGTTCAAGGCACTCATTTTCCCAAGTGGTTTAAGAACGACCAGGGTGAACTGAAAGATATAGAAAAATGGAAACAACTTTGGAGTAGTAAATCGCTGAAATATTGGTTCTTCGCACCTCCAAGGGATGCAGGGACACCGATGAAAAATTCAAAAGGAGAGCTAATAACTGTAAAAAGGAAAGATGAGAATGGCGTTACTGAGAGCATACAGATTTACAAGGAATTAACCCAAACCAACCTGATTTTAATATGTCCCAATGGTCATTTATCTGATGTCCCTTGGCCGAACTATCTGAAATGGAAAACAGATAAGCAGCTTCGAAGGAGACCCGAGACTGATCATGGGGAGTTACTTTTTTCAAAAGATCAAGTAGGCCCTTGTTGTAATAGTCCAAAATTAAAATGGACAGAAAGTAAAACAAAATCTGAAGGTTTTGCAAGTATTTTTATTGAATGCTCAAATTGTGGATTAGGAACTGGTGCTGATAAGGAAAAGCCTAAAATAAATCTGGAAGGTATCAATAGTCTGCAACCATATTGTATCGGACAAAAACCCTGGGAAATAGGCATTAATAACGGATCTACTATACCAACAGAACCTTGTTTTGCTGAAGATAATTCGACACGAAAAAGAGAAAAAATGAGAGTTGCATTAGTTACAGCTAACAATGTTTATTATGCAACTGGATTTTCAAGCATCTTTATTCCACTTGACCTGTCAGATTCTAAAGCACCTGGTTTTCATGATGTAATAGATTTGATCCAAGATTTATATAATCATCCCTTTAATAAAAGCAGAACCAAAGTGCAATTTTGGAATCAGCAAGTTTCGTTAGATGGATTCAAGGCATTAATAAACGATTCCGCAATTGAATGTGACAATATTGAAAGACTCTATGAAGAAGTTAGAGTAGGGTTTTTAAAAGAAGAAACGATTAGTACAATCATCGATAGACATGAACATTATAGATGGCAAGAATATCAATGTTTTATTTCCCATACCTCTGTGCCAGATACTCGAAAGATTGAAGGACTGAAATTTAATGAAATTGATCTACCTAAAGATTTATCATTCTATTTTACAAAAATCCAACAGGTTGAACAACTTAAAGTAACAAATGTGCAACTGGACTTTTCTAGGGTGAGTCCTAAGGAAAGAATAGTCGTGAATGGGGAAGTAAAAGAATCCAAGAGGGGTAAAAACATTTTTTCCTGTGACTCAAATGAGCTTTTCGTATTACCAGCTAATGAAACATTGGGTGAAGGATTATTTTTTCAATTCTCTGACAATCAAATCGAAAAATGGATTTTGGATAATAAAGAAATTCTAAGTAATAGGTTTACAAGATTACTAGTTAATGAACCAGACCTGTCAGGTCAAGGAGTAAGCACTAAAAGAAAGATTTTTAACAATGGAGTGAAGCATTTTCTAATACATACATTTTCTCATATACTGATGAGAGAATTGGAGTTTTCTTGTGGATATCCAACAGCAAGTCTTAAAGAGCGATTGTATATTTCAAGTAATCCTGAGAAATTGATGTCTGGCGTTTTGATTTACACTGCAGAAGGATCAGAAGGAAGTATGGGCGGCCTTGTCTCACAAGGAGAACCTGATAGGATTCGGGAAATTATTTTGAAAGGGTTGGAGAGATCCTATGTATGTTCATCAGATCCTCTATGTTGGGAGTCTGAAGGGCAAGGTATCTTTGATTTAAACTTATCCGCTTGTTTCTCGTGTTCTCTTGTATCTGAAACTGCTTGTGAAGAAATGAACTTAGGCTTAGACAGAAGAGTTTTAATTGATCAAGATTTTGGTTTTTTCAAACAAATGTTTCCATCTCTTTGATTCATTATCAATTTTTTAACAAATCATCTTCTTCTGTGAAATAAAATATTGGGAAATAGAACAATTCAAATGAAATTCAATGATTAGATTTTTCATGTTGTGTAAAACTTATTTG
>Ga0209099_1004864_pt1 | contig 9982 bp, 7 predicted proteins | sample AD_JPNHW2_MetaG_FD_184430 | JGI IMG/M metagenome (GOLD analysis project Ga0209099, IMG submission 184430) | Active sludge microbial communities of municipal wastewater-treating anaerobic digesters from Japan - AD_JPNHW2_MetaG (SPAdes) (version 2) | ecosystem: Engineered > Bioreactor > Anaerobic >...
TTTGTTTTTTTTTAAATAACACAATTTCAACCCCTTTTTTTACTGCCAATTAATCGATTAGCATATCGATTAATTAACGCGGGCGCAAAAGTAGAGCTTTTTAAGTAATATGCAAACTATTTGAAAACAAGTTTTTTATTTATCTCAAAGTTTTGTTTTATAGAATTACGCAGAACCAAAAAACAATATTTTAAGATAGTTTTTATAAAAAGATGTTTATATCAAAATTTTACTATTTTTGGGGGATTTAAAAATTTCGATTAATAAATCTGAAGGGGAAATTATAGGTTATACCTTAATTTATATACGACAAAAAATAACTTTTAATAAAATAACAATTTTAACACACTGTAAGGATGAAAACTTATCTTACTAATCAAATTAAGAATGTTGCCCTGCTTGGGAATACCGGCTCGGGGAAAACACTCCTAGCCGAGTCGATGATGTTTGAGGGTAAAGTAATTGAACGAAAAGGGACAATAGAAGGGAAGAATACCGTTTCGGACTACTCTGAAATTGAACAACAAAACCAACGTTCCATATTTTCAACTATCCTTTATACAGAATTCCAAGATCATAAGCTAAATATCTTAGATACTCCAGGTTCCGACGATTTTGTTGGGGCAGTTATCTCCTCGATGCGCCCAACTGATACCGTAATTATGGTTGTTAACGCACAGTACGGTGTTGAGGTTGGTACCGAAATTTTCAGCCGTCATGCAGATGCTATGCATAAACCAATGGTTATTGCAGTTAACCAACTCGATCAGGATAAGGCAAACTTCGATTCAACAGTTGAATCACTAAAACAGAGCTTTGGCGGTAAGGTTGTTCTTATTCAATACCCTGTTAATCCTGGTACTGAATTCAACGCCTTTATTGATGTGTTAACCATGAAACTATATAAGTTTAAAGGTGATACTGGTATTCGGGAAGATTTACCAATTCCTGCAGAGGAAATGGATAAAGCCACCGAACTTCATAACGCGCTTATTGAAGCAGCAGCTGAAAACGACGAATCGTTAATGGAGAAATTCTTTGAGCAGGGTACTCTTAGCGAGGATGAAATGCGTAAAGGATTATCACTCGGATTACGTAATCGTGGATTATTCCCAGTTTTCTGTACTTCAGGGAAACGAAATATTGGAACCAAGCGATTGATGGACTTTATCATTAACGTAGCACCAGATGCATCATTATCTCCAATGCCTAAAAATAACGAGAACAAGGAGATTAAATGCGATGCTAACGCTCCTACCTCACTATTCATTTTCAAAACATCTGTTGAGCCACATATCGGTGAAATCAACTACTTCAGAGTAATGTCGGGTAAGGTTACCGAGGGTATGGACCTTGTAAATAGCAATAATGATACAAAGGAGCGTATTGCTCAGCTATTTGTTGTTGCAGGAAAGAACCGTACAAAGGTTACCGAAATGGTTGCTGGTGATATTGGAGCAACTGTAAAACTAAAGAACTCCAAGACAAATCATACGCTTGCTATCCCTTCATTAGGTGGTACTAAGTTTGAAGCAATGACTTTCCCCAACTCAAAATTCCGTACAGCGATTAAGGCTAAGAATGAATCGGATACTGAGAAATTGGGTGAATTGCTAAATCGTGCACATCAGGAAGACCCAACAATTATTGTTGAGCATTCAAAAGAGTTACGTCAGATAATTATTTCTGGTCAAGGTGAGCACCATTTAAATATCTTAAAATGGCACTTAACCAATCTTCATAAGATCGAGGTTGAGTTTATCCCTCCTCGTATTCCTTACCGTGAAACCATTACTAAGATTGCTGCAGCTGACTACAGGCACAAAAAGCAATCGGGTGGTGCTGGACAGTTTGGCGAGGTTCACCTTGTTATTGAGCCACACATCGAAGGTGCTCCTGCTCCAAAGCAGTATAAAATTGGTGGAAAAGAAGTAAACATTAGCGTTAGAGGAACTGAAGAGGTAAACCTTGAGTGGGGTGGAAAACTTGTTTTCTACAACTGTATCGTTGGTGGTGCTATTGATGCACGCTTCCTACCTGCAATATTAAAAGGTATTATGGAGAAAATTGAACAAGGTCCACTTACAGGTTCATACGCTCGCGATATCCGTGTTGCCGTTTATGATGGTAAGATGCACCCAGTTGATTCAAACGAAATCTCCTTTAAACTTGCTGGACGTAATGCGTTCAAGAACGCATTTAAAGAAGCAGGTCCAAAAATTATGGAGCCAGTATACGATGTAGAAGTTCTCGTTCCATCGGACAGAATGGGTGATGTTATGAGCGATCTACAGAACCGTCGTGCTATTATTATGGGTATGGGAAGCGAAAAAGGCTTTGAGGTTATCAACGCACGCGTTCCACTCGCTGAAATGAATAAGTATTCAACCGCACTTTCTTCATTAACAAGCGGTCGTGCTACCTATAATATGAAATTCGCTGCTTACGAGCAGGTTCCTTCTGACGTTCAGGATAAACTGCTTAAAGCTTACGAAGCAGAACAGGAAGAAGAATAAACCGAACCCTAAACCAAACCTTTATATATCTTCAAACGAAGGGGATGCCGAAAGGCATCCCTTTTTATTTCTTTTTTATGATAGCATTCGTATGAGCGGATAGACTTTATTTTAAAGAAAGAGGTTTTTTATACTCATATATATATACGTTATTTACATGCCAAGTTCCAGCATATCCATCAGAAGCGTTACTTATATATCTAAAAGCAATATGAACATTATTTTTTCCATTATACCCTCTTAATTTTATATTGACAGGAACTAATGTCCAACTCTCAATGGGGTAATTATTTATACTAAGCTGATTCCATTGTAAAGCGTTAAAATTTTCTACTGTACCATCGCTTGTTGTAGAAATCCATACACTTACCTTTTCATCAATATTGTTATTAAAATACTTTCCTGCATGATCAAATGTAAGATAAACAGAATCTCCTCTCTCAGTCATATCGATTGTAGGTGAAATTAACCAATCGTCATTATCCCAATATGTGTTTGAATCAAAACCATCGATAGTAGAATAAGAATAAACATTATCCCACAACCAAGTTTGATTGCCAGTTACACTTTTAGCAACAAATGCGCCAAGGTTTGAACTCAATGCTGTTCCTGAATTTAAACCAATTAAAATATCCGGAATAAATAGTTTTAATGTAGTAAAGCTAACTTCATTCCCATACTTTATCTCACCGTCAACCTTTACAAATACTCGTACATAATATTTTGTTTCAGGGATTAAATGTGATTTAATTAACTTAAAAGAGCTAACCTTTTCTGTGCAGTATATCAACGAATTGTCAATTGTAGGTTCGGGGTTAATGCTCCAACATATTCCAACTTCAGTTATTTCGTAATCGCCCTCACATTTTAACTCACCTCCAAAAACAGCTTCAGCATCATTAAAATTCGTCACTTCATACGTTCTTATTTCGAAATAACTATCCTTTTCTTTTTTACACCCAACCTGAAAAAACTGGAATACAACTGAAATACAACAAATTAAAATTAGTTTTCTTCTCATCATTACAATTATTACAACTTTTTTACTTTTTACACTTAAAAGTATATAAATAAATTGAAGTTCTATATTTTTGCATAAAAATTACTAAAATGAGATCAGCAGAAATACACACCGTAAAAGGGGTGATGAAAGTGAAATTCTACGAGGAGGATGCTCCAAACACCGTTGCTAACTTTGTTAAACTTGCCCAAGAGGGTTTTTACGATGGACTTGCTTTCCACAGAGTAATCCCCAACTTTGTAATTCAAGGAGGCTGCCCTTTCTCAAAGGATATGAGTAACCCAAGGGTTGGAACAGGTGGACCGGGTTATAAAATTAACTGCGAGCTAACTGGTAATAACCAGTACCACGATCGTGGTGTACTCTCAATGGCACATGCTGGGCGGAATACTGGCGGTTCGCAATTCTTCATCTGTCATGGTCGCCAGAATACTCAACACTTAGATAGGCAGCATACCTGCTTTGGCAAAGTTTATGAAGGGCTTGAGGTTATCGATGCTATAAAGGCAGGAGATAAGATTGAGAAGATTGTTATTGTAGAAGAATAGCCCAAAAAGATACGAGTTACAGATTACAAGTTATAAATATAAGGCTGTTTAATGCGAACAGCCTTTTTCAATCTATTTGTATATGAATCAAAAGATATTTAAATTCTTTGTGTTTAGCATTACAATCCTGCTTGTAAATCTACTTACAACTTTTATTTCAGATTACTTTTTGCAGTTTAAGAATGGCACTGATGCTTTGCGATTCACGGCAATAGGAATGGGCGTTATTGTGCTTGTATTTTACCCTGCATTCAATTATATAAATGGTATAGTTGAAAAGGTTACTGTTCGATTTCTTAAAAAGGGAAAGAATTTATTTGGTCGAACAATTGGAGTTTACTTAGCCTTTGCAATAATGCTATTCATTCTTTATTACATCTACGCAAGAATTTGGTTTCATGTAGATGTAATTGGGGTTTTAATAAAAAGAATGATAAGTTAACGAATTATTTCCCTCTATATAAGTAAAGGAATCCTCTGAACTTTCCTCTTTGAAATTTTCTACCATCCCAGCCAACCGCTTCAATGATATAGTAAAAAATTCCCTCAGGAGCATCCTTGCTAGTACCTTTTATCTTTCCATCCCATCCCTCCCATTCCTTTGGGTTTTTTCCAGAGTATTCATAAATTAGTTGGCCTTGCCTGCTAAGAATAGCAATCTTAAACGATTTTACTGAAGAGATATCTGTTGAATCATTAAGGATAAACTTAAAGTATTGATTTTGTTTATCACCATTAGGGGAAAAAACATTTGGTATTGTTCCAACATTAAATTTCGAAGAATCAACTTTTACAGTAATTTTCATTGTATCCCTACAACCCGAGATTGTTTTTTCTGCAATATGCAATATGGTATAAGTTCCCGGAAGCATTTTTGTGGGTGTTGGATACGATTCGATTCTATCGCTAAATAAAGAACTATCAAGCCAAACAATGCTATCCCTTTGATTATTTAAGAACTTTTCAGCATCAATTATTCTCCAGTAAATCGAATCGGCATTTTGGGCTTGGCTTTCTAACTTCAATTTTAATGGTGCCTCTCTGCTAGACAAAGAACTTTCGTCAACCCAAACTCCGTCAATTTCAGCATAAACTTTAAAAGTTGCAACAGTTGTTCTAGAGGGCAAAATATTAGTTTCTGAAGTAAGAATTCTTCCAAATGGATTTTGGATTTGAATACTATACTTTGAGTCGAAAAGTGGAGCCGGATTAGAAATGGTAAGAATAAGTGAAGCATCAATAGGAATAGAGACTTCTGGACTACTCGCTTGCCATGTTAGATTTTTAAAATAATCTCGGCTAAAATTAGGAATTTTTGTATGACCTGGTGAAGTAATATCCCAGTAACTAAAAAGGTTATTATTGTTTATCCCCAGTGCCGTGGGGCTTGTGATTGTTTTTAGTTCTAAGTAATCACACCCATTGAAAACGTTTATAGTATCTAATAAAACTTCATCAACCATTAACCAACAGGTATATACTTGAGTGGAATCATCAGATTGTCTTGTAACCCAAACCCTATATCCACCCCTTGCAATATTTGTAAGAACAGAATCTGTAGCCCCAGCAACTAGCTTAAAACGTGCTGAAACTGGATATGTGGTTTCATCATACTTTTTCCAAACGTAGGTACTCTTTGAACCGTCGCTGAATTGGGCACGTAACTTATTACTCGAGGAAAAGAAAACAAAAATAGAATCCTGTTTAACACCCAATTTTGTATACCTCGTTGTATCGGACCAATTCCTTTCAGGTGCGTATATTTGAGCCTTAGAAGACAATGCTACACCTATTAAAATTAGTACCAAAAAAGTTCCAATGTTTAAAACGCGTTTCTTCATCCTTCAAATTAAATAAGTCACAATATTACTAAAAAAATGGTTGATCGTGGTTTATCGATTGTGGTTTGTTAATGAATGCTCTATAGCACCAAGTATCTTCATACCTATTTGACCTTCTATATCTCAAACCACTCAATGAAAACACTTATCTAATCGAATTATTGCCTCAATCTCATAGAATGTTAACAACAATTCTTATAAGCACTTGTTAGTTCGAATGTGTGCAAGTACATTTGTTGGCTAAATTTTAACGAAAGGATTTTAAGTGCATTATTTAGACGAGTTAAGTGATATTCAGCGCGAAGCGGTTACTTCATCCGATGGACCAAGCCTTGTAATTGCGGGTGCAGGATCGGGGAAAACTAGGGTTCTAACATATCGTATTGCCCATTTGCTAACACAAGGTGTTTCTCCGTGGTCAATTCTTGCATTAACCTTTACCAACAAAGCTGCGCGAGAGATGAAGGAGCGAATTGCTAAGATTGTAGGCGAAAAAACTGCATCACAACTTTGGATGGGGACCTTCCACTCGATGTTCTTAAAAATTTTAAAAAACGAAGCTGATAAGCTAGGGTATTCAAAAACATTTTCAATATACGATACTAGCGATTCCAAAAACCTTGTTGGCTCTATCATCAAGGAACTAAATTTAGATTCTCAAATTTATAAAACAGGCGAAGTTTTTAGTAGGATTTCATCTGCTAAAAATAACCTTATCACACCTCAGGCATATGCTTCAAATACAAACCTTGTAGCGTTCGACAGGCAGAATCGAAAACCCGAAATTGCAAAGATCTATGCCATATACGCTCAGCGTTGTTTCAAGGCTTCCGCAATGGATTTTGACGATCTACTTTTAAACACCAACATCCTTTTCCGCGATTTCCCTGATGTGCTGGCAAAATATCAACAGAAGTTTAAGTTTATTCTAGTTGATGAGTACCAAGACACCAACTACTCACAATATCTAATTGTTAAGAAACTAGCCACTCAGCATCAAAATGTATGTGTGGTAGGTGATGATGCCCAGAGTATTTACTCCTTCCGCGGAGCCAAGATTGAAAATATCCTCAACTTCAGAAATGATTATCCCAATTATAAACTTTTTAAACTAGAGGAGAATTACCGATCAACCCAAAATATTGTAAACGCTGCAAACAGCGTTATTGCCAAAAATAATCGTCAGATTAAAAAGGTATCCTTTTCATCGAAGGAGAACGGTGAGCGTGTAAAGGTGCTTCGTGCATTTACCGATCAGGAGGAGGGATATATAGTTGCTTCAGAAATATTGAACATTCAGTACCGCGATCATGTACCCAACAAGGATTTTGCCATTCTCTACCGCACCAATGCACAATCGCGAATATTCGAGGAAGCATTGCGCAAGCGAAACATTCCTTACCGAGTATACGGTAGTTTATCGTTCTACCAGCGCAAGGAGATTAAAGATATTCTTGCCTACTTCCGCTTATCTATAAACCCAAGCGACGATGAGGCACTAAAGAGAATCATTAATTTCCCAGCAAGGGGTATAGGCGATACAACCATGGATCGCTTATCAGAGTTGGCAAACTCTCAGAATCAAAGCATCTGGACTACAATAGAGCAGATCGATCAGAATAATCCTGGTATTAAATCGGGCTTAGTAAAGAAACTGAAAGATTTTATTGGGATGGCCAAGCAGTTCCAAAGTTCAGTTTACACCTCTGAGGCATACGATGCAGCATATGCAATAGCAATGGGATCGGGAATTATCCGCGATTTGAAAGAGGATAAATCGTTCGAGGGATTATCTCGTTTTCAGAATGTTGAGGAGCTACTAAATAGTATCAAGGAGTTTACCGAAAGCCAGAAGGAAGAGGGCGTTACCGAAACAATCACCCTTGCCGATTACATGGAAAACGTATCGCTATTAACCGATGCTGATACTGAAAAGCCAGAAGACAGAGACAAAGTAACGGTAATGACAATCCACTCAGCAAAAGGGTTAGAATTTAATTACGTTTTCTTAACAGGATTAGAGGAAGATCTTTTCCCATCCAAAATGACCGTTTCATCTCCCGATGAACTGGAGGAGGAACGTCGTCTATTCTACGTTGCACTTACCCGTGCAGCAAAAAAGGTAACCATATCATACGCTCAAACTAGGTACAAATGGGGCAACTTATCACATTGCGTCCCCAGTCGATTTATTAATGAAATTGACCCTGAATGGGTCGAAATGCCAGCCGATGTAAACAACACACAGGATGAACCAGGAAGCATTACATCATCAAGCAATCGATTTGGTGGAGGTTTATCACAAGGTAGAAACTTAACACCTCTTTCGCAAAGGGAAAGTCAGCCGCAAGGCAGTGGAAGTCTTTATAGAAATCCGTCCACAAATAAAACCGTTAACGAATCAACAGGTGAAACATGCGATCCGGCAAGTATTGTAGAGGGTATGATAGTAACCCACGAACGATTTGGCGAAGGCAAAGTAATTAACGTTGAGGGTGACGGGCAAAATCGTAAAGCAACTGTTCACTTCCAATCGGCTGGACAAAAGCAGCTACTGCTTAAGTTTGCTAGGTTGAAAGTGATCAAGTAAATCTTATCCATTGTTTTTACAAATCAAACAGCTAGTTTTGCACCAGAAAAGAAACGATTAGTCTTTTGCTATTGAGAGAAGTTAATAAATTACCTCTAAAAGAGAATTAAAAAAGTACTAATCCTTACCATAAAAGCAATCGTTTTCTTATATTTGATAGCAAACAAATCTATTTCATGGACTACAATACCAGTAGAAAAAAACTCAACCTCCCTGAGTACGGAAGGAACATCCAACAGATGGTTGACCATCTGTCAACAGTTGAGGATAGGGAGGAACGCAACCGCTTGGCCAAAGTATTAATTGGGATTATGGGAAACATGAACCCACACCTTAGGGATATCAACGATTTTAAGCACAAACTGTGGGATCATCTATTTATCATGTCGGATTTTAAGCTTGATATCGATTCGCCGTACCCAATTCCGCAGCTAGAAACCTATCAAGAAAAACCAAAAAAAGTTCCATATCCAAGTCAGCCTATCACTTTGAAGCATTACGGGCGTTCAATTGAAATGATGATCCAGAAGGCTATTGAAATGGAAGACGGTGAAAAAAAAGAAGCGCTTACGCAAATGATTGCCAACCACATGAAAAAATCATACCTAATGTGGAACAAGGATTCAGTTTCTGATGAAGATGTTATAGCTGATATGGTTAGATTATCGGATAATAAATTAAGCCTTACCCCCGGAACAAAACTGAGCGACAGCCGCGAAGCATTCAAGAATAAAAGAAAATTTATTCCACGAAAAAAATAACCTAAAACCAAGCGACTATGGCCACATTCGAAGTATATGGCGGTAGGCAGCTAAAGGGTGAGTTACACCCTCAGGGCGCCAAGAATGAAGCGTTACAAATTATTTGCGCAACACTATTGACCCCCGAAAAGGTTATAATTCGAAACATTCCAAACATCCGTGATGTAGTTAAACTAATTGAACTATTAGAGTGTATGGGCGTGGAGGTAGAACGCCCCGAACCCTCGGTTTGCATTTTTAAGGCCGAAAAAGTAAATGTAGAGTACTTAACTACGGATGACTTTAAGAACAAGGCTGCCAGCCTTAGAGGCTCAGTAATGGTAGTCGGTCCACTCCTTGCTCGATTTGGTATTGCATATATTCCAAAACCAGGTGGTGATAAAATTGGCCGTAGGCGTTTAGATACCCACTTTATAGGGTTCGAGAAGCTTGGAGCAAAATTCAACTTCGATACTAAAGAAAGCTTTTACAAAGTTGAAGGGAAAAGTTTAAGGGGCGCTTACATGCTTTTGGATGAAGCATCGGTAACTGGTACTGCAAATATCTTAATGGCTGCAGTTCTAACCCCAGGAATGACCACAATTTTCAATGCAGCATGCGAACCATACGTTCAACAACTCAGCAAAATGCTGGTAAGTATGGGCGCAAAGATCAATGGTATTGGATCAAACCTTCTCACTATCGAAGGGGTAAAGAGCTTGAATG
>Ga0209099_1004867_pt1 | contig 9980 bp, 5 predicted proteins | sample AD_JPNHW2_MetaG_FD_184430 | JGI IMG/M metagenome (GOLD analysis project Ga0209099, IMG submission 184430) | Active sludge microbial communities of municipal wastewater-treating anaerobic digesters from Japan - AD_JPNHW2_MetaG (SPAdes) (version 2) | ecosystem: Engineered > Bioreactor > Anaerobic >...
AGCGGGCGTGACGGTGAAATTTGAAACGATAGTTCTTTTAATTATCTTCGGGCTTAGTGGACACGATAGTTCTTTTAATTGCCCGCCATTTGCAAGCCCCGAACGTTATGCACAAGCGGAAAAAAGACAACGACACAGCAAATTGACAATGAAAATGGAATATTAAACTTGGTATGAAAAACGAAACTGACAGACAAATAACCCGACACTCATTGCCGACCCGAATGTGTTTTAATTTTTTTTACCCACCGCACAAAAATTTTGAAATTCTGCCGACCCACATTGCACACATTGCCAAAGCCCCACAAGCCAACGCTGTAACCAAAGCTTTGTCAAAGAGTGCAATCTTGCCAACCCACAAATACAAAGAATAAACATGCCAATATACGAGGACATATTTGGAGGAGGGAATGCAATTGAATTAATTATTCGATGGCATGACACTATTATTGGTGAGTTTAACAAACGAAACAATAGAACATTTGAGCAACTAAAATCACAGATTGAATCCAAAGAATTAACTTGCTATTTACTAAAAGTAAAAGATAATGAGCAAAGAATCATAATCCCCTTTACAGATGACAACTTTCAATTTGAACTATATGTAGATTGGGATGAAAAAACATTCAGTTATAAAGCAAAGGTTAAAAGCAACAAGAAATCCAGAGTTATTGAACCAACATCAATACCTGATGAAAAGGAATATCTGATTGAGGAGACTTGCAAACTTGTTTTTATTGACATTAACGAATCGAGATTTCCAAAAAGAGAACAAGTTGAATTATTTGAAAGGGTTAAAAAACTAGAAATTCTTCCCAAAACAAAAATTGAAAACGATAGAGAAATTTGGGATAAATGGATTGAAGCTCAAGACCTCCTATTGAAAAGAAATGCTCAACCATTTAAAGTCAGAAGATATCATCAACCCATTGAAGTGAAGAATGATAATGGAACTACTACAAGATATAAATTCAAGGTTGATTTGTTCGTGGATGAAAGCTCAGAATACAAAGAGGTTGAAGAAGAATTGTTGAATGAGTTTAGCATAAATGAAACATTTGACGAGGAGGGCAATATTTTTTTAAAATTTGACGACATCTATCGTGGACTTGATGCAGTCATTCATAAAAAATTCAAAGAAAAAGTTGAGCGAGAAAAAGGAATTGCAGCAATTTTAAAACTTAAATCTTTAAGTATAGGTGAGCGTGTTCAAAGCCACTTTCGACACGCTGGTTTTAAAATTTTATGTTCGGAATTGTCACACCATCGATTACTTATACAATCAAAAGGAATTCCTTTTCATTCGTTAAACTCTTTTTTAGAAAACCAGAATTACCGCATCAAAGAATTCAAGGGCGAATTTAAGGTCATCAACAATGGTGATGATATTACTAAGAACAAAGAAATAAATAAAAAACATAGAATATTTTTTGGCGATAATTCGACTGGTTTTATATTGCCAAAACCGGAAAACAATGTTTTCACACTTACTTATGATGAGGAATGGGAATTAATATGTTTTGCTAATACTCTCAGACGCATTTACGGTGAAAATAATGTATTAATGAGGAAATCACTGATTTTTCAACGAAATGCCAGTGATAATAATCATCACAATAGTGAATTAGGCTTTACAGAAGATTTTTGGCAAGACATAAAAAGAGACATCTATACGCTTGATTTTAAGGTAGAAATAAATGAAACTACTGGAACACTTTCCTATGACTTTGAAACAAAAGAAGAATGTCTTAAGAAACTAAATCAACTGCAAGCCATAAATAAATTTGAGTGCATTTTTTCGCCTGATAAACCTGATTTTAAGTTTAAGGTAAAAACAAACTTACTTCGAAATAAAACTGAAAAACAGGTTTTCTTTGAACGAATTTCAGACTTGGCAGGCGTTGAATTTCAAGTGTCTACTGGAGAAGAAGGGAGCAAAAAGAAGTATTTGCCTATTGGTAAACTTGTCGCTCAAGAATCAGACTTATCAAGTTTGGTATTCTCAGTTCCATTAAGGAGAAAAGATGAAAAGAAAGCAGCAAAACAATTACTTGATTATATTGAAGAAAAAAAGCCTATCACTCAGGTTGAACCCAATCTACGAGGTGACCAGGCAAAAATAAGCTGGCTTAAACAAGCAATGCATAAGATTGTTTCTCCATCTGAAAAACCAAATGGTAAGGCTGTTAATGAAAAATTAGGTCTATTTATTTTTGATTCAAGTAAAGCTGAAGAAGTTTTTAAAGATATTTCCAAAGATAGTGAGGAATGGAACAGAGTTAAAAATAATGAACTTCTAAAATTAAATGATTCTCAGCGGAAAGCAATTTTATCTGCTTTACACGCAAGAGATTTGTGCCTATTGCAAGGCCCTCCCGGGACAGGTAAGACTACTGTAATTGCCGAATTGATTTGGCAGTTAATCAGTCAGAATCAGGAACAAAAAATCTTACTTACTTCTGAGACAAATTTGGCAGTTGATAATGCCCTTGAAAAACTTTTAAATAAAGAGCATACACTTGTTAAACCTTTACGCTTTGGTAAAGACACCAAATTTGAAGAAGAAGGAAAGAAATATTCATTCAACAGGATTATGAAGTGGATAGATGAAAATTTTGTCCCTGTTGAATATGAAGAAGATTCATTGGAAGAGAACGAGGATGATGAAGAAATCGCGCCTGACAATCCTTATAACAATTCTGTTCAAATTTGGATGAATCGTATTGCTGAAAAATCTCACAAAGAATTAGATCCAAAATACGCTCTGGCTCTTAAAGATTGGGCTTTTGAATTGACTCAACCAGAAAAGGGAGTCAAACAACTCTTTAAAGACAAGTATTTTAAATATGCTAATGTCGTAGGAAGTACTTGTAGTTCTTCAGGTAGCCCTTCATTTATGAAAAGTTATCAGTTTATTTATAATAAAAAAGCTGAATTCATTGCAGAACCAGATAAGAGGTGGAATTGGATTCCAATTGAATTTGATACTGCAATAATGGACGAAGCAAGTAAAGCCACACCACCGGAAATGCTTCTTCCTCTCTGTTTTGGAAAGAAATCCGTTGTAATTGGAGACCATAAACAATTACCACCAATGTTAAATGAAAAAGAATTTAGAGAGGCATTGACGGAATTGAAAGATGATCGGGCTTTAAAACTTGCAGAAGAAATTGATAGAGAATTTGTTGAAACCAGTCAATTTGAAAGACTGATAATGAACCCTAAAGTTTCCAAGTCAATTGCAGCAAGGTTGAACATTCAGTACCGTATGCATCCCAAAATCAACAACGTAATTAAACAATTTTATACAGGTGAAACAGATGAAGGACTTGAACCTGCTCAGGAGTTAATTGATAATGCAGATATAGAAGATTTGAACAATCCTTTTTCAAGGCATCACGGTCTTTGGAACGAAGGGTTTATTAAACCTGATATTCATACTATTTGGGTAAATGTAAACGAACCGGAAGAGCTAAGCGGTACATCAAGAGTTAATGAAAAAGAGGTAGAAGCAGTAAAAATAGTGATGCAATACCTGAAAAACTCAACAGGTTTCGATGAATATTTTTCCCATTGGAATAAAATTAAGAATGAAGACAAACGGCTACAAGAGCAAGAAATCGGAATTATCAGTTTTTATGGTCATCAAGTTAAGAAACTACAAGATGTTAGAAGATTTGCTCAAAAGGATTTAGGGCTGCCTATCCGACTTAAAACAGTTGACAAGTTTCAGGGAATGGAACGAAACATAATTATTGTTTCAACAGTGCGAAGCGATAAAATAATCAGAGGTGGCTTACTTGAAAAAAACAATGATATAGGATTTGCAAAAGCACCAGAGCGGCTGAATGTTGCTCTTAGTAGAGCAAGAAGGCTTTTAATTGTTGTGGGCAACCTAAAATTTTTTGAAACCTACAAAGACAAAAACGGAAATGCTATTTACAAAAATGCAATTGACATAATTCGCAGGGAAGGTTTGATAATTGATGATTACAAGTTTTTAAGCAAATACAAATGATTCAGAATATTGACATAGAAATTTACAAATGCATTTCTGAGGAAATGGATGTTGCCGAGATTTATCTGGGTCATATTCCGTTTGCTTTCCATTATACTAAAGCACAATTCACTGCTACTTGCACAGAAGCAATTCCCTTTAATCCGTTTGACAAAGTAATTTGCGAACTTCTGAAGATTGAAGAATCATTAAGCCTTGAAGAAATCGGAGATATTTTGGGAATGAATGTATATGAATCCGCTAATCCAAAACGCTATCTAGACATTGCAGAAAAAGAGATTCTCACAGAATCCCTTCAATCGCTATCATCACCGGAATTCGGCAGAATGATTGAAGGCGGTGATATAAATTTTTCCAGTTGCCGTTTAACACCAACTGGAAGAGAATATGCAGAAAAAAAATGTAAATTCAGGACAACAGTAAATAAACCTTTCACCATCTACTTCGACCAAACAACAGGCAATCATAAACAAGCAAAACAGGTTTTTGAATTTGTTGATGGGAAACTGACCGGAAGACAGTTTGAAATAAATTCGATCAAAGAAGCTGAATTAAAAGAGATTGCATTTGTTCAGGTTCCGGAAATATATAATCCTGAAAATCAATACTCGTTTACGGATGCAGTATTACAACGTCAAAAAAATCTATCCATTGAATACCCAATCGCTATAACATATAATGTCAAGGATAAAAATTATCGCTATTACTGCTATGATAAAGCTAATAATCGAATACACAAAGGACTAAACGACTGGATAAATACCGAAGAGGAAATAAAGAATTTATTGCTATCTGATATATTATCATTTTCCAATGTGCCAAGCTCAACAGCAATAGATTTATCAGAAGTATTTACAAATCAATTAGAATATGAACCAGGAATAAAACTAATTACAGAAAAAGCCTCCTTACTAAAATCAGAGTATGTTGATGAGTTATTGTTTATTTCATTTTTAAATGAGTTTTATGAATCCAATAAGAAAATCGAACTATTCCTCTGTTTACCTTATGTAACAAAGCACATTTACTTATCATTGGCTGCTATAATCCAGCAAACAGAAAACACCGATTCAAAATTCTTTTTTATATTTCCAAACAACTTAGATGAGGAAATACAACAATCATTTGAACAGCTTCAACAAATCTCCGAAAAAGTCACAAATCTTTATGTATTGCAGTTATCGGTTAAATCACTTTTTATTATATCGAAAACGGATGCCAATTCATCTTACTTTGAAATAGTCAACGGCACTGTTAACTCCATTAACAAGAGCTTTATACAAAGAAAGAAATGGGATTCAAGGGCAGAAAAAACAGAACAACTTTTTCTTGAAAAGTTTTCTGATGAATATTCGCTTAAACTCTGTAGTGACATAAATACTTTAATAAATGAGGATATCCACGAAAGTGTCGCTAAAGAGCAGATCGAAGAATTAGACTTTTATCAACAGAAACTGGTTTCATTTAAAGGAATTGGGAAACATAATTCAACTGTAGAGTTGACCTTAGATCTTATTGAAACTTTCAAAAAAGAAAGGATTGTTAAACTAGAAGAGCAGCTGAATTTGCAATTAGATGAAGTTGAATTGAAAATAAAGAATGTTGATACTGAAAACCAGTTAAATGAAATTAATAAAGCTTTTGAAAAAATCAATTCAGAAATCATTCACGATACTTTGGAAGCTAATTCAAAAAGTGAAAGAATAAAGAAATTAATTGAAGCGAAAAAATCAGAGTTCGAAGAAGCGAAAAGAATATATTCGTTTATAATTGATACAAATGTATTTATTAAGGATTCTGATATAATTTCAAAAGTGCCACAAAAAAATAAGATCATTATCGCTGCAAAAGTGATTGATGAACTTGATAAATTCAAAACAAACCCACAATTGAAAGATGTTGCTGTCAAATGCATTAAAACAATTTCAAAGGGCAAAAATATTCACAGAGCTAAAGCGAATATGAAATTACTGCCGGTTGATTTTAGCAAGAAGTCACCTGACAACATTATTCTTGCCACGGCATTAATGTATAAAGAAAAAAGCGGTATTTTAATAACTGATGATACTGGTCTTCAAGAAAAAGCGAAAACCGTGGAAATGGTTGTAATGTCTTATGATGAGTTCCTAACTAAGTTTATTAAATAACCAAATATAACTATGTCAAGATTTGAATCATCGAAATTTTTAAAAAGCCCATCAGCAATGAACCAGCAAGTGTTGAAAGTGGCTTGTGACAACCTCGGTTGGCAATATAAAATCATTAATGATGAGTTAATCATAATGGATGTTGGGAAACAACAAGACCTACATGGTGAATTTGTCTTAAAAGTAAAAGGAGATCAGGTAATTTATAATAGCTATTACATTAAAAACGGCCAGGAACTGGTTAAAGAGTTACAGTCTGTATTTTATCCGTTAAATGTAAACTATTCAAAACAGGCAGTAGTTCAGGAATTTGAAAGAAATGGATTTACATTTAAACGGGACTGGGATTTTACGAAAACAGAAGACATTGCAGAGCATTTTTTCATGGTTGGCGAGACTAAAATTGAAGACGAAGAAATTAAGAGATATGAAATTGAATTCTCAATTCTTACAGATGGAACCATCATTACCGATTCTAACTATTTACCCGATGATGTGAATGATTTAGCTCATTTAGCAATGGATGAAATTGAAAACCTACTCGGTAATAAAAGAGTGATGACTAAAAAAGAGATTCCTGTTGAATATAGAAACAGGGTAAAATCTAGAACAGAAGAGATTAATAAACTTAAAAACAGATTATAAAATGGCGAAATACGATGTTTTCGAAGAAATAAGGATAATGCTTAATGCAAATTATCCATTACTCTATCTGGCAACTTCTGAATATGGCAGAACCATGCAAAAGTTAAGAAGGATTGCTTATGAATTAGATTATTCTTTCCATACTTGGGACAATGTTGATGGTTTGCAATCTCATATAAAAAACCAAAACAACAAACTTGAAAAAGTTGAAAAGCATAAAGCTCATGGTGAAACCAAGGGTTATCAAGAATTTTTGGAATTCATTAAACGTGATACGGAAGCTTCGACCTCAAAAAACAAAGAGATTTTTTTGGTTGAAGATTTTCATAAATACTTCAAAGATGAAAAGGTTATTGTTTATTTAAGAAAGCTTACAAATATTCTCAAAGCCTTCGATAAACATTTAATCCTGATGTCTCCATTTTTGAAATTGCCTGAAGAAATCGAAAAATATGTAACGATAATTAATATTCCCCTACCTGATAAAGATGATTTAAAGCTAAGGCTAGATTATATCAAAGAAAGAGAAAATGTAAATCCTGATTTAGAAAAACTTCTACTTGATTCTGCACTTGGATTGACTGACATGGAAGCTGATTTAGCGTTCCGGCTTGCTAAAGTGAAAGTCGGTTTGAATTCAAAAGATGCTACGAGAATTATTTCTAACGAGAAGGAACAGATTATCAAGAAAAGCGGAATTCTTGATTACTATCAGGTTAATGAGGACTTGGAAAAAAGTGTGGGAGGTCTTGACACACTGAAGAATTGGTTGAAACAGCGTAACAAAGCTTTTGAACGTAAAGCAAAGGACTTTGGGCTTCAAGAACCTAAAGGAATTTTGTTGCTTGGGGTTCCAGGTTGCGGTAAAAGCTTGACTGCAAAATGTGTTGCCACGGAATGGAAGCAGCCTCTTTTAAGATTGGATATTGGAAAAGTTTTTCAGGCCGAAGTGGGTAGTAGTGAAAATAATATCCGAATGGCAATTGCAACTGCCGAAGCTGTTGCTCCATGCGTTTTGTGGATTGATGAAATTGAAAAAGGGCTTAATGTTGGCGGTGGCGAAAAGGATGGTGGCACTAATTCAAGAGTGTTTTCTACCATTTTAACATGGATGCAGGAAAAAACAAAGCCTGTTTTCGTTGTAGCCACTGCAAACAATATCAGCGATCTACCTCCTGAATTGCTGCGAAAAGGACGTTTCGATGAGATTTTCTTTGTTGATTTACCAAACAAAAACGAAAGAGAAAATATTTTTAAAATTCATTTGGAAAAGTATGGTCAAACAACTATTACCGACCTCAACATTTTAGCTGAAAAAACAAAATTCTTTAATGGTGCTGAAATTGAAGAAACTGTCAAAGAAGCAATGTTCCTTTCGTATGTTGAAGACCCTGACAAATTGCAAGTCTCTATACGACATTTGGAACTTGCAATCGAACAAATTGTGCCGTTAGCTCAAACTATGCGTAGGAAAATTGAAGGTTTAAGGGAATGGGCATCTACAAGAGCAAGACTTGCCAGTTCTATTAAAAATGATGAGAAAATGGTAACTGAGGAAAAAGCTGAAGAAACAAAAGTTGTTCAGACAAAAAGGGAGAAGGAAGAGGATATTTTTTAATTGAAACGAAACCAATGGTAATAACCGCAATTTATGATGATTAGATGAATAAAAAAGTACTCGAAACATATTTTAATATTGAAAACCTCAGGCTTGCTTATTACAGGATTGTATGCTGGCCGGAACGATTAGTAAAAGATCGTTTCGGGATACATGCATTTGGGGCTCAACTTGATAAAAACCTAAAACAACTTTCAGCAAAACTCATTTCTGGAGAATATTCACCTCAACGGGGATTCAAATATTACGAACCTAAATCATCAGGAACGCAAAGGACAAAGACGCTTTTAATGATTGAGGATGCATTGGTGTATCAAGCCATAGCCAATGTAATTGCATCAAGAAATTATGATACATTGGCGGAGCATGATGATTTTGTTTTCGGCTCTGTTTTAATGCCGGAAACAAAACCTGGTATTGAACTTTTACAACAAGAAAATCCGAAATATTTCTTTTTTAAGTTTTGGAAATCGCTATTTATAAGATTCAAGGACTCAGTTATTAAAGCTATTGAACAGGACAAGGCAACACATAAGTTTGAAACTGATATTACAGGTTTTTTTGATTCTATACCACATTACAACCTTCTTCTTACGCTAAGTGCACATTTCAGAGTTGAGGATGAAATTCTTGACTTACTTTCTGTTTGCCTGAATGCCTGGTCTGGCACAAAAGAAAGCAGCACACCGGGAGTTGGAATACCGCAGGGTCCACAGCCCTCCTATCTTTTAGCCAATTTGCTTTTATACCCTCTTGACAAGCAATTGATAAGCGAAGCTTTCAAGTATTATCGCTACATGGACGACATAAAAATATATGGGTATTCAGAAAGCGAGTTACGGAATGTATTGGTTCTGATTGATAATTATTTAAAAGGACACGGGCTTTCTATCAATTCAAAAAAAACAGGCATTACTTCTATTGACACTGCAAAAGAGGATGAAACAGTAAAAGAATTAAGACGTTTTGAAGTTATTGGAACTGACTACACCGGTGATGAAACAATCATCAACGAATTGTCCGAAGGAGGACTTGAAAGCAATATTATTAAGACTTTACTTGGATTAAGTGAGCAATCTCCCGAAGACAATAATGAGGATGATGTAAAAAAGAATTTGGAAAACATCACCGACCCAAATAAAATTATTGAGTTCTGGGAAAAAGAAATAAGTGAAGTCGAAAGTGAATTGCCAACATTATTCATTGCTGACTCTTTGGAATTATCAGATCCTGACAACACCGATGATATTGATTTTATCCGACTAAGTGCAAAATATGGAACTGCAATAAGAGCACTAACCGAATATAAACAAGTTAATGCTTCAGTGCATCTGCTACCCTATTGGCTGTTTGCATTAAAGAAATACTACTGGCGGGCAAATAATTATGTTTTAACCCTTCAGCATTACAAACTTACATAAAATAATAGAATTTCACATAAACACCATGAAAAAACCCACAGCTTCAAATTATTTTTTACCTTCGTACTCGAAGTACATTTCTTTGGTATAATGAAGTCTGTGGGCAATGCAAATATAGCAATTTGCTCATT
>Ga0209099_1004878_pt1 | contig 9959 bp, 13 predicted proteins | sample AD_JPNHW2_MetaG_FD_184430 | JGI IMG/M metagenome (GOLD analysis project Ga0209099, IMG submission 184430) | Active sludge microbial communities of municipal wastewater-treating anaerobic digesters from Japan - AD_JPNHW2_MetaG (SPAdes) (version 2) | ecosystem: Engineered > Bioreactor > Anaerobic >...
TAGTTCCATATGCGATACCTCCTGAGGCAAGTTTTGGGACTAATTTATTAAACAAAGCCCCGGCAGCACCTCCAGCGATACCGGCAGCGATTATATTTGCCGGGAATGGAACACTTTCTAATGCCGAGGCAACAGCAGACGCTATACCCTCAGCAAGTTTCGATGCAATTATTTGTCTTGCCGTATTCCAAATTGCTTTTCCAACATCGTCGATTGAATTTATTTCAGCGTCAGCAACTGCCATAAATGCCTGAGATGCTGCCGTACTTGCGTCTTGTGCATTGTTATATTTCAATTGAGCATCAGCAGCATTCTTCAAAGCTACTGTCATTTTTTCATAAGCGCCAGTCTGTTTTATAATGAGATTTTCATTCCCGCCCTGTGTTGTAATTCCTTTTGATTTGACAGGCGTTAAACCAGCATTGAACATTCCGGCAGTCGCATTTGGGACATCAAAATTTGCCCATTCTTGCTGTTTTTTGTAAAGTTCATTCATGCTTTCGATATAAAGATCGAGAGCAGATTTTTGTTCTTTGATATTATCAGTTGTATTTTTTACAGCTTTTCCGAATCCGCGTTCTTCGAGTATTTGTTGAGTGCGAATTTTTACAGCCTCTTTCCCGGCGTCGCTTGCTACCCATGTAGCAGCAGCTTGTTTATAAGTTGCTTCTTCATGTGCTTTAGCCGCTGCGGCAGCTTCATTTAAGAATCTTGCATATTGAGTATCCCCGAAAGCGGAAAGTCTTTGCCCTAAAGTAAAACTGCTATTCGTAGCTGCGCGGAGACGAACATTCATTTGCTCAAGCAGAGGATTGATAACTTTTGCAATCGCACCACCTGCCGATTCCTTTACTTCATCCCAGTTAGCCGCTAATTTTTCTGTTTCCGTAGCTGATTCAGCAGCAAGACCTTTATATTTTGTTAGAACAAGATCAATTGCCGCTCCATTTTGTAACTGAGATTTTGTAAGTGTCGTGAAATCTTTGTCTAACCTGCCAAGCCTACCAGCCGATCCGGTAAACGTATTATTCAGCATCATATATGCCGATTGCAAATCCTGACCTGTTGCTGCCGCAAGATTTATCGTAGCTTCCGTGATCTTTTTAATCTCAGATGTCGTTTTGCCTGACTGTGCGGCAAGCATCTGTATTTGTTGAATCTGATCATCAGCAACACCAGTGAGTGATTGAAATTCGCCTGCCTGATCAGTTAGCGTTTTAAATGCTGACTGATTGCCCTTTAAAGCAAACAATAATCTGCGATTCGCTTTATCTTGTTCTTCAAAAGCAGCAAATGAAGCTTTCCCGAATGCAACAACAGCAGCAACACTGAAAGCGCCCGCAACCAAAGGCCCTAACTTCCCAACAGAACCACCAAACGAACTTACTGATTTTTCGCTTTCAGCAAGTTTGTTTTTTAGATCACGGTTGTCAGCAGACAACTTAATAATTAGTTCCTCAACTGTTGCCATTATTTAGTTCCAATTTTTCTTCATGTATTCCCACTGCTTTTTGTTCATCAATTTTTTGCCTTTCGGTTTTGGATCGCCTTTCAAAGGTAACCATTCAGTTATTGATAAACGGTCTTTATTTTCAACATTCGCTGCATAAATCATATATGCCTGTAATCTTGCCCGTTCCCAATCGTCCCGGTTCTTTTTTTCGTAACCGTCTAAATAGTTAAGTAAATCCCGATAGGTGAGTTTCCAGAACACGTCCGGTTGAATGCCTGCTATTGATGCCGATTGTTGCAATTCGTCCCATGTCAGGTATTTACCTCGCTTTTTTTTTGTGCCGGTTCTTCCCTGTTTGCGTCAGAACTTCCGATCATCATCTGATTGAAATCGTTCTGATCCATGTCGGAAATCCATTCGCCGACGGTGTACTGATTATAATCAACCGGGCGTCCGTCTGCAAGATCGGCAGCCCGTAAAGCACAATATACCATATCCCGAACCGCCTCGACGTTGTGGAGGTCGCCGAAATAATCCTGCACTTCTTCCTGTGTAAGGTTGTGCATCTTACAGAATTCGTAACGTGCGTTCAGGTTAAATCTCAGAACACGTTGTTTCCCGCCAATTTTGGCAATTACTTCTCCGAATGCCATATACTATGATCCTGCTGAACCGGTTGAAATTTTCTTCGTGATCACACCGGAAGATACAAAATTACCTTTCACGGTAGGGCATGAATCGTTTTTCGTGTCAATCGAGACATCTGAAAGTAGAGCTGAAAATTCCCAATAAACGCCGTTCGTGTTTCCTGTTCCTTGCTGGCCGCATTGTATCGTTGCCAAACCAGAGTTGTTTAAGATTCTATCAACCAACTCTTCACCGTTCAATGCGTTATCGGGATCGTATAATCCGCTGAAAGAACCTTTGACACCAATTTTTCCGGCAGTAGGGTGATAGGTAATATTCCCAGCGCTGTCCTGATTTGTAGTTTCCTGTAACTCTTTCGAGACAGTGAAACTTACATCGGTAGTCCCGCCAATCGGTATCATACCAATTTTAATGCGGAACAGATTTCCATTGATTTCTGACATTTTATTTTTATTTTAGGTTAGACAATAAAGTTGCTTATTTTGGTTGTAATATTTTGAAAGGTAACATCTCCGGCTGTATCTGTCGAGACAACGATTTGAAGTTCATCATCAGTTTCAAGTGAACAAACAACATTTCCTGAAACGGTGTAGAGTTCATTCATGGTTTTGCAAAAAGCATAAATCTCAGATGACGTTTCAATAACGCCGTTTTTCTTTAGCCCAATTTTTACGGTCGTATTGTTCGTGTCTGATTTGAATGAAGCATAAAACGTCGCTTCAAAGTAGGCTGTTTTTGTTCCAGTGAATTTAATGCCCGGTGTCGCCGTCAATTCAAATCCAACAGCAGGTACGTTTGTAAACGATCCTGAAATCGGGTAGTAAGTATTAGCCAATGCGATTACAGTTTTTGTCGGTGCAACCAGGTAGGCATATAAACCATAACCGATCACATCGTATAGGTGATTGACTGATTCTTTCACCTCATTAGCATCAGCATCTTTCCATAGTGTCGGATCTGTTCCCGCTGTTGCGTTTTTGTCTTTGTCAGTATATGTTATCTCTGCCATATGTTTATTGAATTAAAAAGTCAAACTTATAATCGAATTGGTCGTAAGATTCGATTTCAAAAAGTTGCATCTTGAATCTTATGATAGTAGTTGTAAGCGTGTGTGTTTCAGTCTGTTCAGTGTTCGTCATTAGATTGTCGAGTGTGAGTACTGGCATGTTAAAGCCTGGTATCTCATGCGTGTGCGGGTTATTTAGAATCTTTCTAAGTATAGCATCAACAATTCTTTCGCCCCTGTTCATAATGCCATAATCAGACTTCCATCCATCATAGACCTCAACATTTACCGTCACGATCTGCCCGAAGCGATCTTGCGCCCCGCTTTGTACCTCCGTGATCCCGCCAACTATAATATAAGGATAGTCGTTTACCTTGCGCTGCCTGTCGTAGACGGCGTAACCGAGTTCTTTTATCGCGGCTATAAATGATGACCTTACACTATTTATTGACGATCTCATATTTACTTTTTGTTTAAAGCGTCCTTAGCGATCTTATCCAAGTTTTTTTGCAAATACGGCTCTACCCTTTGTTTTGCATTCAGCAAAAATTGATGTTTCGCTTCCTGATCGAAAGCATAATGAACATTCGTGCCGACAACCGCATCTGTTCCTTCCCTTACATTTTCTTTCAAACCGCCATCAAATGATTCCCCTTTATCGTTTGAATAGTTGAAACTATCCGTCGATCTCGTCTTTGCATGAATTGAAGCACGAAGCCTTCCTGTATCAACAGGTGAACCAATTTTCGCTTCTGTCGCTATTTCATTTGCTGCCTCGACCAATACTTTATGAACCTTAGACCCGGTTTTTGTATCCATAGAATTATTGACATATTGTAGCAAATTTGTAATCCTTTGCTGACTTTCTGCTGTTAATTCTATCTGAACATCTGCCATGTTAGTATCCCAAGTTTAAAGTTACTGAACTGATCATCCTGCTTACTTCTTCGTCAAACCCATTGTCTTTACTTTCGTTTTTATAATCGAAAGCAAGTTGTTTCTTTATCGCAAGTTTGAAAAACTCCTCATCATTTGAACCAGTAGTGTAGATTATTTCAGTTATATCCCCGTTTCCAGAGAACATCAACCGGTTCGCAATCAAATGATAATCGCTGCCATCGACATACGTTGTTGCCGTTCCTTCGCTGTCATATGTTTTCACTGAAGTAATTGAAACGGTCGGCGGATATGGCATGTCGATGTACGTATCATTGTAATCGTTTAGAATTAACTTCAATGTTTTTGCGGACAATGAAAGCCCGGAAAGTTGTTCAACTTTCTTTCGAGCTGCGGCAATGCAGGCGGTTATATCAGCGTCATGCGTCGTTACATCTAAGTCGATGCCAAGCCAAGTCTTTGCTTCATTCAGCGTGACAGGTTCAGTTGTAGAATCTGTTATTACTGTTATCATTTCGTTTGCATGTTTTTGAATCCGGGTTTTTGTTTTTCGCTCTGATAACTCAAACGTGAAAGATTGTGAGTGCAATTTATAACATAAATAACACCATTCAAAAGACTGATTTTTGCATTTACGTTTGATTTATCTTTTTTCATTGCACTTTTGTTTAGTGATTCGTTTGGTTGTGATGCTGAATGAACTTATTTAGAAACGTTTCAATTAACTGCATCTCAGTTTCGTTCCTTGCGTCGAGCATTTTTGCACGTTCTATCCCGGCTTTGCTATATTTCTTGTAAAGATTTACATCGTCCAGTTTTTTAATCTGTTCTGCGAAAGGTTCAGCGCGGAGGTCTTTAGCATCATTTACTTCGGGGCAAAACAATCCACAATCTGAAAGTGATTCAACGAGCCCCTGTGTTTTGCTTGCCACAACCGGTATACCTGAGCAAAGAGCCTCGATAGCTGTCCGCCCGTAACTTTCGTAAACTGATGGCATGATGAGAATTCGAGTCTGTTTGTAAACATCATCCCGGATATTCGGTGTATTATCAATGTAATGCAGGTTCTTTGCTTTACCGATGATCTGTTCACCGTAACCGCCTTTCACTCCGAGAAATTCGTATTCAGGAAGCATCTTTGCAAGGTCAACGAGAACCTGTCCGCCCTTCCTGTCCCAGCAGTTTATCAGAGTAATATATTTTCGCTTTTTGCTTTCCGTATGATAATCATTGAAGTAAACAGGAGGATGAAGAATTTCGTAATGATGATTGTATCCTTTCTTTTTGCCGTCTTCGGCCGCCCATTGTGTGTTAAATATTAGGCCAAAATCCTGTTTAATTTCAACCAGCCGGTTAGTGAATGTATTATGAACAACATAAACAATCGGTTTATTTGTGATGCTAGCCCAGTTCCAGGCTTTTCCGGCCCTCACTAAATGAGTTAACCCGACATCGCACCATCTCCAATTTTCATTGCATTCATCAAATCCATCCCGGTAAACTTTCACCCCATCGAGTTCGTAGAACTTTTCAGGAGATGTTGTGACAACCCTGCATTCGTGACCATTTTTAACAAGCCATTTGAGCATAGCGTGTGCCATCCATTCAGCCCCGGCGTTGTGGTAAGGCGGGTAAGCGTGTAAATGATAGAGTACTTTTAGCTTTTGATTCATCAGTTTGTTTGTTAAATGATTATCATTTCTGGAGTATAAATGTCATCCGCTGTAATTCCTGCTATTGGCACTATAAAGGCTTTTCTTTGCCGATATAGTCATATTTTCATCAGTATATGTGATATGCCGGATCATTTCAAATTCACCTCCGAACCTTTAATCCCGTATGTTACATTTGCGCCCCAAATATCGCTGTAATTGTCTGACTGAATTGCCAAGAACGGCTTAACAACGAATCGTTTAAGATGATCTTTCCCGATTGTGTTCAACCATTCATCGTAGATCGTTGTACAACCGTCCTCGAAGTTTTCATAGCACCATTTACGGCCTTTGGCTGAATAGTATATCGCATGTGTCGTCCATGCGTCGTTACAAAAGTATAGTCGTTCGGAAAATCTTTGCTGTCGGCTTTTAACGTTCGCACCGAGATAGAGCAAATCGAAATCTTCAGGAAGTTCTTTAATCGCAGCAAAAAGATCATCAACCGTTCCGGAAAAAAGGCAATCATCCTCAAGCAAAAGCAAATCACCATCGCCGGCAAGTGCGGCTTTCATACTTGCATTGAACCCCATGTAACCGCCGGGAATAGCATCAAATCGTTCGTAGTTTTTAATGCCAAACATTTCAAGTTGCTTTGTCATTTCTTCCCAACGATCTGTACGGTGTGCAAGGTTGATTACTTTTACTTTCATTGTTGTTTGTTTTTGTTTGTTTTAGTTTCGGGATTGCGGGCGGAGGCATTCACCCCCGCCCTCCCGAATGTCTCAATTAAGAGTCACGAACTATGCGCTTCCCTGTGCCATTGCTGAAGCGAAATGTCCGACACAGAATGCAGAAGCATTGTAAGTGACAAGGGCAAGACGTTCTTCAATCACGGCAAGTATGAGATTGTATTTAGCATCAGATTCGTTCTGATCGTAGAACTTGATATTTGCAGCCTTACGATCCCACAACTGGCAACCTGATCCGAAGTCTCCGACGAGGTAATCACCGACGGCCATCTTATTATGTTCGACAATCGGAACGCCGGAAATTGTCATAGGGCCGGTCATGTAAGGTGGCCAAATTAGATTACCCGAGGTGTCTCGTGTCTGCCTCAGCAGCATTGCATCAGTCGGATGCAGCGTGATGTAATTAGGCGAAAAACCAGCAGCTCTTACCTGTGTTACGGCTGAATCAAGGATCATAAGCCTGTCAACCTTGCTGTCCGCAAGATTATCAACCCAGTTTGTACCCGATACCATCAGACCTTTTATGTCAGAAGAACCGGAGCCGTACAACAGTTTATAATCCTCTGCTTGTTTCAGAAGTTCAATCCAGCGAGTTGTGATGTAACTGGTGAACTGAGGCATGTCTTCCAGAAGTTCTTCTGAAAACTTTATCCACGTGGCTACTTTTTCGATAGCCCATTTGGTCACGGCTAAGGTCGAATAGCTTTCAGGCTTCAATGCTCCTTCAGCAACACGTGCAATTCCATCAGATGTTGCAGATTCGTAAGGCATCCAAATTGAATTACTGGTTGCCATTCCCTGCGGTATGATGTCACGGATATGCCAGCGGTAGCCGGGTGCAAAAATAAGCGGAGTAAACTGCGGAGCTATTGTATCTGTCGTGCGGGTCATTGTCGTTTTAGTCTGCATCAAATCAATGCCCTTCATATCGAGAGTACCTCCACGTTTACTCTCTTTCCAATTTTTAACCCATTCCATTTTTTCAACCAGTGCTTTTACCTGATCGGGAATTGGGATGTCAGGATTCGACACATTCAGCTTTTGCAGCTTAATGTCGAGTGCATCATATTGCTCCTGCAACTTCTGATACTTTTCATAGACCGGTTTGAGTTGGCTTTTTACAGCTTCTTCATACTCCGGCGTTCCGGGTTCAAGTTTTTCTAGGCGCTTGATAAGCGGATCGACGAGCTTATTCATTTTCTGCTCCAGCTTCTCCGCTTCCTGTTCAAGGGCCAATTTTTCTTCATCAGTCATTTTTTGTCCTTTCGTTAAGAAGTTTATAAAAATTGATTTTCATAGCTTCGGGGCTGCCGGTAGCTTCTTGTTCGGAATCTTTATCGGAATCGGTATTGCCGGATTCGCCTTTAAAGATAGCCCGAATATCTTTGAGTAATTTCTCAATCATTTCAAAAGTTTCATCTGAAAGAGTTCCATTCCTCAGTAGTTCATTCAACAGGTTCGTCTTTACCAAGAACTCTTCTGATTTTATGCCGGTTGTTGGGGTGTTTTCATTAGCCCCCCAAAGGACAGATGACCCCTCCCACAACCTTAATTCCTGTAATAATGTGTAATCAACTTCATTACGTGCCTGGATAGTATTGAATCCTATCGAGTGTTCAGTTATTGCACCAGCTTCATACAATTTCAATACATCATTTGCCAAAACAGTATCAGGGAATGCAGTTTCAAAGTAAAGCCCTTTTTCATCCTCTTTGAGAATCGAAGGCTTGCCAATAGGTTTACCGGTGTCATGGTTGAAAAGGTGCCATATGCGATTACCCGTCTCAGGGCCATTCATCTGAAGCGTCTTTGCAAATGCCCCTTTCATAATTACGTCGCCATCGCTATCAGGTTTTGGATTGCCAATATCGTCGTAACCCCATGTCGAAAAATAACCAGTCACGATACGGCCTTTAGCATCGACATCTTTAACCTGTCCTTTGAATGACTTTATTTTTATCTGTTTTTCCATTGTTATCATTTTGTTACGTAAACAGAATATTTTTCGAGCCTGATTGCATCGTATGCTTTTGGAAGTAAACCTAAGCGTTTCATCCTGTTTACCCATGTCATCGTAACAGGGCGGTATCCATCCTTCCATGAAATTACATAGTATTTATAATTTGTAGCAGCATGCAACCTATCAGCCTCTTTCTTTGCAGATTCGAGTTTTCTCAAGTCGCGTTCCGTTTCGCGATACTCTTTGTCGGTTATGTATTTAAGAATGTTCATTTGTTTATTTTAAACGTTTCTACCCCAATCGAACTCTGAATCAGATTTTGCCTGGTAACCGACAGCACATCGACAGTTAATGACTTCCTCAGCATCGCCGGAAGGATCGCCCGGAACGGTTAATCCATTGCTGAATTCATCGTTCATATCGACAACCTCACCATTAATTGCAATATGGCTTTCGCGTGTCTTGTCATCAATATATGCGATCCAAACCTTATCCATTGCAATTCCTGTCGCAACCGCCCCGGCCTGTGACGACATATTCGATGCTGAGATGACCTCTGTTCTCGCAATTCTGATCGCCCTATAATCTTTAGTTATGTTCAATTCGTACTGCATCAGTTTTGCCATATCCTGAACTGATTGACCTTCTGCAAATCCTTTTGATGCAATTTTTTGAACGACATTAATAAATTCATCTTTTGTTGTGCCTGTAATCCACGTTATCCGAGTTCCTAATTGCGTGCGAAAGACTTTATCAACCCACGCGAACCAGTAATCCTGTTCAACGTTAGGAGGCCTGCGTTTTAAACCGGCTTGTTTCTTCAGTTCTTCATATGTCTGTTGACCGAAATGCTTTGATACCGGAACGTAAATTTGTTTGAGTGCATTTTCGATTTCTTCACTTTTAATTGCATGTTCAGCAACATCCATCATTTGCTGATACGAATTGCATTTTTTTATTTGGGCGATAAAATCATCATTGTACTTTTTGAGGGCTTTTCGCATAATGGCAGTAGCGGCACGGTAATACCGTGAACGCTGCCTTTCCATATTAACAACCCTTTTATCCATTTCAGTATTTCAGATTTTTAAGTGCTTCATCAGATTCGTCCTCCATTCCCATGTCAGAAATCGAGACCATACCCATCGGCATATAAACGTCATTCATTAAAGGATTTTCCGATTCCGGCAAGTTCATTGCTGCAAGCCGCTGATTAGGTGTCAGCCACCATGCAGAATTTAAAGCCCCCGACATTGTTGCAATATCCGCCTGAAGTTCCGGAATATCAGACAAATCATAGTCGAAAAGTTCAATCTTTCCTGTTGCCTGGTTGTATTTTTGAGCGATCTTATTAAGTGCATCCTTAGTACGTTCAAGTTCAGGGATCACAGCATTATTCCATAGTTGGCGCATGAACTCCCGGTTATTTGCAGATTGAGTGGCGTATTGGTTATCATTCATCAGTGCTGAAGGTACACCGTATATGTTGCAGTAGTCACGAAGCGAAAGTTTCATAAACTCCAACACGTTCATATCAACCAATGACTTACCAATTTCGTGAACTTCAACAGGTAGATTCTTTAACATGAAA
>Ga0209099_1004880_pt1 | contig 9956 bp, 3 predicted proteins | sample AD_JPNHW2_MetaG_FD_184430 | JGI IMG/M metagenome (GOLD analysis project Ga0209099, IMG submission 184430) | Active sludge microbial communities of municipal wastewater-treating anaerobic digesters from Japan - AD_JPNHW2_MetaG (SPAdes) (version 2) | ecosystem: Engineered > Bioreactor > Anaerobic >...
CGAACCTTTTTCGTAGTTATAGTTCTCACCTTCATCTTCATACAGCGTAAAGGAACCGTTTTGTCCGCCATACACATACAGGGTAATTAATTCCGGTTTCTTCTCGGAAGCGTACTGAATTTCAGGTCCGAAAGGAATGATTGCTCCTTCGCGAACGTACAGCGGAAGGCGAGAATATGGTGCATCGACTGCCATCCGGTTTCCTCCGGCAATGTGTTTTCCGGTGTAGAAATCATACCATCCGGTTTTGGCAGGGAAATAAACAGTACGTTTCACCGCTTTGTATTCATACACCGGACAAACCATCAGTGCATTTCCAAACATATACTGGTCGCTGATATTATTGACTACGGTATCTTTCCCGAAATCCATCACCAGAGCACGCATAATGGTGTAATCGTTGAAATGGGTCATGCCTGCCAGCGAATAGATGTAAGGCATCAGCCGGTAACGCAGTTTGCTGTAATACAAAATGGACTGATAAGCCGGATGATTTTCAGGGGCAATGTTGAATATTTCGCGCAGCGGAAATTGTCCGTGAGCACGGTACAGCGGCACAAATGCTCCAAACTGATACCAGCGGGTATTCAGTTCACGCCATTCTTTGAGGTCATTGTTTTCTGTTCCGGTAGTATCGAATAATCGTTGCGCATTTTCATACCGTTTCTCTACACAAAAACCGCCGATATCCATCGTCCAGTATGGAATTCCGGAAATTGCAAAGTTCAGTCCGGCCGAAATCTGCGCTTTCATATCTTCCCAGCGTGTACCAATATCGCCGCTCCATGTGGCAGTAGAATATCGTTGCAAACCGGCATAACCCGAACGTGTCAGAAGAAACACCCTTTTGTTGGGCTCCACTCCGCGCTGACCGTCATAAATAGCTTCGGCATTCATCAGCGCATAGGCATTGAAATACTTGGTGGAAGGTCCGAGTGCAGTTGGTCCGCAGAGTTTTTTGCGGTAATCCATATCGGTATTATCCTGTACATTCGGCTCGGAAGCGTCCATCCACCAGGCATCAAATCCTTTCGTGTAAAGACTTTCCTGCATTTGTTTCCAGAAAAGCTTACGGGCATCCGCCGAATAAGCATCGTAAAATGAACCCACATAGCCTTTTCCCACCCAGTCGCGAATGCTGTCTTTCACAGCCTGCTGATACATCCAGCCGTTTTTGTCAAATGCTTTGTAATTGTCGGTAGTAATATAGAATTTTGGCCAAACGGAAATCATGATGTGTCCGTTCATCTTGTGTACGCTGTCCACCATTGCTTTGGGTTCCGGGAAACGCAGCGGATCGAATTTATGACTTCCCCACTCTTTCTCGGGCCAGTAAAACCAGTCGAGTACAATATTATCTATCGGAATATTGCGTTTGCGGAATTCGGATAACGTGCCGAGCAGTTCATCCTGTGTTTTATATCGTTCGCGGCTCTGCCAGAAACCCATCGCCCATTTGGGCATTACCTGCGCCTTACCGGTAAGTGTCCGGTATCCGCTGACTACTTCATCCATATTGCGGCCATAGACGAAATAATAGTCAATTTCGTCGGCCATTTCGCTCCACAAAGCCAGTTTGTTTTGTTCATTTTCTGGTATCGGACTCAATGCTTTCAGTGAAATGTATGAAACACCTCCGTCGGGCTCCCACTCTATGCGGACAGGAACTTTTTCACCGACTTTGAAATTGTATTTAAATTTGAAATCGTTCGGGTTCCAGGCAGTACGCCAGCGTTCTTTCACTACCGGTTCATTATTCAAATATACTTTTACATATCCGGCATAGTGTAGAATAAAATGAAATTCCCCGCTTTCAGCAGCTTCCAGCTGACCATTCCAGCTTACTGTAGAGTTGTTAAGATCAAAACGTTGAGGAAAATTTTTTATCAGCGAAAGATTTTCATAATTCAGGATGGGTTCAATGCGTGTGATGGGCGCCGCCGAATTGTCTTTTTTGGAATAAACAGCCGTTAATCCGCCCGGCTTGCCCCCGGCATCGTATAATTTGAATTGATCCAGTTGAGCATATTCACGGCTGTCGCCAAATTTGCTGAGTGAATAATTATCCCAGAGTATTCCATAATTTTTACCTGAAACAACAAAGGGAACGGAAACTTTGGTGTTATACTGAAAAAGCGATTCATTTTTGCCCTTGTAATTAAACTCATCAGCCTGATGCTGGCCCAGCCCATAAAATGCTTCGTTGTCGGGCGAATCAAATACCTGGCGAACCGTATATCCTTTAGTACCTTCCACTTCAATGGGTTTGAACGACTTTCCACCACCGGCAGTTTCCTGCAGGATTACCTCGCCTCTTTTATTGAGAAAAGAGATTTCACCCGTCTTTTTGATAATACTAACCTGAAGCGAATCGGTCATGAGTATGATCCTGTCATCTTTTTCCTCTACATCAAATTTAGTTTTTGGTTTGGTCTGTGGAACCACCATCAGACTCTTGATACTGGAAAATTTCTTATCGGCTGTAGCGGTGACGCGGATAATTTTTTCATTCACTACCTGCAACCGGATGTTTTTGGCACCGTCGGGCGTATCAGACATCACCTGAACGATTATTCCATCGGCATTTTTCTGATAAAATGAATTGCTGCATCCGGTAAGGGTAATTACTAAAATGATCCCGCATAATGTAAATTTGTTCATGGTAGCATAAAATTTATTTGAGAGTGTGTTAATTTGAAGATTTGAAAATGCAGTTCATCGCTGTTATTGATTTTTCAATCAGATGCGGCATTGTAAACATACGATCACAGTGTCATTGGTATAAAAAAAATCAAATTCAACCCGGTGTGTTTTCACGTAATTATGAACATGGCAAAAATACCGTGAATAAGCTACAAACACGTGGGTGAATGTTTACTTTAGTGGTCTGGTATGATAACCGGAAGGGATGAAATGTTCTCTTTGTGGGTGTGGTTTGATAACAATACCAAATTATAAACCAAAAAACTGGATTATTTTATATTTTTGTAGAAAATAGCTGTTTCACTATAGGTTACCGGCTTGCAAACTGATGTTGAAATGAAAAAAAAACTTTTAACTTACATCCTTCTTCTGATTTTATCAGAATTATACGGTACATCCTACAATTTCACCCGACTTGACAACACCAAAGGCTTGTCCAACAACCAAATAGAAAGCATCTTCAGGGATTCTCGTGGATTTATGTGGTTCGGTACCAACTTTGGTCTCAACAGATATGACGGATATCAGGTAAAGGTGTATAAATCAGACAAAAATGACAGCTCAAGCCTGATTACCAATTCCATAGCCGAAATTCAGGAAGACTACAAGGGAAATTTGTGGCTCCGGGGTAATCCCGAATATGTGGTTTATGATATACTTTCCGAAAAATTCATTCGTAATCTATCTCCTATTCTAAGTCCGATGGGTGTAAATTTTTCACCTTCGATAGTTGAAATTGATCAGGAAAAAAATTTCTATTTTTACTTTCAGGACATTGGCATTTATAAATATAATCCCAAATCAGAGAAACTGACTTCTTTCTTGCAGGGAAAATCTCCCACGGCAATCAGCAAGGGAACAATCGTGAGCATCAGGCATTGCCGCGATGGCTTTTGGGTGCTATTTCAGTCGGGATTACTGGAGCGATACAACGAAAAAACCAATCGGGTTGATTTCAGCAACACGTATATGAAAGAATGCTCATTGGGTGCAACCATACCAAAAAGCTTATTTATTGACCGCGAAGGGTGTCCCTGGGTATACCCTGGAATAGCCGATAAAGGAGTGCAATACTTCGATTTTAATCAAATGGAGTGGACGTATTTCGGTGGTAACCCCAAGGATTTTAGAAATCCCCGCGACATATTACTAGCCACCGATTTTGTGCGTGACCTTGCACAGGAGCAAAACGGACTGATGTGGATAGCAACCGATCATGGAGGAATAAACCTGTACAACAAGAAAACGCGAAATCTAACCGTATTACTCAATGACCAACAAAACCCAAACTCAGTCAGCCAAAATTCGGTAATCACCCTTTATGCCGACCCCGATGGAATTATGTGGGCCGGTACATACAAAAACGGTGTTTCGTATTATCATCCGGGAATGTTCAAATTTGAAAAATCACCCCTTTTCTTTTATCATCATCCCCAACTTGAGAATAAAGATTGCAATAACCTGTACGAAGACACACGGGGCAATCTCTGGATAGGAACAAACGGGAGCGGATTGCTGCGATACAACATAGCAGCGGGCAGTTTCCAGCTTTTCAGAAATGACAAGAACAATCCGGCATCCATTTCTTCGGACATAATCATATCTTCGCTCGAAGACAAGAGCGGTGTTCTGTGGTTTGGCACTTTTATGGGTGGACTGAACCGATACAACGGTTCTGGTTTTCAGCATTTTCAGCCCAATGTGAACAATCAGAATTCGCTTTCTAATAAAAGCATTTATGGACTAGCCGAAGACGACCTACAAAATCTCTGGATTGGAACACTCGGAGGAGGGGTAGATAAACTCGATGCGCAACGAACGAACTTCAGCAGACATGACATAGGCAATGCGGAGGGATTATCGTCGAATTATATATTGTCTATGTATTCGAAAAATCCACAACTTATCTATCTCTGTACTTCAAATGGGATTGATATGCTCGATACAAAAAAGAACACAATATCACCGGTACTCAAGGATAAAAATCTGCTCAACAAACTTTCGGATCAGATTACCATCAATGCCCTGTCGGACTCCCGAAACTTGCTCTGGATAGCCACCGACAATGGAATAAACGTATATAATGCCATCCGCAAAGAGATTCAACACATAAATGCTGCCAACGGACTGCCCAGCGAACAAGTAGTTTCGCTGGTAGAAGACAACTTTGGCAACATCTGGGCAGGCACCCGCAACGGACTTGCTTTCATTCGTTGTAAATTCATTGAGAAAACAAAAAATTATGACTTCTCCATCGTTTCCTTCGATGAAAATGACGGACTGGTAAGTACTATTTTTAATCAAAATGCAGTTTTCAAAAACAAAGCGGGAATAATTTATTTTGGATCAACAAAAGGATACATTGTATTTGATCCCCGGAATATTAGTTTCAACAAACAAATACCAAAACCCAGGATAACAGGATTGGTGATTGGAAACGAACATATCACGCCGGGAATGAAGTATAAAAACAGAATCATCCTGGATCAGTCAATTGTACACAAGAATAAACTTGTTTTAAAGGCTGGTGAAAACAATTTAAGCATTCAATTTTCGGCCATGAGCTACATTCACCCCGAAAAAAACAATTACAAATATCAACTAATAGGACTTGACAACGACTGGACTTATACAAAAAACGGGATTGTCAACTACTCTAACCTCAACCACGGTGATTACAAACTCGTTATCTACGCCAGCAACAACGACAATGTGTGGAGTACAGAACCACTGACCCTTGAAATTTCGATTACACCTCCATTTTGGCTCTCTTGGTGGGCTTTTTTATTCTATTTTTTTATGGCTTTGTTCATCGTTTGGTTTATTGTCACACTCAATCTGCGCAAACAACAACATGAATTTGAGAATGAGAAGCGCATTAGTGAAGCTAAACAGCTACACGAAATGGATGAAATGAAATTCCGTTTTTTCACCAATATAAGCCATGAATTCCGCACACCACTTTCGCTCATACTCAACCCAACCGAAAAACTGCTCGGCGAAGTGAATTCCGAAGACCAAAAAAATCTGCTTACCATCATCGAGCGAAATGCCAATGGACTGCTCCAACTGGTAAACCAATTACTCGATTTCCGAAAACTGGATGTGCAAAAAGATAAACTAAATGTGTCCGTGGGCGATGTGGTGACATTTGTGAAAGATATCTGCTACTCATTTACCGAATTAGCCAACAAAAAATCGGTTAACTTCTCATTTTCTACTTCGATTTCGGAACTTCGTATGGAATTTGATGATGAAAAACTCCGCAAAATAATTCACAACCTGCTTTCAAATGCATTTAAATTCACACCCGATAATGGAAAGATAGACTTGACTATCAATCTGGTACAACAAATTAATGAAGATAAGAAAACACTAAAAATAGCGGTTAGCGACAGTGGTATTGGCATTTCAGACAAAGATTTGGGACATATTTTTGATAGATTCTACCGGGTGGAAAATAAGGAAAACCGCTATCAAACCGGAACCGGAGTTGGATTACATATAGTGAGTGAATATATGAAACTTCATAACGGCGATATTTCGGTGGAAAGCAAACCCGGCAAAGGATCCACTTTTACAGTGAGCATTCCGGTCAAACATGTGCTTCTTGAAGAAGTTATATCCAAAAAAGACCCCATCGAACAACCGGAAAGTGAAACTACAGAAATCCCGGATGATCACCGTAATAAGTTACCTCTGATGCTAATAGTGGACGATAACGAGGATTTTCTGAAATTCATTGCTTCAATATTCACCGAAAGTTATCGTATGATTACGGCTGTCAACGGAGAAAAAGCGCTTAAACTAACGCTGGAAAAAATGCCGGATCTCATAATTTCCGATGTGATGATGCCGGTGATGGATGGCTACGAATTCTGTCGACAGGTGAAAAACGATATCCGAATTTCGCATATTCCCATTATCCTGCTTACCGCCAAAACCGGCGAAGAAAACAAATTCAAAGGACTATCGGCCGGTGCAGAAGATTATATTGCCAAACCCTTCAAAATGGATTTGTTGCAACTGAAAGTGGCTCGCATCATCGAGCGACAACGGCAGCAACACGATCATTTCAAAAAGAAAATTGACATCACGCTTTCAGAAGTTGAAGTGGTATCGATGGACGAAAAATTTGTAAAAAAAGCAGTAGCTACCATTGAAGCCAATCTCAATAATTCTGAATTTCTGGTTGAAGACTTGTGCCGTGAAATGGGTATGAGCCGTGTATATTTTTACAAAAAAATACTTGCACTGACTGATAAAACCCCATCAGAACTTATCCGGTTTATACGTCTGAAACGGGCTGCTACACTGCTCGAAAAAAGTCAGTTGTTTGTCAACGAAGTGGCTTATCGGGTAGGCTTCAACGATCCGAAAAATTTCAGAAAATACTTCAAAGATGAATTTGGATTAAGTCCGAATGAATACAAGAAGACGTTTGAGAAGTAGATTTTCTTAACTCAGCCGTGACTTCATTGTTGAAAATTGATCATTTTTTGTATTCAAATACAAAAGAGCCCTCTTTTGTGAACATTCAGGTCGTGTATGTTTGGATGAATAATTCTATTTTTGCAACTAATCAAGTCAATGCCTTATATGAAACCACCATTCACACCCCTATTTTTACTTTTATTCTTTTTTAATTCCCAGTTTGTGAGTTCTCAGCCTCAAAATCGTATTCTCGGAGAACCGGTGGATATGAGTTTGGATTTTCAGGATTTTCACAATACCTTCTTTTTTGCAGATAAGCTGGCAAGTTTTGATCCGGTTACTGCCACTGGAAAAATAAGCTGGAAACGCTCTACGCTCTATGTCCGGCAGGCATTTGATGTCAACACTTTGTTACCGCAAGACTTGAAAATGCTCGATTTCCCGGGTGCAGCCTACGAACAAAATCCGGAACTGAGTTTTTCAGTGGAATTCATCACTCCACGAACATTTCGCATCAAAATGCTCACTACACCCGTTGAACCGAAAACTTTCGATTCGCCGATGTTAGTGAAAGAACCGGGCAAAGATACTTCCTGGAAATATTCAAAAACTCCCAACGGACATTTATACCAAAGTCAGTTTGGAAAAATCCGGATAGACGTAAATCCATTCAGGTTAACAGTACTGGATGCTTCAGGCAAACGGCTCACCGAAACCCGCCGCTGGATGGACAACGACTCCACACAGGTGAAAGTACTGCCGTTCAATTTCATAAAACGGGGCCTGGACAACAGCCGCGCCATCAATCCGGTGTTTTCACTTTCTCCCAATGAAAAAATATTCGGATGCGGTGAATCATTTACAAAATTAGACAAACGCGGACAAAAGCTCAATCTGTTCGTCACCGATCCACAGGGACCGGAAACAGATGCGATGTACAAACCCATACCATTCTATATGAGCAGCCGGGGCTACGGCATGTTTATGCACACTTCCGCACCCGTTACCTGCGATTTCGGGAAAACGTATGTGGGTGCCAACAAATTATTTATGGGCGACGAAGCACTGGATTTATTTGTCTTTCTTGGCCAGCCAAAAGATATTCTGAACGAATACACCGAAATCACCGGTAAGGCGCAAATGCCTCCACTATGGTCGTTTGGTACATGGATGAGCCGGATTACCTATTTCGAACAAAAAGAAGGCTATGATGTTGCTGTAAAACTACGTGAAAATAAAATTCCAGCAGATGTTATACACTTCGATACAGGCTGGTTCGAAACTGATTGGCAGTGTGACTATAAATTCTCACCTTCCCGTTTCTCTGACCCACAAAAGATGATTACCGATTTGAGAAAAGATGGTTTCCACATTTCCTTATGGCAGCTACCCTACTTCACCCCCAAAAACAAATATTTTCAGGAAATTATTGATAAAAATCTTCATGTAAAAAATCAGAAAGGTGAAATGTCGTATGAAGATGCTGTTCTTGATTTCTCTAACCCTGAAACTGTGAAATGGTATCAGGATAAACTGGCCGGACTGCTCAAAATGGGTGTAGGAGCCATCAAAGTGGATTTTGGCGAAGCTGCTCCGGTGGAAGGAAACTATGCTGTCGGTCGTGGTGGCTGGTACGAACATAATCTGTACCCGTTGCGCTACAACAAAGCGGTTGCAGAGGTAACGAAAGCAGTCAACAACGAAAATATCATTTGGGCTCGCAGCGCGTGGGCAGGAAGTCAGCGCTATCCGCTTCATTGGGGAGGCGATGCAGCCAATACAGACATTGGGATGGAGGCTGAATTACGGGGAGGTTTATCGTTCGGACTCAGCGGCTTTTCGTTTTGGAGCCACGACATCGGTGGATTTGTGGTACCTTCACCCGAAAATCTGTACCGCCGCTGGCTGCCTTTCGGTTTTCTGACATCACACAGCCGTGCTCACGGTGCGCCTCCCAAAGAACCGTGGCTGTATAACCAAGGTTTTGTCAACGCATTCCGCGCAGCGGCTGAAATGAAATATAAACTCATGCCCTATGTTTATGCCCAGGCCAAAGAATGTACCGAAAAAGGACTGCCCATGGTTCGCGCGTTGTTTGTAGAGTTTCCGGACGATGCCGGAGCATGGAACGTTGATGATGCCTATCTTTTTGGTTCTGACATGTATGTAGCACCATTGATGGAAAACACCAAAGGTCGTCAGGTGTATCTGCCGGGTGGAAAATGGATTGACTATCAAAGCGGTAAAACGTATGAACGCGGCTGGAATGAAATAGAAGCAGGCGAAATTCCGTGTATCATCCTTGTCCGTGATGGCGCTGTTATTCCACATGCCAGGTTGGCTCAACGTACTGATAAGATTGACTGGACAAACATTGAATTAAAAGTTTACAGCAATCAACCCACCGCAAAGGGATTAATTTGTTTACCATCCGACAATAAACTTACAGAAGTAGATCTGTATAAAACGGGGAAGAAATATATGATAACCGGTAGGAAAATAACTGGTGTAAAGTTTTTGATTAAAGAATATTAAACATACAGATAGCTCCACTACTCAATAAAAAAACCGAACACGCTAAGTTTTTAGTCAAAAACTGGAGATTTCATTTTTTACTAAATGAATATCGTTTATGACAAAAAATTAAACGGTTGCGCACCGGTTGCGCCAGGGATAAAACAAAAAACCCTAACTGATTGATAATCAGGAAGGGTTGATTGTCGGTGGTACCCGAAGCGGGACTTGAACCCGCACAGCCGTGAAGCCAAAGGATTTTAAGTCCTTCGTGTCTACCATTCCACCATCCGGGCAGAAATTAA
>Ga0209099_1004882_pt1 | contig 9955 bp, 8 predicted proteins | sample AD_JPNHW2_MetaG_FD_184430 | JGI IMG/M metagenome (GOLD analysis project Ga0209099, IMG submission 184430) | Active sludge microbial communities of municipal wastewater-treating anaerobic digesters from Japan - AD_JPNHW2_MetaG (SPAdes) (version 2) | ecosystem: Engineered > Bioreactor > Anaerobic >...
GCGGGCAGATCCAGGAACAGCACGGCGGCGGGGTAGGCGCCCTTCGGGAAGAAGCCGTCCCAGCCCTCGGCCAGGGCGGCCAGGAGCAGCCGGTCCCGCACGGCCCGGCCGTTCACGAAGAGGTAGAGATGGTTTCGGTCCCGGAAGCTGAGCTCGGGGGGCGACAGGTAGCCCCGGAGGAGCCACGGGGCCTGGCCGTCCCGGAATCCCCGCAGGGCCTCGAACTTCTCCCCAAGCAGCGGCGCCAGCCGCGCGCCCGGGTCCTCCACCGGCGGCAGGGACAGGTCCCCCCCGCGGTCCGTGCGCAGCACCCAGTGGACGGCAGGCGTGGCCAGCGCCAGGCGGGTCGCCACGCTCCAGAGATGGGCGTGCTCCGTGTCCGTGGACTTCAGGAACCGTTTCCGGGCCGGGAGCTGGGCGAAGAGGTCCCGCACGGTGACGGTGGTGCCCAGGGACCGAGGGAAAGGCTGGACCTCCTTGATGATCCCGAATTCGCAGCGCAGCCGGTGGCCTTCTCCCTCCCGCTCGGCGCTGGCCATGTCGAAGCGGCTCACGGAGGCGATGGACGGCAGCGCCTCCCCCCGGAAGCCGAAGCTGGCCAGGCGCGCAAGATCGTCCGCCGTGCGCACCTTGCTGGTGGCGTGGCGCTCCAGGGCCAGGTAGAGGTCGTCCCGGCCCATGCCGCCACCGTCGTCCGCCACCTCCAGGAGGCGCTTGCCCCCGTCCTCCCACCGGATCTCGAGGCGCCTGGCCCCGGCGTCCAGGGCGTTCTCCACCAGCTCCTTCAGGACCGACGCCGGGCGCTCCACCACCTCGCCCGCGGCGATCTGGTTGGCGACATGGTCGGGGAGCACGCGGATCCTGGACATCATTTCACCTTTCCGCCAGGGATCCACGCAGATGGAGGGGATGGCCACGCAGGATGCCGCTCGGGAAGGCTGCCGATGTGCTCGCGCAGCGAACGATCCGAGCACAACCCCTGGCCTTCGAAGGGTCCAGCAGGCCTGAAGATGCCTGGGACGGGCTGGAAATGAGTGATCGCGGGGAGGGCGGAAGCATGGAATCGAGGATAGCCCTTCAAATGGATGCCGGACACCGGACAATCGCCCCCCGGGAGAGGCGCCACCGCAGGAAACGGAAGCCACGCGACCAGGAACCCCTCGGGCAGCGTCCGGAAATCCGCTTTATGAATATACCAACATCGGCACTCACCGATTTTGCACTTTACCTGGCCCGATGGACCTGTGACAATTAATCATAAATTCATGACTTAGGCAGGACGAGAGGTTCATACCTTTCCGCGAGGTGGATGGAATCCGTGTCCCTCTCCAGCGGTGCTTGCTTTGGCCTGTTTCATGAGAGGCAACTTGAATGACTCAGCTGGGTCCAGTTCCCAAAGCCCCTCCCGGGTTGACATCAAGGCTGTCCGAGCGAACCAGGAATCTGGAGGACCTTCTGAGGGCGCCCTCACCCAGGACACGCGGCAGATCGAAGTGATCTCTCCGCCAGGGTCGCGCTGCGCACCGCGAGCGGGAATGCGCGCGCGATCCAGCAAGGCACAAGAGGAACGTCATGTCTGAAAACACCAGAGCCACGCGCCCCGTCGGGAACGCCCGCCTGCTCAAGGATGGCAGCATCGTCGCCGAAAGCATGCTGAGCCCGGCCTCCTTCGTGGTGAGAGCCGAGGTCTGGATCCCCCCCCGCAGGGTGATCCCGGTGGTCTTCCTGCCGGGCATCATGGGCAGCAACCTCAAGGTGAAGCCCGGCAGCGAAGGCACCGTGCGCAAGCGGATGGGACTTCCAGGGAACAGCAGGATCCCCATCCCCTGGCGACCCCCGAACGGGAAGGTAGAAGGCGCCAGGGAAATCAAAAAGTGGAAGAAGATTGACCCAAGGATGCGCCAGGCCCTGCTCTCCGATGACACCACGACCGTGGACGACACGGGGTTCCTGGCGGCCCAGGTGGATGGCATGCCTCTTTCCAACCTGACGTCCCTGAACGACGAGGAGGCCTATTTCCGGGGCTGGGGCACGGTGCACTGGGACAGCTACGGCGAGTTCCTGATCTACCTGGAGCGGGAGCTGCGGAACCTCCAGGATCCGCGCCTGTTCCTTGATCCACAGACGCCCATCGCCACCCTCGACGATCCCATGATTTACGCGGCGGCCGAGTGGTGGCCCCTGCTCCACGCGGGCGATCCCAAGCAGAGCAGCGCCCCCGCCGCCTTCAAGGTCACCCGGGAGGATCTCAAGAAGCTTGCCCATTGCTGGTTCCCGGTGTACGCCTGCGGCTACAACTGGATCAAGTCCTGCGCGGATTCCGGGCAGCACGTCCTGGACACGATCGAAAAGATCCTCGAGGTCTACACGAGCCTCAAGAGTTCCACAGGCAAGCCGTTGTTCAAGTGCGAGCAGGTGATCCTGGTGACCCATTCCATGGGGGGCCTCGTGGCCCGCTGGGCCGCCAAGAACGACACGAAGAAACGGATCCTGGGCGTCCTGCACAGCGCCCAGCCCGCCACGGGAGCCCCTCTGGCCTACCGGCGCACGGCCGCCGGAACGGAACCGGGGGGCTTCATCCAGAACCAGTTCGCGAAGATCGCCGGGAAGACCCAGGCGGAGACCACGCCGGTCATGGGTAACAGCGCGGGGGCCCTCGAACTCCTGCCCACCAAGCAATATCCCAAGGGCTGGCTCCAGCTCGAGCGCCAGAACGCCGCCGATGGGGGTGTGCGGACCCTGGCCGCGCTGCCCAAGGGCGATCCCTACCAGGAGATCTACCGGGAAAAGAAGGCCTGGTGGCGCATGGTGGATCCGGAGCTGTTGGACCCGGCGGGGAGATTTACGAACAAGGGCATGGATCCATGGGTGATGGGATATTTGAAGTTTCTAAGTCAGGCCGAGACATTCCACGACAAGCTCGGCGACTATTACCACCCGAACACTTATGTCAGTTATGCGGACGACCCAGCCCACCTCTCTTTTGGCACCGTTCATTGGCGCGTGTCGACAAGCTTTGGGCCGCTTGGGCAACGGGTGAAAGACGACGAGATCCTCTACTGTCGGCTTCGCAAGGATCCTTGGGAGGAAGGTCTGTCAGGCCGTCGCCCCCTCGCTGTGTTTAGGCCCACCGGGGCGAGGTCCATGGGGGACAACCAGCCCGTGCTAGCGGAGGCCGCCACGCTCATGGCCGCGATCCAGCCCCAGGACGCCCCTGGGGATGGGACGGTTCCCAGGCAATCGGGAGAGGCTCCGAGGAAGGCCAGCCCCCGGGAGCGCACCTTCGCCCTCCGGGGCTATGACCACCAGGGGGCCTATGGCCACGAGAGCCCCCGGCGGTTCACGCTCTGGGCCATCGCCAAGCTTATCTCGGAGACGACATGATGCCCCGAAAGACGCTGGTGTCCCTGACCTCCCTCATCCTTCTGGCCCTCGCCGGGACCTGGGGCATTGCCTTTGCCATGAAGAAGCGAACGGAGAACAAGATCATGGAATACAAACAGGTCTTGGAACTGGAACCCTGGGCCGTGGGGCGGTTCGTCATCGATATCCCCAAGGGAGCTGACGTAAGCTATTCCCAGGGCTATCGCGGAGCGGGGGCAGACATTGAGGTCTTCCCTTGCGCGCGCGATCAGGCGGATAAGCTGGTCAAGGATCGCGTGGAAGAACTCCAGGGGACCAGGCACCTCGAGGGCGGGACCTTGCTGGAACGTTACGTGGAAAGCCAGACCTTGCCCAATACGTGGATCCTCTACCGCTGGCGCGATCGCAGCGACAAAGGCGTCATTTACGTAGACGCCTATCACTGGCAGGCAACCCCCTCCGGGCCACGGAGGTCCTTCCAGGAAAGTGCATACCTGTTCAAGTTCGATCGAGGAATCGAGCCTGTGGATTCCGAGATCCAGGAGGCCCAAGCCGGGCTTGAAGATCTCTTCCGGCGTGTCCGCATTCGCGACAACCGAGACATTCCCTCTGAACCCGGATTCTGCATGGACAACTCGATGATTCCCGGCCTGCCACCGGACGGTCTTCACTCTGAAGGGGCCGCCATCACTTTCGCCGTGCCGGGCCATCCGGACATCTTTGTGCGGTTCGATACCACCGAGGTGAGTGAAAGGACCGCCGCCGGCGAGAAGCTCCTGGCTCGCGTCAAGAGAGTGAATAGCGACCCCATGTTCAGCAAACTGACCTCCAAAGAACTCCGGGCGAGAGAACGGGCCGTCGGGGATTACAAGGGCCAGGAATATCTGGAGATGATCCAGGAGGATGGTCTCTGGGACCTGCAGTTCCAGTGGGAATTCAGCGGTTTCGGGGATCGCTGGGACTACCCCGCGATGACCCTGGAACTCACGAACAGTCGAGCCGAAGGCAGCCGGGCCCCCCTCAGCATGACCGAGGAGGAAGCCTTGGCCCTCTGGGACGCCATGGTGGATTCCATCCGGATCCGCCCCACCCCCAGGACCCCCCCCATCCGGAAAGACGGGGCCTCCGAGCCCGCGCCGCCAATCCCGTTCGGCATCACCCTCCCCGCCCCGGATGCCCCTGCCAAGCCCCGCTCCGCCCTGGGCACCCGCCTCGGGACCGGCGAAGTCTGCCCCCAGACAGGCATCTGGGAATGCGCCCACAACGAGAATCTGGGCGGTTCCAAGCGTGCCTTCCGGGAAGGCCAGATCTTCCAGGAAGCGGTTCTGGACACCCCGCGCAGCTGGTTCGGCAGACTCCTGGGACGCCCCGCGGAAATCGTGGTGGCCACCGCCTGGACCCTCGTGAGCGATCCAGATGAAGAGGGGACGACTGGAGACCCCCAGCCCAGGAGCACACCCAGGCCCGAGCAAGGATCATGAAGCGCGTCATCCACGTCGGCGACCCCACGGAGCGCGGCGGCCAGGTCCCCACGGCCAACGCACCCTGCCTGGTCCGAGGCAGGCCTGTGGCTCGGATCGGCGACAAAGGCCCTTGCCCCAGGGAAGGCCGCGATGACGGTACGATCATCGAAGGCGATCCCGCCCCCCCCGCAGACGGCATTCCCGGGGCCTTCGAAGGCTGCCCCACAGATTGCGGCGCGGTTCTGGAAGCCGACGGGATCGAATGGAGGGAGCAGTTCCGCCCAGCGGCGCTCAGGCCGGGAACAGCACGGTGAAGAGCGCCATGTAGAGCGGCAGCACGGCCAGGCTCGCCAGGTTGGTGGCGCTGACCATGATCGTGGCGTAGCGGTAGTCGGCCCCGCTGGTCTTGGCGAGGAGGGCCGCTTGCGTGATGGCGGGCATGGCGGCCTGGATCATGAAGACCTTGACCATCAGGGTGGGCACCGGCAGCAGCAGGTACATCAGGTAGACGAGGCCCGGGGCCAGCAGGAACCGCCCGCAGAAGAGCAGGATCATGTCCAGGCTGGGCCGGAGCTGCGCCAGGGCGATGCCCGAGAAGGTGATGCCCATGAACAAGAGCGAGAGGGGCGTCGTCATCCCGCCCAGCTGCTTGAGGGTCGAGGCCAGGAAGACGGGCAGGCGGACCCCCGCGAACACCAGGGCCACCCCCACCAGGAACGCCAGGAAGGGAGGAACGAGGATCCGCTTGAGGTGGTCCCGGGAGAGGAGCGGGAAGCGGCGCCCGGAGTCCGCGACGATGCCGTGGGCGCCCCAGGTCCAGAAGTAGGTCGAGTTCACGGCATAGGCCAGGAGCACGTAGGGGACGCTGGCCGGGCCGAAGAGGGCCAGGTTCACGGGCATCCCGATGAAGATGGTGTTCGAGGCCACGAACATGGCGACGAAGGTCCCTCGGCGCCCCTTCTCCACGCCGCCGAGGCGGGCCGCCAGGGGCGCAGCCAGCGCGCAGCCGAGGTAGGCCAGCATCTGGAGCAGGAGCCCCCGTCCCCCCTGGATCAGCTCCCCGCGCGTGAAGCCGGTGGTGAGCTCGTAGACCATCATGGCGGGCAGCGAGAGGTTGACGACCGTGCGGGCGAAGACCTCGCCCGTGGCCGGCGTGAAGAACTTCCGCCGCGCCAGGAAGAACCCCGCGGCGATGATGAGGAAGATGGTCAGGACGCTGAGGACCGCGGCCAGCATCAAAGGCTCAGGCTGCGCACGAACGCCCGGACCAGCGCCTCGAACCGGCGGGCCGCCGCCGCCCCCGCCTCCAGGACCTCCTGGTGGGCGAGGGGCTGGGGCAGGATTCCCGCGGCCATGTTGCACAGGCAGGAGACCCCGGCCACCTTCATGCCCTCGTGCCTCGCCACCAGCACCTCGGGCACCGTGCTCATGCCCACCGCGTCCGCCCCGAGGGTCCTGAAGGCGCGGATCTCGGCGGGCGTCTCGAAGCTCGGACCCGTCACGGCCAGGTAGACGCCCTCCCGGAGTCCCTGTCCCGTGGCCGCCGCCGCGGCATGAAGCTGCCGGCGCAGGTCCCCGTCATAGGCCTCGCTCACGTCGATGAACCGGAGACCCGGCTCCACGTTGGGGCCGATCAGGGGATTCGTCCCCATGAGGTTGATGTGGTCGGTGAGGACCATGAGGTCGCCCACCCCGAACGCCCGGTTGACGGCCCCCGCGGCGTTGGTGTGGAGCACCGCCTTCGCCCCCAGGCGCCCGTAGAGCCGCATGGGCGCCGTGACCAGGTCCATGGGATGGCCCTCGTAGAAGTGGAAGCGCCCCGCCTGGAGCAGCACCTTCCGCCCCTCCAGCTCGCAGAAGATGATCCGGCCGCTGTGGCCCACCACGGTCTGCCTCGGAAAACCGGGCAGGTCCGTGAAGGGCAGGACCGTCCCTGCCTGGGCCTCGGGACACTGCGCCAGCTGCCCCAGGCCGGACCCGAGCACGAGGACGAGTTCCGGGATGAAGGGCGCGCGGGCGCGAAGCACCTCGAGAGCTGGCTGAAGGTCCATGGGAATCCTCCGGAAGACCAGTTCCCAGGATACCGGCAAAAGCGCTTCCCCCCTGTCCGCTCCGCGCGCCCCCTTCCACGGCCTGCATCTTGACCAACCAGCCCGTTAATGACTTGATTGGCACAACAATCACAACAAATTGCAGATACAATAATTGATGTTATTATATATGTAACAATTTTCCAGTTCTACATCAATGGGTTCCACTTGTGAATAATAGAAAAGGACGGGCCAATTCTCCACCCCCGAATCCTCCTGCTTTTATCCCCTTCATCCCTGTTAATCCATCTTTTAAAGATGCCAAGAACAGGGATAAAAGGGATGAAGGGGATAAAGACAAAAATATTGATGTTCCTCGCAGATCCCTGCCGGAAGAATCGACCGCCCTAGAACGACTTCCAGGGTGTCCAGGGATACTTCGAGGCGGGGAACAGCTTCAGGCTGGTCGGGATCAGGCGTTCCAGGTGCACCAGCGCGGAGGGTTTCTTGGCCGGGATGAGGGGGAGCGGCGACACGGGCATCCGCGCCTCGGCGGCGGCCGGCTCGGGAGCGGCCACCGGCGGAGCCGCCTGCGGGGCCTTCCGCGCGACCACGGGCTCCGGGCGCCCCGCCACCGCCAGGCGGCACCCCACGGAGAGCTTGGACAGGTTCACCCTGGGATTCAGGTCCGCCAACTGGTCCAGGGTCAGCCCGTGGGCCTTGGCGATCTTCGCCGCGGTCTCCCCGCGCTTCACCGCGTGGACCGGAGAGGCGGCCTGCCTGCGAGGCTTGGCCGCCCCGAGGGTCCCGGGGATTCCCAGCAAGGCCATGGAAAGAAGAAAGGGAGCGAATCGCATGGGCGCTCCTCCGATGAGGGCGAGGACGTTCAGGCGGCGGGCACCGCCTGGGGAACTGCCAAGTGTGCGCATGATCCTAGCGGGACCTGAGAAAAAACGGAAGAACGCGATTTTTCCCACCTTCACGGCATCCCGCCTGGTAGATAGTAGCGCGCCAAGTCGGTTTCCAGGTCTTCCATCGACAGCTTTTCCACCAGCTTCCGGGCATCCTCCCGGGGATCGGGCTCCACGGGGATCCCCAGGGCCCAGCTCCTCGCGGCCTTGTCCTGGCGGGTGGAGTGCAGCCGGAGGCCCTTCAGGGAACCGTCCTCCCGGAGGGCGGCCTCCAGGACCAGCCCCAGGCCGTTGGGTCCCTTCACGTTGAAGGCCCCGTGGGTGGCGAAGTTCCCCAGGCTGTAGGCGATGAGCCGGTCCTTGTAGACCTCCATCCCCCGGAGCACGTGCGGGCCGTGCCCGAGCACCAGGTCCGCCCCGGCGTCGACCACGGCGTGGGCGAAGGCGTAGACGTCCCCCCGGTCGGAATCCAGGTAGACCTCCCTCGCCTTCGGCACGTGGAGCGCCTTCTCGCCCTCGGCCCCGGCATGCATGGAGACCAGGACCAGGCGGCACCCTTCCTTCTCCTTGAGCGCCTTCACCCGCTCGCCCACCAGCCGCGCGTCGAGGGGGAAGCAGTCCGCGTGGGGAGCCGTCCCGATGAAGCCCACCTTCAGGCCCCGGACTTCGACCACGGCGCTCGGCCGGCCCAGGCTCCCGCCGCAGGCCAGCCCGGCCTCGTCCATCGCGGCCTCGGTGGCCTCCCGCCCGACCAGCCCGGCATCCAGGGCATGGTTGTTGGCGATGTTCAGGAGGTTGAAGCCCGCCTTCTTGTAGATCGACAGGCTTTGCGAGGGGACGAGGAACCGGTAGGCGTTCGCGCCTGGGGCGCGGACCAGCCCGACATCCGAGCAGACGGCCCCCTCGAAGTTGCCCGTGACGATGTCAGCCCCTCGCCAGAACTGCCCGACGCGCTCGAAGACCCGCCGGCCATCCTCCGGCGGCATGGCTTCCCTGGACGGATAGAGCGAGCCCACCATCGTGTCGCCCATCGCGGCGATGGTGACGATCCGGGGCGCGCCCTGCCCGCGGAGGAGGGACACCCCGAGGAGCAGCAGCGCGGACCGGACCCGCTTCATCTCCGTCCCCCGGCCCGCGAGGCTACTGTTCCGGGTCCTTGCCCAGGAGGTTCTGGGGGAGGAACTGTTCGAGCACCTCGGTGGCGCCCATGGGCTGGGTGAGCACCCTGCGGGCCGACACCAGGCGCTGGGCGTAGTAGGTCTCGTCCAGCTTGCCGATCCGGACGACCCGCTTGCTGGGCCCGCCCTGGGACCCGGCGTGGATGAACTGGCCCTGGCCGAGGTAGATGCCTACGTGGCTGACGCGGTCCTGCTTGCCCCGGGTCTTGAAGAACAGCAGGTCCCCCGGCTGGATCTGGGAGAGGTCGACGGCCTCCCCCTGCCTGGCCTGGGAAGTGGAGGAGCGCTCGAGCCCGAACCCGAAGGCCCCGAACACGAAGCGGACGAACCCCGAGCAGTCGAAGCCCCTCGGCGTGGTCCCCCCGTAGTGGTAGGGCGTCCCGAGGTAGGTCCTGGCCTTGGCCAGCAGGGAGGAGACGAGACCCTGGTGGGCTTCCGGCACGGCGGCCTTCGGGTCCTGCGTCTGACCCGAGAGCAGGGCTCCCAGGCAGGCCGACAGGGCGATGGTTCGGAACAGGCGCATGGACGGTCCTTCAACTCCTTCCAGGGTAAGCGATCAGCCAGAAATAATCACGGCTTCAGGCTACTCCTGGGAACTCTTGATCGTTTCGTTGAAGGCCATCACTTCGGCTGGGATTTCCTCGACATCATTCATGACGGTCAACGGATTCCGGGCCTGCCCCTGCAGCCTCAGCTCGAAATGGAGGTGGGGGCCCGTGGAATGCCCCGTGGAACCTACTTCGGCGATCTTCTGCCCCCGCCGGACGATGTCGCCTTCCTGGGCGAAATTCATGCGGTGGTGGGCATAGCGGGTCTCGATGCCGTTGCCGTGGTCGATGTAGATGCAGTTCCCGTAGCCCGGGTCCCAGCCGGAGAAGGTGACGCGGCCGTCCTGGGCGGCGTAGACATCGCTGCCCATGGGCGCGGCCAGGTCCAGCCCCTTGTGGCTGCCCTGGAACTTCACGAGCACCCGGCGGGTCCTCCGGGCCTTCACCAGGCGAACCGTCTTG
>Ga0209099_1004886_pt1 | contig 9948 bp, 8 predicted proteins | sample AD_JPNHW2_MetaG_FD_184430 | JGI IMG/M metagenome (GOLD analysis project Ga0209099, IMG submission 184430) | Active sludge microbial communities of municipal wastewater-treating anaerobic digesters from Japan - AD_JPNHW2_MetaG (SPAdes) (version 2) | ecosystem: Engineered > Bioreactor > Anaerobic >...
CAGGTATTCCAAGCTTATCAACAACAACAACATAATCAACATAATTACCTTCAATTTCCATCGGAAAACACGGGAAATCAATAAGATTATCAGTGACTACAATTACTTTTTCAGCATACATATAATCAGCCTTTGCATAGCCAAGGACTCCGCAGGCTGAAGATCCGCCGGTACCTCTTGCATTTCCGAAAGAGTCAGCTGAAGGTGCTGCCAGAACTGCGATATCAATTTTAACCTCACCGTCCTGTATTGCCTGAACACGACCTCCATGTGATCTAAGGACAGCCGTTCCTTTCATCCTTCCCTCCGAAACATATTGACCAAGCAATCCGTTCATACTGCCTTCAATCCTGTTTATAGTGCCATCATCAAGGTATTTAATCAATGGATCGTTGCAGGGAAAAGAAGCAGAAGGAAACCACACAAGATTTTTTACCCCACATTTTGAAGCAATATCGAAAATAATGTTGCTGATAAGATCTCCATCCCTGAGATGATGATGAGTGGAAATTGTCATGCCGTCACGAAGACCACATCTTATGAGAGCTTCCTCAAGAGATCCGGCCAACTTATTGCCATCAGCCGGATAATCGGAAGATGTCGGAACAGGGGGAGCATATTTTCTCCCCTCAGGTCTGTATTTGCCATCGCCCTGAAAAGGGATCACAGGCTGACCATTGATCTCCAAGGGGACTGATCTGCCTGCTGCATTTATTACCATTTTGACAGCCATATTGTCTTTGTTAAGTACTTACTTCTCTTCAACCGGAACCTCATCGATCCAGTTATGTGATAACATGCCCAGACGAATAGCAAGATCAATTGTCCGCTGAGCACGCTTAACAACAGGCGGATCAATCATCTTTGACCCGATAGCTACAACATTCAGCCCTTTTCTCTGCGCAGCTTCAAATACAATCACTATTTTTTTTGATTTTTCAATTTCAGTTTCAGTTGGAGCGAAACCCTGTCTGATCACCGGTATCTGTCGCGGATGTATGCATCCCATACCCTCAAAGCCCAGGGCTTTTGAGTTAAGAACATATTGATGGAGGGCTTCCATATCGCTGACATCTGAAAACACTGAATCGATCGGCTGAATTCCGGCGGCTTTTGCTGCAACAATAATACGTGTCCTGGCATATAACGACTCTTTTCCCTCAAGAGTTCTGTTTACACCCAGATCAGCAGTATAGTCCTCAAGTCCAATTGCCATTGCGACGACATTTTCCGATGAACGGGCTATCTCGTAAGAATTTTCAATACCCGATGCACTCTCAACAATAGGCATCAGGAACACTTCATTTGTCAGGTTTAATTTATCCTTTATAACGGCTACCTCCTCTTCCACCCTTTTCACGCACCAGGCGTTTTCACATTTCGGAATAAGAATAAGATTAACATTATGCGGAAGAATGAAATCCAGGTCCTCCAATCCCCTTTCACCCTGATTTATTCTGACCATCCTTTCTGCACCACAGAAATTTACCTGACGCAGTGCATTCCTGACAAGTATCCTCGACTCATCCTTCTTCTCGGGAGCAACGGAATCTTCAAGGTCGAGGATAATTCCATCCGCATAATGAAGTCCTGCATTTATCATCAGGCTTGGAGTATTTCCAGGCAGATAAAGTCTTGAAAAACGGAATCTGTCGCGCACTGATGAGTATCTGTTTTCCTCGTTGAATTCAGGGAGATAATCCAGATCAGTATCAATAAGCTGTTTAACAGCCCATTCCAAACGGGCGGAAATGACAAAAGGGAGAGCTCCTGAATCAATTATCTTTACGCGGGCATTCGCAATGCTAAAAAATTTCAGCATTTCCGAGGCAAGGCGTATTATCGATTCGCCATAAAGGACTTTTACTTTTGAGACAAGGTCAACAATAATTCCCCCATCATCAGTAAGTTCCAGGGTAATTTCGCAATCGGATCTTACTTTCGGTCCGGAATTGCCGGCAACAGCTATGGGCTTTTTCATTTTATCCTTTGGTTGATTCGGTTAACTCTAGATACTAATTAATATCGTTTGTTATACAATCTACCAGCTAAAACTCAAATCCTCACTTTTACCCCAGCAACTCAACCCTGATCCTCACTGTAGGTGGTTGCTGATTTCCGATACCCGATAACCGGTACCGCTTTCCCTGTATGCTGAACCTCCGGACTGCTATCTCACATTCACGATACAGTCCATAAACTGCGGTCAATTGCCATTATTATAACTTCCTGTAACAGAAGTAAATCATAAAGGTCAATTCAGCTCCATAACCACCTCTTCCTGTAGTACAGCCTGTCCTGCAGTTACTTTGATACTTTCAACAACACCGTCTTTTTCAGCTTTTATTTCATTTTCCATTTTCATGGCTTCAAGGCTGAATAGTTTCTGGTTTTTCTTTACTGTATCTCCCTTATTCACGAATATCTCAACAATAATTCCCGGCAATGGCGATTTTACCTCTATTTTTGCTCCGTGTGATGCAGGTTTCTTAACAACAGCTTCTGGTTCCTTTTTAACCATCGTTACAGCTTCTTTCTGTTGAGCTATCTCTTTTTTCGGAAGGAGTTCTTTTTCTTTTACTTTTGGTTGTGGAATAACCGGAGCCTTTGCCTGTTCAGCATCCTTATGTATCTCCACATCATAAGGCTTTCCATTTACTTCAAGATGAGCGTTATTGCCATCAACCGACTGTATGTCAACATCATAATTAACGCCGTTTATTGAGAAACTATATTTTTTCATCTACTTGATATTTCTAATACTTTCAATTTTTACTATATTATTTCAGATAGGTCCTTATATTTTGTTTATTATCTGAGGTTTCGCATGCTAAGTGCTTTAGAGCACCAGGGCGAATAAGAATTAGCGGGTCGTCTTATAGTAATCGTATTTTTTGCTTCAGCATCTGTTTTGTTAAAATGTAAATACAATGCCATTGCAATAGCCGCATTTACATCATCATTACCATTAGCCTGATTTTTCTTATAAGATACCGGTACTTTGCTTTGTTCGTCCTGTTTCCTGATAAGATGAAGGATGTCAGGAATCCTTTTGTAAAGCCTGTAAAGTAAAAACAGAATAAGGATAACAACAACCTGACCGGCAAGAACAGCAATTACTGTAGGTTTGTCTATGGCTGAAAAATCAATAAATAAAAAGTTTAAATGCATATTTCAGAATCTTATAAAGGTATATTGGAATGTTTTTTCATTGGTCCCGGATCTCTCTTTGTGGCCATTGTTCTTAAAGCTCTTATTATCCTGAACCGGGTGTTGCCTGGTTCAATAACGTCATCCAGATAGCCATATCGTGCTGCTTCATAAGGATTAGCGAATTTTGTCCGGTATTCCTCTTCCAGTTTGGCAACATGTTTGGCTTTTTCGTCAGGATCTTTTATCTCGCTTATGCTCTTTCCTTCAAGGATCTCTACTGCTCCTGAAGGACCCATAACAGCTATCTCTGCTGATGGCCATGCATAATTAATATCACCATGAAGTTGTTTTGACGACATGACGCAGTATGCGCCGCCATAAGCTTTACGGAGAGTTACAGTTACTTTAGGTACTGAGGCTTCACCATAAGCAAACATTAGTTTTGCTCCATGCACAATCAGACCACCATATTCCTGTCCGCTGCCCGGGAGAAACCCTGGAACATCAACAAGTGTTACAAGCGGAATATTAAATGCGTCACAGAATCTTACGAACCTCGCAGCTTTGCGTGAAGCATTAATATCAAGCACACCGGCCAGGAAATTCGGCTGGTTTGCAACAACTCCTACCGACATACCTCCCATCCGTGCAAAACCGATAACTACATTTCTCGCAAACGTCGAATGAACCTCAAGAAAATCACCATTATCAACTATATGGTTTATTACCTCCTTAACATCATATGGCTGGTTTGAATTTTCAGGTATAATAGTGTTAAGTTCTTCTGACCGGCGATCTATCGGGTCATCGCACTCTGTTACAGGAGGTTCTTCGAGATTATTCTGAGGAAGATAGCTGAGAAGCTTTCTGATCAGAAGAAGACCCTGTTTCTCATCTTCTGCAATAAAATGAGTAACACCCGATTTGGTTCCGTGAACAAATGATCCACCAAGATCTTCAGTTGAGATCTCTTCACCAGTTACTGTCTTTGTAACCTTTGGACCTGTCACAAACATATAGCTACTTTCCTCACTCATTATTATAAAGTCAGTAAGAGCAGGAGAATAAACTGCCCCTCCGGCACAAGGGCCGAAGATTGCCGATATCTGTGGTATTACACCTGATGCAAGGATATTGCGTTCAAATAATTCAGAAAAACCCGAAAGACTTCTTACACCTTCCTGTATGCGTGCTCCGCCACTGTCGTTAATACCTATAACAGGCGCTCCGACTTTCATGGCCTGATCCATTATCTTGCATATCTTGAGAGAAAATGTTTCAGAAAGTGATCCTCCGAAAATCGTAAAGTCATGAGCAAAAACGTACACAACCCTGCCGTCAATAGTACCATGACCGGTAACAACGCCATCTGACAGGAATTTCTTGTCCCCCATTCCAAAATCTTCAGTCCGGTGAGTCACAAACATATCAAACTCCTCAAAACTACCTTCATCGAGAAGAATTTCTATTCTTTCTCTGGCTGTCATCTTACCTTTTGAATGCTGATCTTCGATCCTCTTTATACCACCGCCAAGACTGGCCTTCTCCCGAAGCTCAATCAGCTGCTTTAACTTTTCCTGATTTTTCATTTATCTAAAAGTTCAATAATAATTTAATAAACAAAATTAGTTTTTTGTCCGGATTGAAAAATAACAAATATCATATTCCTTTATATATGGATTAATTATGCCCGAAAAACAATCTGTCTAGAATGGGAAATCGACAGGAGTCTTTATTTCGGACTCTTCATTTTCAGGCTTTTTCGCTGCCATATGAACCGGGTTCCCATTAACGAAAATTGCTTTGTATGGAACAGTCGGACAGGAATTTTCACAATGACCACATCCTATACAAATATCCTCGGTTACTTCAGGGATTACAAGATTCCCTTCATACGGAATCATATGGACCGCCTTTGTAGGACAACTTTCCGAACATGCTCCGCAATTTGTCTTTTCTGTTTTTACAATGCAATTATCTTTAATAAATGTTGCTTTACCGATCTGAGTAAGCTTTTTGGCTTCAAGGACCATCGGGTGCAAAGCGTTTGTCGGACAAATCTCTATGCATACAGTACAGTTATATGCACAGAAGCCTTTATGGTAATCCATAACTGGTTGCATAATGTTTGCCATACCATATTGCTTGACCGAAGGTTGCAAAACACCATTGGGACAGGCGTTGATGCATAATGAACATGCAGTGCAATCTTTTGTAAAATCTTCAATACCGCCTCCTCCGGGAGGACAAACAGGGCAAGTCCTTTCCTCTTTTACTGTCGACTCCTTCCTGGGCTTGGGGATGTCTTTGCTTTGTCCTTGCAAAATATCAGATAGTCCAAACAAAAGCATTAATGATCCGGCTACAAATTTCCGTTTGCTTTCATCAGTCTCATGAACCTCTTTTTTAATCTTAAAAAGACCATATGAAATAGCTTTTTCCTGACAGGTGTTAATACAATTAAAACAATCTACACACCTTGAGGTATCGATATCGTGTTTCAAAAAGTCGATACATGATGATTTGCACCCCAGTGCGCATCTTCCGCACCTGGTGCATTTGCTATCATTAAATTTTATTCTGAAAATGGAAATTTTTGAAAGAAGGCCAAGAAAGGTTCCAACAGGGCATATCATATTACAGTAAAGACGCCCCTTCGTCAAAGAAAGAGTACCAATAAGGATGAAAAAAGCAACAGGTATTGAGTATGCAACTAAAGAGAATCCTATTACAGGAACATGACTCAGTGAATAGTTATCGAACTTTCCAAAGATACCTGCCATGAAGTTATTAAGAAGAAGAATGACCGGTTTGACAAAATAGGTCATAAATCGACCGAAAATACTATAAGGATCAAGCAGTGTCAGCGCATAAACACCCCAAACCATGGTTACAACCACCGTAATTCCAAGGATTGAGTACCGTACTATGGTAAAAGGTTTCTTATATCCGTATCTTTTGAATTTCTTCTTGATACGCCCTCCTATCCTGCTGGAAATATCCTGTCCGATACCAAGCGGACAGAGGAAGGAACAGTATGTACGACCAGTGATCAGAGTAAGTAGAAGAACTATTAGAAAACCTCCGGCTGCCATTGTTCCAAGATCATGAAACTTCAGAAGAGAAGGTATAAACTGGAAGAAAAGGATACTGTCTTTATAGTTTGCAGGAATTAACGATTTGAAGTCAATAAACATAAGAAAAAAGCAGATAAATACCAGAGCTGCAACAACGATACGTATTCTTCTAAGTATAGGAGACCTCATCACTTTCTACATTTTAATTTTTTTAATATTAAGAGAGTCAAGGTTAATATTTCCGAGGCCCATTTTATGTGCAATCGGAATATATTCAACTCTTTCAACAGGTACTCCCAGCATTCTTGCTCCTGCAGCATCACCAGCAACCCAGTCGGTAGTCAGCATAAGTGACTTCATTTCAACAACATCTTCTTTTGACACGCCCTGAGGACCATGTTTAACCATGACATTATAGCAATCGATAATATTTAAGGCAGGTTTCTTTTCAAAGAGAGCATAATCGGCAATACACTGGTTCAGATTATTAGAATGCCAGTATTTTCTGTCCCATACAAGTCCCATGTTATTCTTAAGACAGCATGACATTTGTACCGATTCATGATTTTTAAGGACAGGCACATTGATAAATACATCTGTCTCAAGAAGAAGCTCATGAACCTTTGCAGTTTTAAGTTTTATGCCTCCCGGGATCTCAATCTGCTGATAATAGTTCTCCGAATTGCCCGGTACAACTTTTGCTCCGGCTGACTTTGCAGCTTTCTCAATTCCTGAATTCTTATAACTATTCACCCAGTTATCAAGTGTATGATCAAACACATACACCTCTTTGGCTCCTGCTTTAAAACAATGTTCAATTATTCTTTTTATAAGCAGTGGATTGGTATTTGCAGCCATCTCGGGAATTACATCCCACCCTATATTGGGTTTGATCAGAACTTTTTGTCCTTTTTTTATAAAAGTGCCCATACCTCCAAGCTCCTGGATTCCAAGGTCGAACATTGCATCTGGCTTTCCCCCCATCACAGCTACCATATCATATTTTGCAGCTGAAGTTGATGGCAATGAGGCAAAGAGTTTTTCATAACCGCAAAAGCTAAAAGCAGCTCCGGTCGCCAAACCTGCCCCAACTGATGTTCTTAAAAAGTCTCTTCTTTTCATATATTTCATTATTCTTTTTATTCAAATAGATAACGGATAAGTGGCCAAAATACAACATTTTTTATTATTTCGCTATGATTCTAAATAGTATATTCGCGACAGAGAATCCACAGGTTGAATAATGTGTTCTCGAAATTATCTGAACATTAGTATTAAATAATTGTTTTTACTTGACATAATATCATCTATTAAAAATATGAAAATTTTAAGCTACGATTGCTTTTCAGGAATAAGCGGCGACATGAATCTTGGTGCAATGATTGATCTGGGTGTCGACAAATCATATCTTGTTAATGAACTTGGCAAATTAAACCTACCGGGATGGGAACTTGATGTACAGAAAGAACAGCGTCATGGCATCACCGGCACAAAAGTCACGGTAAAACAGACCAGGCACGAACATGCACACAGACATCTCTCTGATATTGAAAAAATAATTGACAGTTCAGAACTTGATACTAAAACCAAAGACTTAAGTAAGAAAATCTTTCTGAAAATTGCCAGCGCTGAAGCATCAGTGCATGGGGTCCCTGTCGATCACGTCCATTTTCACGAAGTCGGGGCAGTCGATTCAATTATTGATGTTGTGGGAGCTGCTATTTGCTATAATGCCCTGAATGTGGAAGGGGTACATGTATCAACTGTAGAACTCGGAAGTGGGTTTGTCATGTGCGATCATGGTAAACTACCGGTACCTGCACCGGCAACTGCTGAGATCATAAAAGGTATTCCTGTAAAAAAGGGAGGCGTCGACTTTGAAGCTACCACCCCCACCGGGGCAGCAATTTTATCAGTACTTGGAACAGATTTCAGCACAGGATCACTTCTTAAAATTGAAAAAACAGCCTATGGCGTAGGACAAAAGGATCATCCTGATGTTCCTAACCTGTTGAGAGTGTTTCTGGGAGAAGCGACTGCAAAAACTGAACCCGGTCATGAAGCCCTTCTGCTTGAATGTAATATTGATGATATGAATCCTGAGTTTTTTGAATATATCTCCGAAAAGCTATTCAGGGCAGGAGTGTCTGATGTCTATTTCTCAAATATTATAATGAAGAAAAGCAGACCGGGTATCGTACTTAGTGTTATATGCGAAACTGAAATGGCCGGGGTTGTAAAAGATATCATTTTTTCTGAGTCAACGTCTCTGGGTATCAGAACATTCCCTTTTAAAAAAGACACTCTTATAAGGAAATTTGAAACTCTAAGCACTGTATATGGTGATATCACAGTGAAGCATTCGTTCTATAAAGACAAGGAGGTCTCATGCAAACCGGAATATGACCAGTGTAAACAAATTGCCCTGGAAAAAGGAATTCCGGTAAAAGAAGTGTACAATAATATTATAGCCTTGCTGGTCAGGCGGAAGGCGGAAGGCGAAAGGCAATAGGCTGTAGGCGGAAGGCTGTAGGCAGAAGGTGATAGGCAGAAGGTGGGAGGCCACTCAGACCTGAAGCTTCATACCAATTAATAAGAACAGAAATGACAGACAATAAATTAATAAAGCTGGATTTGATTCTGAAAGAACTTGGATCGTTTGTCGTTGCTTTTTCCGGCGGAGTGGACAGTTCTTTTCTTCTCCACAGGGCAAATATGGTTCTTAAAAGAGGGGTTATTGCAGTTACCATAAGAACACCATATATACCGGCACGTGAGATAAACGAGTCTGTTGAGTTTGCAAAAGAATTTGGAATCAAACATAAAATTCTTGATATCCCTTTCCCGGAATTGATCAGAATCAATCCCACCGAAAGATGTTACCAGTGTAAAAAAATACTTTTTACCAGGGTAATGGCATTTGCAAAAGAGAATGGATACAACCATATTGTTGACGGGACCAATGCTGATGATACCGGTGAAATCAGACCAGGAATTAAAGCCCTGAGAGAAATGGGTATAAGAAGTCCGCTTCTTGAATCGGGCATCACAAAAGATGAAATCAGAAGGTTTTCAAGGGAAGAAGCTCTAAACATCTGGGATAAACCGGCAATGGCCTGCCTTCTTACAAGGATTCCCTATAACACCGAAGTCACCGAAGGGGCTCTGAGAATGATTGAGAAGGCTGAAGATATTTTATTCGATGCAGGTTTTCCCGGAACAAGAGTCAGGGTACATGGAGATGTTGCTAGAATTGAATGTATCCCCGGTTATTTTGAAAAGCTTATTCATGATCCTGACAGAGAACATATTATATCCTGTTTAAAAGAAATAGGATTCAGATATGTATCTTTGGACCTCGAAGGTTACCGTACCGGAAGCTTAAATCATGAAGAAAAAGAAATATGAAACTCACATGATTGATACCAATCACAAAAACGAATGAATATAAAAGAAGTAGAAAGGTTGCTTGAAAATGTCAAAGATGGACAAACAAGCATAGATGAGGCTCTTGAAGTTCTAAAAAACTTTCCATATACAGATCTTGGTTTTGCAAGGATTGACAATCATCGCGAAATGCGGACAGGCTATCCTGAAATTATCTATTGCGCAGGAAAAACAGTTGACCACGTAAAAGAGATTTTCAGGGTCATGTCGGAAAGGGAAAATAGTGTTTTCGGAACTCGTGCAAATCAGGAGATGTATGAAGCGGTGAAGA
>Ga0209099_1004887_pt1 | contig 9948 bp, 8 predicted proteins | sample AD_JPNHW2_MetaG_FD_184430 | JGI IMG/M metagenome (GOLD analysis project Ga0209099, IMG submission 184430) | Active sludge microbial communities of municipal wastewater-treating anaerobic digesters from Japan - AD_JPNHW2_MetaG (SPAdes) (version 2) | ecosystem: Engineered > Bioreactor > Anaerobic >...
TTTATTTTCTCTCATTTGGGGCAAAAATGCCACTTTTGTTGTGTTTTCAGTGCTTATCATCGTCGGCAACTGAAGTATGGCTTCTATCGTGGCATCTCTCGTTGCTTCTCTCGGTGCTCTCTCGGTGCTCTCACACTTTGCCTGTGTCTCTACCTTCTCTCTCGACACTTCTGTGATGGTTTGGCTCTCAAATGGCTCCATCCGGGCTCAAACAACAACAATTAAAAACGCAAAAAACACTCAAACTTCATCGGTGGAAAACACTCATGAAAACAAGTTCCTGTTTTGATGAAAAAAAAAAAAGGAATTAAGACAATGAAAAATTTAGATGCTTTTTTATACCCAATCATTTGCTGCTTGATATGTTATTGAGAACGTTGGAATTGTAACATTAACTGTTCCAGTCCATGGCACCTCACTACAAAGAAATTGTACGTTGTTTTGATTGATATCAATTACAACGAAGCATCTCACAATTGCACCTGCATAATCAACAATTGCGGGAATTTCTACTTTTCCATTTGGCCGATAATTTACTGTTACTGAGTTCATATCTGATGCAAAAAAATTGCCACTTTCAGTTGATGTTCTTGTGTATGAGTGAAACATCATTGTGACCATATCCAAAACCCTAACACACTTAACAGTGTAATCCGGAAATGATATTCCTGTGCCTGACATTGCCATAGGTAAAGTGTCTGTATGATAAACAGAAATGCCTGAAATATCTCCAAGACGAACTACATCAGTATCTGAAGATGGTGCTGTTAAACACGTCATATTTGTTGCATTTATTCTTCCTCCAACACCAATGCCTCCAGAAACAACTAACGCTCCTACATTTGTGGTCGTTGTAGGTGTTGCTGATTGTATATGTATTTCTCCACCTGTATAAACATTACCACCAATTCCGACACCACCATTTACAATAAGAGAACCTGTTGAGGTGGCCCCTGATGGTGTCGTAGCACATACATTTACTTGTCCGTTTTTACACACAGAGAATAGCCCCTTACCTCCAACGATTTCAGATATTCCCCAAACGCTGGTATTAGGTGCTGTCGTTTTAAATCCCATGTTTCCATACACACCTTCTATCGCAACAGCACTAGAATGTGTTCCACTGATTGTATTATATGACAAATTTCCACCAATTCCAACACCTCCAGAAACTAATAACGCACCTGTTGATGTGTCTGTTGATGCTGTTGTGTTTGTACAACTCAAATCGCCATCAATTAGTAACTGATGCATATATGATTTCCCATATGATGTATTCCCATAAGCATTTGTGAAATAGCCATTTGTGCATAAATCGGGTGATTTTACAGCCTCCGGTTTTACTGATGCATAGAATGCATAAGCACCAAGTCGTACATTTGAACGAGAATTTGTGGCATTTCTCGCTGTTGCACCAATGTATGCTGTTCCTAAGTCGCCTGTTCTTGTGTATCCTCCTGATGCGACGCTACTACCCATTTGATTACCATTTACATATAATTTCGTCACCCCACCTGTATTGCAATCATATGTCATTACAAAAGAATAAATTCCTGTTCCTGTAGGCATTATCCCAAAAGAGGTATTTAAAATTGTATTTCCAGCGCTGTCATTCATGCTGACAACAATGATTCCAGACGATGCTTCTTGGTAAATTTCTAATAAGTTGTTTACTGCTCCAGTTCCACTTCCCATCGAAATGAAAAACTGACTGGTAGTTGGCGCACCTGTATATCCCTTTTGGAAATAAAAAATAATTGTTCCTGTTTGTGTCATGCTTGATAAGTTAGTTGATGCGTTGAAAGTAACATATTTGTTTGCATATGATAACAGTTGAAGTTGCCCATATTCGATATACACACCTCCATTTTGTGATACACACAAATCAGCACCATAATCTGCTCGAATACTTCGTTGGAATGATGCTAAATAGATGATGCCACTCATGTTATAACTCGATGTTGCGGTTGTCGATGAAATATTGGTCGATACATACAAATTTTTCGCGATACTTGCCCCACCTGAAACTATTAATGAACCTGATAGAGTGTCGGATGATTGTGTTGTTGAACAAACTCGGAATTGGCCCTTATTTAGGACCTGTATTATATCGGCACCTGTAGAGTTGACCATTGACCAGAAATTCGAATTAGTTGCGCCAGTTTTAAATGCAAAATTTCCATATCGTCCCTCTTGAGTAATCCCACCAACATCTGATGATGTAATCGAGCCGTAGTTGATTGAACCTCCAACATATATACTTTTAGCGATACCAGCACCCCCGCCAACAATTAAACCACCAGTATTCGTTGATGTGCTTTCATTTTGTACAAACCCTTGAATTGTTTGACCAACAATCATATTCCCTCCCACACCCATTCCACCTGTGACTTGTAAAATTCCTGAATTTGTCGTGACTGCTTGTGTGCCTCCTGTTAATATAACTGTCCTTGAAAAATATGAGTTTCCATAAACACCAATACCTCCACTGACACTTAATGCTCCTGTGCTTGTAGATGAACCTTCAGTGTTATCAGTTATTGTTAATTTTGCAAATTGTGGAGATGATGACGTTTTCACGCCCTGATTTAGATAACTGTCGATAGTTGCATGCGTTAATATGCCACTTCCTGCGAGTGATTGATGTGTCATCGTTGCACTGAAATTGACCCACGCGGTTTCATTGTAATAGATGCATTGATTTGCGAAACATGGACTTTCGTTTCCTGAGACATATGTCGCAACTCCCTCACTAACTGCTGTTTCTACCCATACTGAACCACCAGACCATTCATAAATGTAGTCTTTCACAAACGACCCTGTTGTAGAAATCGCGATATATCTGTCTCCAACTACAGCAGCAGGTGGTGTGCTCATTTGATAAAAAGATATAACGCTGTCCTTCCAACTCAAATTCGTTGAAGCAAGATTATCAACATACCCCTTTGTGGTTAAATCTGAACTTGCTGATGGTAGCACATTGCTTTTTGCCCCATTTATGAAGGTCTTCGTGCCTGATATTGACTGAGTGCCCGTTGTTAAAACTCCATCACTTGTTGTCGATACATCGTTTACTGATAGTGTTTTTGTGTAACTATCATATGTTAATGGTGATTGATAAATATAAGGTGTTTCGAGATTTTCCAAATATTGTTCTTGATTAAAATCGATTGATGGCGATACAGTGCTCATTATAATATATGCTAACAATTTAATTTTTTTTCTGAGTAAATATTATATGAGTAAATTTGAACTAAAACTAATTCCGAGTGATGATACAGTTGCAATTGAAAAAGGAAAGACGTTTCAATCTCAATCTCAGGCTCTTGCCTCAATCGTTGAAACTCTCGAATTCAAGGGTAACTTTACTTTTCAAAATAAAAAATATACCTGTTTGATGACTGACCCAAAAAAATTTGTTAAAACAGAATTAGGACGAACGAAAATTTCATTTTCATACAAAATATCTCTCACAGATGTTGAAACCGGTAAAGAAATCGAAGATACACTTGATGAAGATGAACGGATTTCACTGAATGCTTCTAAATTTGATACCAGGAATTTGGGAACAAATATATGGGGAAAAAATAAGGAAAAAGAATATGAACTGCTCCAAGGTAAATCATCTCATATCATATTGGTGTATACAGAAATCGTTGAAATAGGTATAAAACGAAAAATTGTCGAGTTAATTAAAAGATTAGAAGAAAAAAACAAGGAAATTGAAGTTGAAACCATAGGTGTTCAAAAAGGAAAGGAAAAAGAAAAAGAGAAAGAAAAGAAAAAAGAAGAAAAAATGGAAGAAGAAGAAGAACCTGCCACTGCTGCTGCTGATGGATTTGATGGATTGGCTGACAGAATGATAGTCTTCCAACGTGATATTACTGATTTGGTGCACAGAACTGATATCACGATGGATGAAATTCGTCAACAATTACAACAGAATAACTCAGCAATCGTTCTCAAAAGACTTAAAGATACCGCAAACATGCCTATCAGATACAAAGGTGAAATTCTTGGATTAGATGGTAATGAAATAGTCATCGAGGATACTGTTGAATTAGTAAAAAAGAAAAAAGAAATTGAGGATGATATTCACGACCTTGAACAAGCATATCAGGGTATGGACGATAGTGATGTAAATAAAAGATATATGGCTCAAGTAATCGATGCAATGAAACGTCAATGTAAAGATATTATGAAATCATTTGAAAGCAAACCTGAAAAACATCACGATAAAAGCATATCATCAAAACAAAAATTAGATTTTCTCAAAAGTGTAACTATTGGGAAAAAGAAAAAACGAACAAAGAAACATTAAATTACCCTGATTAATCCACGTTTATCATTGAAATCTAACCATACCTTATTATTTGCTATGACCATAAATGAATATTTTTTTTCAATCAACATTTTATAATATTTGTAAAATTCATCTTTTGTGTGATTTGACACAAGAAACTCAAAATCTATAGCAGCATTATCTACGGCTATCTTCCTCGCCATTGGATAGATAATTCGTAGATTGGTGTTCGTTTTTACAAGTGGTATGACATTAGTATTATCTTGAGTTATCATTATAGCATGGAAACCTGAACCGCGTGCTATACAGAAGAATGTTGAGATTATTTTGTTGTATTGATTACTTGAAGAATATCTGTCTCCGTTTGTAAAATCATCAAATATAAGAATTCCATATGTATGTGGGTCTTTTGTGTTCACCATATCTTCGATTTTATCCATAGCATCATCAACATCGTTAGAAAATTCATATCTTATTCCTGTGTTTTCACAATATTTTTGAACTGCATCGTGTGCTGGGTCACCTACTTTTAATGAGCATATCATAATTTGAGAGATGCTGCTATCATAATTCAACTGTGGTATCAAAGAAAGAAGTTGAACAGTTTTTCCACTACCTTGGCGACCAACGATACTCGCAAAAACGGAACCATCTGGGAAAATCTCGAGTTTATGATGGTGTAGTTTATACATCGGTAAAGGAATTCTTTCTCCATATATGCCATCCGATGATAATTTGTAGTCTTTATTTATTGTCGCTTTTTGTTGCTTTTTTTTATCTTCAGTTTTTCCAATTGTAAAATTCTGTTTTACTAATTTCTTGTATTGTGCTTTTGTTAGTTTCTCCATTATAATATTATTAGATAAAAAATAATATTAACTTTAAAAAATGTGTTTCTTTTAACGCTTCAGAACTGAACCGTTTGCAAGGATGCGATATGACATCACTTTCCAAACAACAACTTGAACATCATTACATGCATTTCCACCTGTCAGTGTAATCCTCAAATCACGGTTTTCTGGTGTAAGCCTTGGAATATCGTTGTGTGGTCTAAGACAGATTATAGGAAGAGTTTCATAGAAATTAGTAAAACTAAGGAACGTTTTCTCATCGTGACCAAATGCCTGCATGGCCTTCTTGTACTCATATGCCAATTCGCCAATGTTCTGGGTGTTGGTGCTTGGCATGAGTTTTATTGGCTGGTTAGGATAAGTATCACCATAAGTCACCTGAACAGTGCTCAGTGGCACTGTGTTATAACGGAATTGTGTAAGTGCTTTTGATGCTTCACCTGATGTCGAATTATTCAGAAGGAATGTCTGACCTGTGCTGTCATATGTGAGTAAGTTCGCGGCAATTGCTTCTTTATTAGTTAATCCTTTTGCAAATTCGAAAACCATTACAGTATCGAGATTTGTCACGTTGTTACAAATGATATCATTACCTGATGTGTATGTTTTCAGAAAACTTTCACAACCAATAAAACAGATATTTTCTGCAACACCATCTGTTTTCTCTTTCAGGGCAATGTCTTTCTCAGCACCACTGAGACGAAGGCATTCAACAACCATCTCACAACTACGTATGTACACCCTCCCATCATTTGCGATATCCATCTTTTCTAAAAGGTCTTGGTTTGAATTCCAATCAATGCGCGTTTGAATACTCTCAATATTTTTATAAATTACATCTGCTTTTCCGACATCTGCAAGCATCCAAACTGGAACAAGCATAGTGATAATCTGATTTTGAGAGTCAATTCCTATATACTTCTCGCACCGCTTTTGTCTTGCTGATTTTTCACCAACAGAAAAGACAACAGGATGAATATGTGCCTCAAATTCTGCTTTTGTCGGTGATTGACCTGCTGATGGAGTACTAGAAACACCTGTATTTCCTGTTACGGGCGATGCTTGAACTGTCTGTGGAAATGCCATACCTACATTGACATTCGTGTTTATATTTCTACCGGCCAGCTGCCCTGATGGTACCGAACCTGTATAATTGGCATCAAAACATGGCGGGAATAAGAAATTCTCACCCTCATTCTGATCTGAGAGATAAGCCAATGCACGAGCCGTGAAATTCGCAAGCATGCTATTGTTTCCATTTTGGCACATCGAAATTCCACTTCCATTGAATGAAATATCAAACGTTTTTATCAGGTTACCGATGAGGTTCCACGAGGGTGCACAATCTCCCGCAGTTGCCCCAGCGGCTGTCTTGAATTGAAGTTGAATTTTATAAGCAAGATTGTGAAGTCTTATAACACTTCCTGATGTTTTCGTAAAATTAAATTGAGTGGTTTTTCCTCCAAGAGTATCATCATCACTACCTCCCTCACTTGCTGGATGACATACAGTATACTTGTTCAATGTAGACCTATCAACGATAATTGGTTTAGATGCAAGGCTATATCTGATATCATCAGTTTCATTGTAGTATTCTTGCTCAGATTTCGACATTATATAATATCAAGATAGAAAAAAAATTTCTTCTACTAATTTATATTAAAAATGGCTTATAACTATCTGTATGGTTTTCAGAAGAATTCGAAAAAACTTTCACCATATCAAGCAATCAGTATATACCAGCAACAACAATCGAATTCAACGGACCTATATACAAAAATTAACTCTGCACTGTCAACTGAAAAGGAACTCAAGGTTGGACTCCGAGATAAATACAAACAATTACAAGAAACACTTCCTCAACAGGTGCAAATGGACACTTCTATAGATAAACAAGGCTCAGGTTATCAAACATTCAACACTAAGTTCTCATTTGGTAGAAAAAAGAAACTGTAAATGTGCACATAACTATTGATTATTATTATATAATAATTAATGAAAAGATATGTGCACAATTTAAAAATCTATGAATTCAATTGATACAAACGCTTCCCCCTCTAGAAGGTATATTGGTTTACCTGTTGAACCTACAAATTCGACATCGAACCCATAAAATCGCTCCGGTAATTTACCATATATCATTGGATAACTTATTCCATCTGTGCCTGGTGAAACTAATTCCTGAGATGTGCTATTTTTTGGGATACTACATATTTGTTCGTTTTGAACACCATTCAGATATGATAGGGGAAAACCAATACCTGTCAGTTTGACGTTAATTCTTGCTCCTGTCCACTCAATCAGTGGATAATCATCAAACTCAAATGTTCCATCTTTGTTGAAAAGTGATGTAGTCGTGCATCCTAACAATGTTTTTATCTCTGAAACACCAAAATCTATACAGAATTGATTTATATTTGATAACTTCGTGCTATCAATAATACAGTAGACTTTCTGAACAACGTCATTCTGCATTAATTTAAAGGCTGGTGCTGATGTTTTCGCATACCATGATGAAATTATATCTTGAATTGCTAAATTGATATCAGAAGCGTTGTAAATTCCATTATTAAGTTGGATATTTGTCCATGTAACACCGTTATCATTCGATACTCGTAGAAGTCCATTGTTGAATGATGTCGTTTTATAAATGTTACATATCGTATTTGTGATAGATGCATAATTTAATCTTATTGCTTGTTTTTTGTTTCCACTAAAACATAATGGTTGGCTGAATGTGTATCTCCCGTTTGGACTGCCAAACCCTTTAACGTGAGTGTGATAGACAGATGGATAAATTGCTGACATTTTAATATAATATTAAGTGATATTTTTTTCTATCTGAATATTATATATGACTGAACAAATCTACAACGGTAATCTCACTGGTGAAGAACAAATGATGCTGTCATTGACAGACCCGAATGTCGCTACTTTCGAAGATACTCGAAAAAATCTCGAAGAACAACAAATTATGGAGATGAATAAAAAAGACCAAGAGTTAAAGGATATTAATACGGTTGGTGACCCTAATGGCGGTTCTATCATCGCTGGAATTGCACCTATTGTGTTACCAATGATTACTAAGGGTGTATCATGGATTATCAATAAAATAAAAGAACGTAGAGAAAAACGTCAACAACAACAACAACAGGGTTCTGGAAGATTATATGCATCATCTTATGATGGTTCTGGTGACCTTTATGCTGGTTATGGTGATGTTCATAATCTCGTCAATTCGTGGGCTCAAGAAAATGCTGATGAACTTCGAAACTATGAAAGTAACATAACTTCTCAACGTGGGAGTGCATTTTACAGAGATTTGAAAAATGTTGCATATAATGGCATTAAGGATATCATGGAGAATAAATTACATATTCCAAGTTATGAAGCCGATGAACTTGCAAGACAGGCAAGTGCCAAGGTCATACCATCTCGTGAAAAAGAAATATCATCACACACAAATGGTTCTGGTAAAAAGAAGACTGATTTGGTGAAATCAGCAATCAAAAACACTTCAAAATATGCATTAGGAAAAATACTCAAAGACACTAAAATAGGCGGGGCTATGAGTGATAAAAACAGTGCTGTGAGAAAGGCATTGAATGAAGAACTTTCAAAACTCGATGAGAGCGACTATGAAGGTGAAGGTGAATTCTGGAACAAAGTGAAACAGGGGGCTAAAAAGATACTGCTCAAAGTTGTTCCTAAATTCGTTGATGCTGCTCCTTCGATGATAGAGAAAACTATAAATTTCATTCTGGGAAAAATTGGTGTTGAAAACCCTGTATATAAGGAAAGCATCGGAAAAATGGCTGCTGAGAGCACAAAACCAATACTGAGCAAATTCAATGATTATGTTAAACTAAAATTAGGGGATGATGTTCCACCTTCTCAGGCACCTCCAAAGGCTGGAAGGCTGTATGCTGCTGGAAAGAGTAAAAAAAAAGTGTATCACATAAAAGTTCTTTAGACAATACAATTATGATGAGCAATAATGATATTCAAAAAAATGGTTATGATGTAGAGATGGTCGATACTTTTGAGAAGTTACTCCAATATGACAAACCATTTGTTGTTAATACTGATGTGAGCACAGGCCAAGGTATCCATTATATCTGTCTTTACAAATATGATGAGAACAACGTGTTTATTATTGACAGTTTGGGACCACATAATTTTAGGCCATATGACAAAATTATGTTTGACATACTGAGAAAAAATCATCTAAATTTCTCATTTTATCCATATAAATTTCAAACAAATAAATCGATAAAATGTGGCTGGTGGGCAATTTGGTGCTGTCATCTAATTGACATATTATTGAAACATTATGATAATATTAATCCTCAAATTATTACTGAAAATGTCGTAAAATTTGTTGGAAAAACTGCTGAAAATTATGACGAATTTGTGTTGGCCAAGAGTTTCGGAACTAAAAAAATGTGAAAGCAATGTCAATTTACTTTTTCTCTTATTGTGGTTTACTAAATATCACAATAATTATTTAATTTCTTGGTAAATTATACTCACCTTTTGGTAACATATATGGAATTTCGCCTTTACCATCCACGGCCTGATTTGCTCTGTTTTTGAAACTTGTAATAATATATGCAATTTTCTTTGCCCAAGTAGGCATCAACTGAGAAACATCTTGTAATATGAAATTTTTTAATGTATCTGTCATAAGGCTCGATGCTTCCAATACATCATAACAAAAACGTTGACAGTTCCGAGAAGTGGCTTCATAATCGAAAATCTCAGTGTTGCCGTATTTTGTCACTGCATTTTTCA
>Ga0209099_1004894_pt1 | contig 9938 bp, 6 predicted proteins | sample AD_JPNHW2_MetaG_FD_184430 | JGI IMG/M metagenome (GOLD analysis project Ga0209099, IMG submission 184430) | Active sludge microbial communities of municipal wastewater-treating anaerobic digesters from Japan - AD_JPNHW2_MetaG (SPAdes) (version 2) | ecosystem: Engineered > Bioreactor > Anaerobic >...
TAATGGTAAATCGTTTCATTCAATTCTTATTGTTCACTCAATAAACAAATGCATAGTAAAAAAAGTTTCGCAATGTAGTAATTTCATATATAAGTAGTAAATCATAAAATATTAAATATTTCATAATTAACGAATAAGCCTTAATACATTATAAAAAAAGAGAGTCGCAAAAATGCGACTCTCTAAAATATTGTTCAACCAATCTCTATAATGGTACAAATTTTTGCCAGAATATTCTACCAGTTGGGTTATTTGGGTCAGCTCCTGCTCCACCTTGGTAATAGTAGTATATCTGAATTACACCTGTTGTTGGATTATATCCACATTTCTTTGCTGGATTCCATGGATCACCTTCCATTGCATCTGGTCTGTCAAATGTTAAAGTTACATGGTTTGTTGCATCAATGTGAATGAATACATAGTTTGCAGTCCAAGCACCAAAGTATACTTTACAAGTGTTAGGATCAACGGCAACCAAATCCATCTTAGCAGCTACGTTTGAATAAGCTGCTGTAGAATCAGGATAAGCAGGTACTGAAGGATGGAAATAGGTACGGTATGACATGTATGTACCTGCAAAAAGGTTAGCTATTGATACAGTAGTTGTAGACATATTTATTATTTCCTTGTTATCTGATTTCATAACAGATACATAAGAAAATTCAAAATAATCACCAATAACTGCAGTAGCTTCATCAACTGGAAGTGTGTAATCAGGTAAAGTCAAATCTGCAATAAGGTCAGCCCAAGTTAATGTTAAGGTTTCATTAAATGCTGCAGAAGCATTTGCACCATTAACATCTATTGTAGCAAACAGAACTTTGTTTGATACAGTTGTATCTTCATTATGAAAATACTGTTTGTAAACCAAAATCTGCTTAATAGCTGCACCTCGACCAGCGTTAATGTCAATGTCAAATGTAGGTGTGAAACCTAATTTGTAAGCAACAGTTGGTGTAACATTTACAAGCCCTCCAGTTCTAACGCCATCGGTCAATAAATCTTCATCTTTAAGACACCCTGTAAATGCCATAACTACAAGGGAAAGAAAGATGAATTGAATTGATTTATTTATTATCTGTTTCATAATTTATCTAGTTTATGAGTAAAAGTTATTAATGATTATCAGCAATATCCCACCATACTTTCGTATTAAGATCGCTTGTACCAACGAGACTTTGGCTAGCAGCAGCAGCTTCTACTTCAGCTTTATTCCTTGAGTACTCATCTGAAGGATAGTAAACTCTTTGAGGAATGTATGGGTTATAAGCACCTGCAGCAGGTGTCAACACTGGATAGCCTGTTCTTCTCCAATCAAACCAGCTTTGTAAGCCTTGGTCAAAAGTAGCAAGCCATCTTTCTGTACCAATTTGCTCTAATGTTCCAGCCCAAGCACCTTGCTCATTAGTTAAATAATCAATAGCTATATCATCAATAGTTGGAGAATCTGTGCCATAAATAGAAGTTAAAGTTGCAGCATTCCATCTATTATAAACTTTATCAGCTACTAAATATTCTGAATAAGTACCAGCAGCATCTTTAAACTGAGTAAATGAAGCGTAAACACCTTCTTCATAGTATTCTTGTGCTGTATGAGGAGGAGTAGTAATAAAGTTTCTAAATGTAGCTTCAGATAAAAGTAGTTGTAATTCAGCATAGCTCATTAACATACCAGGAGCAGTTGCAGCTGTAAAATAGCTACCTAGTTTACTTGTTTCAGCAATACCATTGCCATTAAATGCAGCAGCTTCAGCTGATGGAAGTCCATTAGGAAGACCAACATAATCATTTGGATTTGCAGCAGGGTTTGCATAAACAGTTACCCTCATATCCAAACCGTATGTCCACATATAATCAATAATAGTTTGGCTCACCCTATGGTCATCACGGGTTTTACGGTTCTCGTTAACTGGGTTGTTGTTTGGAGAAGATCCTAGATAAGCTAAAGCAGCGTTATCGTCGTTTGATTCGAAAATTGGATAAGTAGCTGCATTGGTAACAAGCATATCGTCTAATTCTGCGATAGGACTAACTACATCTGATTGACGCATAATTAAGCGGATTCTCAAAGAGTTAGCAAACTTCTTCCATTTTGTAACGTCATTTCCGTAAAGAATATCCCCTTCTAAAGGTTTATTTTTATCAAATAAACTATTAGCATTTTTCAGTTGAAGAATAAGGTCAGCATAAATACTCGCTTGAGTATCATAAACTGGAGTTAGAATACCACCATCAGTAGCTCTAGCTTTAAAAGCTTCATTATATGGTACATCACCGAATAAATCGGTAAGAACTGACATAATGTAGCATTTTAAAACAAGGGCAGCAGCCTGATAGTTGTCATATTGAGCACCACGAGCTTTTGCAATACCTATAATAGCTTGAGCGTCCATGCCACTAACTGCATAGAAACTAGCCCAAGTATTGTTAATAACAGAAACACGTGGACGGTAACGATCCTCATCGGTGTACTGAACTTTTGCTTGATGTTGAACCCAGCAAGAACCCATTTCTTCACCTAAGAAAATCTCGTGTACGCGGTCAGTCATACTCTCAATGCACTGAGTTAGTAACATCTCAGGAGCAGCTTGACTTGAAGTAGGTCTATTGTTGTTGGTGTTAATTTCATCGAAATCTTTTGTACAAGAAATAGATGAAAACAACAGGACAGTAAAAACTGTTAACAGTTTATAATTAAATATCTTTTTCATGGTTTAGCTTTTTGTTTGATTTAAAAATTAAAGTTTTACACTTACGCTAAATCCGAGACTCCTAGCTGAAGGAAGCTGACCAAATTCAAGACCTTGAGCATTGTTATTACTAAATGCAGATTCTGGGTCAACATGAGGTATTTTAGCATATAAAATTGCTAGGTTACGACCAATCAGGTTAATTGATAGGTCACGGATAGGCAGTTTACCAATTTTATCGAATGTATATCCTATTTTAACCTCTCTTAGTTTTACAAAACTACCATCGAATACACTGGTGTAAGCAATACCATCAGTATAAGCAGCATGGTTGTATGCTTCAGCTGTAACAACTATATCGTTTGGTACATAGGTAACTCCATCATCAGCAAGTTTTGTACCCTTACCAACGATACCATCTTCACGACCATACAAGGTTTCTTGTAGAACCCCTGCATAACGACCCCAACTATTAGTCATTGAGTATACATCACCACCCTTGCGAATATCGATTAGGAATGAAAAGTTTAAGTTCTTATAGCTAAACTCATTGGTAATACCACCAATCCAATCTGGAGAGTAGTTACCTAAGATCTTAAGATCACCTTGCTGTGGAAGACCATTAGCGTTTAATACATTTCCATTAGGATCTCTCTTTAGGTCATATCCGTAAAGTGAACCATAAGGTTGTCCAGGAATAGCCATTACTTTCAAACTCCAATATGTACCAAGTTCAAATTGGTCAACACCAGGAGCAAGTTTTACAACCTCGTTTTTATTCTTTGCAAAGTTGAAGTTTACATTCCATTCAAAACCAGATTTGGTTTTAATTGGAGTTACGCCAAGGGCTAACTCAATACCTTTATTAGTAATTTCACCGGCATTGATAACTTTAGCTAAGTAACCACTTGCTGGAGAAACAGGAGCAGTAATAATTTGATCTGTAGATTTTGCATTATAGTAAGTAGCATCAAAGCTAACTCTACTTTGGAAAAGTTTTAATTCAAGACCTGCCTCTGTAGAAGTTGTTTGCTCTGGTTTTAGTTTATCATTAGGAAGGGTGTTAGGGGTAGTCATATTTAAAAGCTTTGTACTAGCATTCCAACCTTCACCAAATGACATAGTTTCAGCTAATTGATAAGGATTGGTATCAGCACCTACCTGTGCCCAACTTACTCTAACTTTTGCATAGTTTAGGACATTCGATTTGATATTGAAAATATCGGAAACTATACCTGACAAACTGAATGATGGGTAGAAATATGAATTTTTACCATCGGGGAGAGTACTTGACCAGTCGTTACGACCTGTGAAGTCGAAGAAAATTTGGTTTTTCCATGCAAATTGACCACTATAAAGTAAGCTGTTAACTCTCTTCTTTTCTAACCAGTTTTGTGCAACTGGAGTAACTTTTGAGTTCAATACATTGTAAACACCTTCAACAGCAAGTTCATTAGCAGCAACATAGTCCCACTCATATACTTGATCCATTCTATTTCCACCTAAGTTAAGGTTGAAAGAAATATCTTCAGTAATATTCTTATTGAACATCAATAAGAAGTCGCTGTTTATTTCACGGTTGGTGATAGTTTGCTCATTATAGTAACCAAAAGCATTGTCATTATCACCCCAAGCGCATCTGTTGGTATTTAAGTTAGTGTAGAAGTCAACACCAGAACCAATTTTTGCAGTTAACCAATCTGTAATTTTATAAGTAACGTGAGCATTACCATAGAAACGGTCACGAGCTAAACCATTAAGGTTTTCGTGTAACGTAAAATATGGGTTATTGTGGAAGTTGTAGTTCCAGTTTCTCTTAGTTCCATCAGCATATTTATATTGCTTTAGGTCAGGAATGTTATTCTGACGACCGCTCCATAGGAACTGTTGCATAACGTTTTGTGCATCATAACCATAACCAGGCATGTTGTCGCTAGATGTTTTAACATAGTTAGCAGCAACGTTAACTGTAACATCCTTGTGAGGGTTAGCACTTGCATTAATAGATATGGTATGTCTCTTTTGATCGGTATTTGGAACCATACCTTTTTGATCAAAATTGGTATAAGAGAACCTGAATGTAGAACTTTCAGAACTACCTTCAACAGCTACGTTATGAGTAATTGAATGACCAACTTCAAAGAAATTCTTAATGTTGTCTGGATGAGATACCCATGGTGAAGCTTCACGAACTCCTGTAACAGGATCAACTGGTGAAAACCATTGTGGAATCATCAAACCAATATCAAGTCTTGGACCCCAGCTTTCGTCAACACCGTCATTTACACCACCACCTTTACCATCAACAAATTCAAACTCACCACCAGAACCTTGACCATACTGGTTTTGATAGTTAGGAAGTCTTAAAGGAGTTTCCCATGAAGAGGTATTATTATAGGTAACACCAAAACCTTTTCCTTTTTTACCTGATTTAGTAGTAATAATAATAACACCGAAAGCAGCTCTTGAACCGTATAGCGCAGCAGCGTTAGGGCCTTTTAGAACTGATACACTTTCAATATCGTTAGGGTTGATATCAGATACCCCACTACCACGGTTAACACCATCAGTACCTGTACTACCGAAGTTACCGTTAGAAATTGGAATACCGTCAACAACGAATAAAGGTTGGTTGCTACCACTAAGTGATGAAGCACCACGAAGAACGATACGTGATGAAGCACCAACAGCACCAGATGTGTTTGTAATTACGGCACCAGCAATTTTACCTTGTAATGAGTTAACCATGTTAGCTTCACGAGCTTTCATAATTTCGTCACCCTTTACACCTTGAATTGCATAACCAGTTGCTTTTTCTGCTCTCTTAATACCAAGAGCGGTAACAACTAACTCTTCAACCTGTAATGATTCAGATTGAAGAACAACATCTATAATAGCGCGTCCACCAATAGCTACTTCTTGGGTTTTCATACCCACAAAAGTAAATACTAGTGTTTCTGCGTTTGAAGGAACATTGATGTCATATTTACCATCAACGTTTGTTGATCCTCCTGCAGTAGTACCTTTAGCAATTACCGATACACCTGGAATTGGCATTCCATCCTCGGAACTTGTAACGGTTCCGGTAATCCGCACGGTTTGTGCTTGCACTAAATTAATGCCAACAAGCACAAGACATGCAAGAAAAACACATAGTTTTTTCATAGAACAAGTTTTAGGTTTACAAATAGAGGTTAATAATTAATTTTCTACCTCGCTAATGTATATAATAATTTTTCGAATTGCAAGCATTTTAACATTCATAATATTCGAGAATAAAGGGAAACACTATTTTTTTAGAACTTTTTTTGTCATTATTTCCTCATTTTGAATATTTTTCTTTGTTAAAAAATAATAAAGTTAGCTAAATGGATTTAGCTAACTTTAGAATGATAAATCGTGATATTTTAGTCTGAACCTATTTCTTTGTTACAATCTTTTTTTCTACAATAGCTAAGACTTCTTTTTCCAATTCAATCGTTTTCTTTAGAAGTGTGTCACCTTCGTTAAGAAATTTTTCAACAATTGCTTTATCCTCAAGACCTGACGCATTGATTTTAACATTTAAAAATGCACCGAACACTCCTGAGCGTGCTGCCAATGCGCCCACTCCTGCATCGGTAACTGAATTTGGGTTACCAAACTCTGCCATCGCTTTCATTACCTGCATTGATTCATAGCAAAGATTCATTACCTTAAATGGAACCTCTGTTGCATAAAGTGTTGCATCCTGAATTGCTTTTTTTCTAGCGGCTTTCTCGTCATCGTTACCCTTGGGTAGACCAAAAGCTTCCATTATTTTATTGAATGCATTTGTATCCTCATCCACAAGGCTAATGAGTTGATCCATATAGGCTTTACCTTTATCCGCCCAATCAGAAAATTCTTTCCAACGATCATCCCATCCAGGTTTATGAGCAGATAAATTGGCAACCATTGTACCTAATGCTGCACCGAAAGCTCCCATACAAGCAGCAACAGATCCACCTCCTGGGGCTGGTGATTCAGAAGCAGTTTCGTTAGCAAATCCTTCAATAGTTAAATCGATTAGCCGCTTTTTGCTACTATCCCTTAATATGTACTCAATGATTTTCTTTTCAGGATCAAAAGGGACTAATTCATCTAAACCCATCGATTTGATGGCTATTTTAATAATTTCCCTTTCGGAGATACCCGTTGATCGTTGTTGTTTTTCTAGGAAGTACCTACCTGCATCAAGCATGGCTTTTAAAGGTACAACTCCAACCAACTCGGATCCTGTTGCTCTAAGTCCACGCTCCATCGCTTTTTTTGATGCTTCCTCAAATGCAACATGCAATGGTGTAACTGTAATATCAGTTAAATTTATTGACACCTGGGCAATACCATACTCTTCGATAAACCATCCAATTGCTTTACAAGCCTTTAGTGTGCCAGGAGTCCAAATTTCATTCCCTTTTTCATCTAGGGCAACTTTACCGGTAACCTGGTTCCCAACTCTTACAGGTCTTCCTTTCTCACGAATATCAAATGCAACAGCATTCGCTCTACGGGTAGATGTTGTATTTAGGTTTACATTGTATGCAATTAAGAAGTTACGAGCACCCACTGCAATAGCACCAGTCTTCGCATTAAACTTTGCTGGTCCAAAATCGGGTTTCCAAGCTGGATCTTGAAGTTTCTTAGGTAATCCTTCGTATTCCCCTGACCGACAATTTGCAAGATTTTTCCTTTTCTCCTCGGTTGCAGCATACTCATAGCAGTATACGGGTATTTGAAGCTCCTCCCCAATACGTTTAGCTAATTTACGAGCATATACAACTACCTCTTCCATAGTAATATTTGAGACTGGAACCAATGGACATACATCGGTTGCCCCAAAACGTGGATGAGCTCCTGAATGTTTGCTCATGTCGATAATCTCAGCCGCTTTCTTTGCTGCGCGAAAAGCCGCTTCGCAAACTTCATCAGGGGTTCCAACAAAAGTTACTACTGTACGATTGGTTGCTTTCCCTGGGTCAACATCAATTAATCGAACCCCATCAACCGACTCAATAACATCAGTAATCTGCTTAATAATAGCCATATCGCGTCCTTCACTAAAATTAGGTACGCATTCGATCAGTTTTTTATTGTCCATAATTCAAAAAATGGGTATTTAACATAATTAATTGCTTTTCTACTTAAAAATCTTCTTAAGTAAATCTGTTGTTCGGGCTGTTGGATTGCTCCGAATCTGTTCCTCCTCCTTTGCGATAAGAATAAATAACCCTTCTATCGCTTTATCAGTTATATACGATTCCAAATCGGGGTTCACTTTTTTACCTCCCAATATGTTTACTTTATTATAAGCACTGGCTACATTCTCCCAGTATTTTGTAACCTGAACTTTTGCTATCGACTCTTTTACAATGGGTTTAAAAGCAACATAAAGTTTACTAGAAGTTTTTTCCTTGAGATAACTTGTTGCTGCATTATTTGAACCTTTTAAAATAGCCATTGCATCAGAGAATGTAATTCCTTTAATCGCATCGAGGAAAATTGGTAGCGCTTTTTTTGAAGCCTCTTCAGCTGCTCTATTAATAGATTGTTCAAATTCAGTAACAGGTTTCTTCAATCCTGCCTTTTCCAATGTGTTTTTTACTTTGATAGCATCTTTAGGGAAAGGAATAAATATTAATGGATTCTTGTAAAATCCGTCTTTAGCTGATGCTTTCTCGGTTGATTTTTTTGCTCCAACCTGTAACGCCTCTATTAAACCCTTTGCAATATCTTCAGTTTTTAATGATTGAGGGTAAGCAATCCGATTAGCAGATGAACTTGTATTACAAACAAAGTTTGAAGAGATAATCATTACAACTCCAAGCAAAATAGCAAGTAACTTATTCATGGTTTATAATTTTACCGTTTAGTATAATTGTATCAACAATTCGTGATGTATAAGAATAAGGTATATACTCATAAGTAGGAATTTGAGTAGTGATAAATACATTTGCCACTTTCCCTTTTGCAATACTTCCATGGGTTTCGCTTATTCCCATTGCGTATGCGCTATTAATGGTTACTGCATTTATTACCTCTTCGGGTAACATTTTCATCTTAATACATCCAAGAGACATCACAAACTTCATATCCCCGGAAGGAGATGAACCCGGATTATAGTCCGATGCCAACGCCACAGGTAATCCAGCATTTATCATTTTACGAACAGGTGGATCAACCATTCCAAGAAAAAATGCTGCACCAGGAAGCAAAGTAGGCATAGTCTCAGATTCTTTTAAACATTCTATCTCAGCATCTCCAGTATACTCTAGATGATCGACAGAAAGGGCTCCATACTTTACACCTACTTGAATTCCACCAGAATAATCCAGTTCGTTAGCGTGTATCTTTGCCCTCATACCATATTTCATGCCAGCAATAAGCATTCTATCAGTTTCTTCAACAGTAAAAAATCCTTTATCGCAGAAAACATCAATAAAATCGGCTAAATCTTCAGCAGCCACCATAGGAATCATTTCGTTGATAATCATATCAACATACTCCCCTTGCCTTCCTTTATACTCTGCTGGTACTGCATGAGCACCTAAAAATGTTGACTTAATCGTAATAGGTGTTGTTTCTTTCAGTCGTTTAATCACCCTTAACATCTTTAGTTCATCCTCAGTGGTCAAACCATACCCACTCTTGATCTCGACTGCACCTGTTCCTAAAGAAATAATCTCGTTAATTCTATTTAAAGATTGATTATAAAGTTCATCCTCAGAAGTGTCATGAAGAAGTTTTGCAGAATTTAGTATTCCCCCACCCCTTTTAGCTATCTCTTCGTAAGACAACCCCTTTATTTTATCGATATACTCAATCTCACGGCTGCCAGCGTAAACCAAATGGGTATGAGAATCGCAAAATGATGGGAAAACCATTTTACCAGTTGCATCAATCACCTTTAAATCCTGAGATTTATAATATTCAGAAGGAATCTCATTGGTTTTACCAAAACTTTCGATTATACCTTTATTTATATATAGGTATGCATTATCTATAGTTCCGATCTTAGACATATCGGCTCCAGCAACCCAAACCCTTGGGTTCTCCTCAACTTGAACCAACTTCTTAATATTGATTATTAGAATTGACATAGGTTTTTGATTAAAGCCTCGAAGTTAGCTATTTGGGGTTAAACCAAAAATGATAGATGTTTTTAAATAGAATTGTTTTATAATATGTTTATTACCTGAATTTTACAAATCAAATTATAATAAAGGATGA